>Ga0207109_1157_pt1 | contig 15564 bp, 12 predicted proteins | sample Alteio_BWMinHeat_73_FD_153584 | JGI IMG/M metagenome (GOLD analysis project Ga0207109, IMG submission 153584) | Enriched cells from forest soil in Barre Woods Harvard Forest LTER site, Petersham, Massachusetts, United States -... | ecosystem: Environmental > Terrestrial > Soil > Temperate forest >... | reverse complement strand
TCGATCCGCGCGATGCGAACCGGCTGTTCGCGGCGGTGCTCGGGCATCCCTATGGCGCGAACGAAGACCGAGGCATTTATCGCTCCACCGACGGCGGCGCGACATGGAAGAAGGTGCTGTACAAGGACGCGAATACGGGCGGCTCGGATGTAAAGATCGACCCGCAGCATCCTGATGTGATTTATGCGTCGCTCTGGGAGTCGCGGCTGGGGCCGTGGGAGGACGGGAACCAGTACGACGGCGCGCATGGCGGGCTGTTCAAATCGACGGACGGCGGCGAGACCTGGCGGCAGCTCACGAAAGGGCTGCCCGAGGGCCTGGCGCAGGTGAACATCGCGATTGCGCCCAGCGATCCCAACCGGCTGTACGTGACGCTTTCTACGACGCGCGAAAGCGGCTACGCCTCGGCCGCGGGGCTGGGTGTTTACCGCTCCGACGATGCCGGCGAGAGCTGGACGAAGATTACCGACGATCCGCGGCCGGCGCTGAAAATAGGCGGCGGAGACCTTCCGGTGCCGGGCGTGGACTCTAAGAATCCCGACATCGTGTACAGCGCCAGCATCGTGACCATGCGCTCGATGGACGGCGGCAAAACGTGGGTGGGGCTGCGCGGCGCGCCGGGCGGCGACGACTACCAGAACATCTGGATCAATCCCGACAATCCCAACATCATCCTGCTGGTGAGCGACCAGGGCGCGTTGGTGAGCGTGAACAAGGGCGAAAGCTGGAGTTCCTGGTACAACCAGCCGACTGCGCAGCTTTACCACGTGGCGACGACGAACACGTTTCCTTATAAGCTTTGCGCAGGGCAGCAGGAGAGCGGATCGGTGTGCATCTCGAGCCGGGGGAACGATGGCGAGATCACCGATCGCGAGTGGCACCCGGTGGGCGTGATCGAGTATGGCTACGTGGCGCCGGACCCGCTGCATCCGGAGATTATTTACGGCGCGGGGCGAACCGAAGTATCGAAGTTCGATATAAAGACGGGGCAAACAGAGAACATCACGCCGATCCCGGTACATGATCCGGAATATCGCGCCGACCGCACTGAGCCGATTTTTTTCTTGCCTTTGGATCAGCGCATCATAATTTACGCCAGCAACGTCCTGTGGGAGACACGGGACTACGGCAAGAACTGGACGAAGATCAGCCCCGACCTTTCGCGCGAACACTCAGGGCAGCCGGCGTCGCTCGCGCCGCTGCCGGAGAAGGACCAGGCAAAGCGGCGGGGCGCGATCTACGCGGTGGCGGCGTCGTTCAAGAATGTCGATACCTTGTGGGCGGGAACCGATGACGGGCTGGTGTGGATTACACGCGATCACGGCAAAAACTGGAAAGACATCACTCCGCCGAAGCTGGCGCCCTGGAGCAAGATCACGCAGATCAGCGCTTCGCACTTTGACGATCAGACGGCGTACGTGTCGGTGAGCCGGTTCCGCATTGACGATATGCATCCTTACATCTACCGCACCCATGACGCCGGGGCCACGTGGCAGGCAATTACGACGGGGCTGCCGGACGATTCGCCCGTGGACACGGTCCGCGAGGATCCGGTGCGCAAGGGGTTGTTGTTCGCAGGCACCGAAACGGCAGTGTGGACGTCAAACGACGACGGCGAGCATTGGGACAGCTTGCAGTACAACCTTCCGCACACGTCGATGCGCGACCTCGAGATCAAGGGCAACGATTTGATCGTGGCCACGCACGGGCGGTCGTTCTGGATTCTCGACGACATTTCGCCTCTCCGCCAGGCGGAGGGGCTGAGGGCGCAACAAGAGCCGTGGCCCTTCAAGCCGGGCGAGGCGTATCGCGTGCGGCGCAGTACGTACGGCGATACGCCGATTCCGGCGGACGAGCCGGCGGGTGAGAATCCGCCGGATGGAGTGGCGATTGATTACGCGCTGCCGGCGTCGATCGAGGGGACGGTGACCCTGGAGATTCTGGATGCGAACGGAAAAGTGGTCCGGCGCTACGCGAGCGACGATAAGCCGGAGATGACGCGCGAGGAGATGGAGAAGCAGTTGATTCCGCTGTACTGGCTGCGCATGCCTCAGACGCTTCCGACGACAGAGGGGATGCATCGGTGGGTGTGGGACCTGCGCTATGCGACGCCGACGGCGACGCGGTATGAGTATCCGATCTCGGCGGTGCCGCATAGTACGCCGCGCACACCCCAGGGACCGCTGGCGCTGCCGGGCATTTACACGGTGCGGCTGACGGCAAATGGAAAGACGCTGACGGCACCATTGACGGTGAAGATGGATCCGCGCGTCACGGCGTCCCGCGTTGAGTTGGAAGCCGCGTTCAGGCTGGAATCGCGACTGGCGGGCGCACTGACGGAGAGCGCGAAGGCCGACCTAGAGGCGCATTCGGCGCGCGAGCAGATAGGAAAGTTGACGAAAGATGCGGCGGCCGATACGAAGGAGTCACTGGAGAAGCAGGACAAGGAACTGGAGGCACTGCTGAGCGGGAAAGAGAAGTCAGCGGGCAGCGAAGGGGAGCCTGGGCTGGACGAGGTAGCCGAGGAAGCTTCCGGCTTATATGGACAGGTGGGACAGGCCGATACGGCGCCAACTGCGGCACAGCAGAAGACCGGCGAGCATATCGCTGAGGAAGCCAGGGAAGTGGCGGAGAAGTGGCAGCGGATGAAGAGCACTTCCCTGCCCGCGTTGAATCGCAAGTTGAGTGCGGCGGGATTGCCGCCCATCAACCTGGAGCGGAAACCGGAAAATATGCCGGAGGGCGGGGATGAGGAGTAACGACTACATCGCCGCATCGCGGGAGGCGGACGCGGGCGCTACCGGGAAAGCTCGCAAATCCAATTGACTTCCCAGGTCTTTCCGCCATCGGGTGAGAACGATTGCTCCATGCGCGACGATGCGGGTGACAGGTTGAGCCACACGTAGCGCACCAGGATGGCGCGGCCCTTGAAGTCTTCCTGATCGAAAAACTCGCCGCGGTTGCCGGTGAAGCCGCCTACGACAGGAGGAAGACTCAGCGTGCCGTTATCGACGTCGACCAGATAAATGCTCCATTGGCGGGAGGTGGGATTGTAGAGGCGAAGTGTCTGTGCCTTGATGTGCAGCTTCTTGTCGGTGCTGGTGACGTCGAATTCTTCAAAATTGGAGTTGCTGTCGAGGACAGGGATTAACAGGAGACATAAGGGATCCGGCATAGGCATCTGAACGGGTCGGTGTGATTCCTGAACCCGCGATCAGAGATTGAGGTGCGTTTCGTAATTGACGGTCCCCGAGGGATACACAAGGCACTGCTCCAGCATGTGAGGGACGTCGGAATCGTTGTTGTAGATGGCGCGCACGAAATAAAAGCTCTTCAGGTTTTCGAGGGCGTTTTTCTGCGCCAGGTTTTCGATCTTCCGGAAGGCTCCGCCATTCATCCCGCGCAATTGCGGAATGAAGTTGATATCCATCCCGCCGCCGAAGGAATGCGCGATCAAATGTCCCTTGACGAACCCCTTCTTCGGTTTGGGATAGCCCTTTTGGCGCCCATAATCGCGTTCGTGGTTTGGGGCGATGGGCACGCCACAGGCGACCACGATACGGGCCAAGGCCAGGTCGAACAGGTAGGCGAACGTCGAACCGGACTCGGAGAGATCGACGGTGACCAATTCGGCCTTGGGACTGGTGTCGTAGTAGTCGTCGCACCAGAGCGGCATCAGGCGGTGAGGAAGCGAGGAAATGAGTTCCTGGCCGGAGGCGGATGCCACCAGATCCTTATAGATTTTCAGTGTCAGCATGCGGTGACTCGAGACTGCGCAATTGTACCCCGAAGACACCTGATGCGTAGAGGCAGATTCTTAGGAAGTTCCTGCTAGATGCCTACGCCGAAATCGTTGGCCGTCTGCGGCTCCGCATTCGAATAGAAGTCGTAGGGCGTGCGATGCCGGAACTTGTAGCGGGAGCGGATCTCGTAGCCCAGGTAAATCCCCAGAGTCGCCACAGCCATACCTGCGGAGAACCAGCCGATGACGCGCAGAGTCTTGCTTTCGCTTGCGTGTTCGGCCTCCGCCTGCTCGACTGTTTCAAGGGTTTCAGCCGCGACTTCCTGCGGTTCCGTGGACATCGAATCCTAGCCTCCTGCTGGTAGGATAGCGCAATTCCGCTATCCGCCGTTTCAGTAGTGGGACGATTTGATGATGATTTGGTTACCGGGGTTTGTCATTGCGGGAAAGCAACATTGCCTTTTCTATTCCGGGAAGAAAGCTGGCACGAATGGAGTTAGCCGCCAGGCTCTGAAGTTCCTCGCGCGTGAAGCCCTGCTCGGTGTGCGCCAGCAGGTATTCGTTGGCCACATCGGACCCGAAGAAGGCCGGATCGTCGGAGTTGAGTGTGACCAGCAGGCCAGCGTCAAAATAGAGGCGCAGCGGATGCTCCGCGAAAGACGGGCAGACCCCGGTGCGGACGTTCGAAGTCGGATTCAGTTCGAGCGGAATGTTTCGTGTCTTGAGTTCCTCCATCAGGGCCGCATCCTGGATGGCCGACAGCGCGTGGCCGATGCGCTCCGAGCCGATGGAAAGGGCTTCGCGGATAGCCGCAGGCCCGGTGGTCTCCCCGGCGTGGTTGGTGAGCCGCAGGCCGGCCCGGCGCGCCTCGGCATAGAAGCTGCGGAAAGGTTCGGAGCCGCATTGGCGCTCGTCTCCGCCCAGCCCGATGCCAATGATGGCCGGGTACTGCGGGCGCATTTCGGCGGCCTTGCGGAACACCACACCCGCCTCTTCCACCGTGAAATGGCGGACGGCGTCGAAGATCCAGTAAAGTGACAGCCCCAGCTCGCGCTGCGCCCGCTCCCGCGCCCGCTCCAGGCCCAGGAAGATGGGCTCAAAGCACAGCGGATCGTGGTTGCGCCACATATAGATCACGCCGACCGAAATGTACACCTCGGCGTGAACCACGCCCTGTTCGGCCAGCCTCTGCATCATCCGCCACGCAGCCAGCTCGTAGTCTTCCGGGTGGGTCAGCTGGCGGGTGACCGCCTTGAATGCTTCAATGAAGCCGGTGAAGTCAGTGAATTGGTAGATCGCTTCGGCCGCGGCCAGCGTGAGGGGCTTGGCGTCGTGCCGGGCACTCAACTCGACCAGGGTGGAAGGAGTGATGGTGCCTTCCAGATGAAGATGCAGTTCGGCCTTGGGGAGACGGCGGATGAACGCCGTGATGTCGTCCATAAACCCAGTGTAAGCGGTTGTTGTTGTTGGGCCACCGCCGGCTAGCGATCAAAACTCCCGTGCCCCATCTTTGCAAATTTTTTCTGTCGCGAGGGTGCGAAGCCACGAACCCGATCTTACGGCGGCGGAATCTTCACCGTATTGGCACGGCACGAGCGAACCCCGCTGCACGCAACAGGCCGAAGGTTCTTGTCGACACACTCTTCGACCGCGGTCAGGTAGTTGCTGCCGCAGCTCAACGCCAGGGCCGCCTGCGGAATCGGCGGATTGCTGGCTGTGAAGAGGCCCAGAATCTGGTCGGGCGGCATCGAAGTCTGCGCCGCCAGGTGGGCGAGTTTTGGAGGAATCACTACCGCACGAACCGCCTTGCGAGCCAGGGAAAAGTAATCGTCCGCGGAAAGGCCCGAGCAAGTGCCGTGGGTCGTCCACTCGTGCTCGAGAAGCGATTGGTCCGGGTAGATGTCGCTGTACTGCGACGGATCAGCCGGCGCGGGACCAGTCGAGCAGTTGTGCGGATAAGAACCGTCGTTGTTCTGCGGCCACAAGCCATGAAGGACGAAGGACAGATGCATGGCGCACTCGGCCGCCGCGGGATGCGAATGGCAGAACTCGGGCGACCAGGAGAGGTTCAGAAGATAGAAATCGAACTGTGCGGCGGCGCGGGCCGCCGGTTGAGGCTCCGCGGGCCCGCCGGCAGATGGTGCAGGAATCGAGGGCGGGTGGCAGGCGAGAAGCGCCACGAAGACCAGAGCGAGGCTCAACCAACTCCGCTTCACGCCGGAAGCATAGCAGGTGGAGTGCCAGGCGCGGGAATAGTCGTTTTTGGGCCGGAGATGGCACCGTTTGCGGCGCTTGCGGAGTTAACTACTCGACGAAGCATCCTTCCCAGGTTTCATCCGCCGCGGCGGACGAGACCTGGGGCACCCGGCCGGATGGATCGCAAACTCATTCTCAGCATCGAAGAACAAAGAGTTGAGGAGATATCCCATCGCAATTCTGCCACAGTGCTTGTTGTGTTCATGCGTCTGGATGTCGCTGCTTACGGCTGCGGCAGCACAGAGTACCCCCCTCGCATCTTTTGAAGGCAAGCAAGAACTTCGCTCCAGTTTTGAGCGCGACGACGATGTGGTTCCAGGCGCCCCGTCCGAATACCACGCGATCACTGCAGGAGGCAGGCTTGAGTGGTTTGCGCGTTCGACGGTCGGTGGAACAAGCTTGGTGGGAGGTCTTTTCTCGTCGGCCCTGGGAACGGCGATCGACAGTCCTTCGGAATATGGCCCTCACTGGGAGGGTTTCGGGAAGCGGTACGGTATGCGACTGACCGGCATTTCCACCGGCAATGCCATAGAGGCTACTTTAGGATCCGCCTTAGGGGAGGACCCTCGTTACTTTCATACAATTCACCGTCCTTTGGGATCGCGCGCCAGGAATATCGTGGATCTTACCTTTCGCGCCTACCGCGTCGACGGAGAGCGCCACTTGGCTTATGGGCGGTACGCGGCCGCGTTTGGCAACAATTTTCTTTCCAACAGCTGGAGGGCTCAGAGCGAAGCCGACTGGCAACACGCCCTTGTCCGTACCGCGGAAGGCCTCGGAGCCCGTGCGCTTTCCAATACCTTTCGTGAGTTCATGCCACAGGTCTTGAGAAAAATACGCCGCAAGCCCGATCCTTTTCCTACCGATGTCCATCGTCCTTGAGTTCTTGGTGACCCTCCATGAATCCGCCGGGTGCCCCAGGTCTCGTCCGTCGCGGCGGATGAGACCTGGGAGGGATGCTTCCGTCGTCTCAGTTAAACCGGATTGGATGCTCAACGCGCCGCCGCGAACTCCGACCGATGCCGGCTGTAAAAGAAGTAGATCAGCAATCCGGCAAACAGCCAGATGAAGAACGCCATCCAGGTCAGCACTTCCAACCCCATCATCAGCACGATGCAGAAGATGATGCTCAGCACCGGGAAGACCGGTCCGAACGGCGCGCGGAAAGCGCGATGCCGCTCCGGCTCGCGGTAGCGCAGAATGAGCACCGCAATCGACACCAGCACGAAGGCAAACAGCGTCCCGATATTCGACAGGTTAGACACCGTGCCGATATCAAGCAGCCCGGCCGGAATGCCGACCACGAATCCTGCTACCCACGTGGCCACGGCCGGCGTGCGGAACTGGGCGTGAATGCGCGAGAAGACGTTGGGCAACAGCCGGTCGCGCGACATAGCGAACCAGACCCGCGCCTGCCCCAGCTGAAACACCAGGATCGACGAGATCATGCCCAGCATGGCTCCGATCAGCACGACCAACTCGACCCAGCGCAGATTGGCGCCGCCGGGCTGGAGCGAAAGCCGCTTGAGCGCATTCACCACCGGCGCGCCGTCGCCCATGATGGAGTTCCACGGCACGATGCCGCTGAGCGAAATCGCCACACCGCCGTAGAGCAGCGTGCAGGCAACGAGTGTCGCCAGGATGCCGAAGGGCAGGTCGCGCTGTGGTCGCTTGCACTCCTCGGCGGCGGTCGAGACCGAATCGAACCCGATATAGGTGAAAAAGATGATCGAGCCGCCCGACAGCATGCCCGTCCAGCCGTTGGGCATGAAGGGATGCCAGTAACGCGGCTGGATAAAGCTGGCCGCGGCAAAGATGAACGCCAGGATCGCGACCATCTTGATCAGCACCAGGATGTTGTTGGTGCGGGCCGATTCGCGGATGCCCCGCACCAGCACCACCGTCAGCACCATCACCACCAGGAACGCGGGGATGTTGAACCCGAAATGCCAACCCGGTTCGTAGAGAGCCTTGCCGGCCAGGTCCTGCAATCCCGTAGGCAGGTAGGCGGGCGAAATCCACTGCAAAGGCGGATGAATCCCGAACCACTCCAGCAGCGCCTCGATGTGCGCCGCGAACCCCACGCTGACGCTCATGTTCGAGAACGCGTACTCGAGGATCAAATCCCAGCCAATGATCCACGCCACCAGTTCGCCAAGCGTGGCGTAGGTGTACGTGTAGGCCGATCCGGCGATCGGGATCATCGAGGCAAGCTCGGCGTAACAGAGCCCGGTGAACACGCACACGATGGCCACCAGCACCAGCGACAACGCCAGTGCGGGCCCCGCGCCCGGCCGCCCCGCCATCGCCGTGTGCGTAAGCAGGTAATGGATCAGCGGGGTGTTGCTGATTTCCGGGGTATCGAATTTCTGGCCGGCCATGGCCGTGCCGATGACCGTGAAAATCCCCGACCCGATCACCGCGCCGATGCCCAGGGCGGTCAACGACCAGGGGCCGAGCGACTTTTTCAGCGCGTGCTCGGGCTCCTCCGAATCGCTGATCAGTTTGTCAATCGACTTGCAGGAAATCAGTTGTCTGCGCAGCGTGAGGCTCTTGCGGTCTGAGTCAGAACCGGGGAGAGCGGCACGTGCCATGCAGGCAAACCTTTCGAATGCGTGTCGGGCGACGGGAAGGATCGCGGATCGCCTCCGGACCGGGTTGGAGTAAGGTCCGGAGGGCGGACAGGTTGGACAAGGCTTACCGCTTCGATTGGCCACGCACCATCTTCTTCACTTTTTTCTTGGCGGCGCCGCGCGGCGTGGTGCGCTTGGCCTTCGGAGCGGCCTTTTTGCGGGCGGTGCGTTTCAGCTTCTTTCGTTCCAGGCGGTCTTCAATCTTGGTGGTGTCCACGTGTAACCTCTTTCGCTGCTATTTGTTCAATGTGTCCGGATTTCCGGTTGACGCGAGTTTAATGGTAACAGCGATTCGCCGAACAGTGAACAGGAAGCGCTCTCCCTTCTCCCTTTGCCTAACCCGCTGTCCGGCCAGGCAACAATCCGTTTGGAGCCAGCAAGAATCCCGGCCGTCACAGATCAGTCGACGCGGGAAACCGATCGCGGTTAGGGTGGCTCCATGGAAAGAGATTCCTGCAAGACTCTCCTGCCGCCCCCGTGCATGACTTTTCTTGGGGTGGCTGCCCTGTTGCTAACCTGCCCCGCCATCGGATTCGGAACTGACGCCACCATGTTCCGCGGCGACGCCCGCCACACCGGCATCTACGAGGCCGCCGGAGCTCCCAAACTGACCGGCGTGAAATGGACCTTCAAGACCGCCGGCCATGTAATCGCATCGCCGGCAGTGCACGGCGACACGCTTTACGTGGGCAGCACCGGCGGAATCCTCTACGCCCTCGACCGCTCGGCCGGAACCGAAAAATGGAAATTCAACGCCAAGGCGCGAATCGCATCTTCTCCCGCCGTTGCCGGCGGCATGGTGTACTTCGGCGCCTTCGACGGCAGCCTCTTTGCCGTCGATGAGGCCACCGGCCAGCAAAAATGGCAATTCAAAACCGCCGGCGAGCACCGCTTCTCGGCCACCCATCTGCACGGCTCTGAGCCCGCCACCGAAACCATGCCCGACCCCTTCGACTGTTATCTGTCTTCCCCGCTGGTGTGGAATAGCGCCGTCTATTTCGGCAGCGGCGACGGCAATGTGTATGCGGTCGATGCCTCCGCCGGTACCCTGAAGTGGAAATTCAAAACCGGCGATGTGGTCCACGCCTCTCCGGCCATCGCCGACGGTGTGGTCTTCATCGGCAGCTGGGACAGCTACTTCTACGCGCTCGACGCCGCCGCCGGCACGCTGAAATGGAAATTCAAGACCGGCGAAGACCCCGACATGCACAACCAGCAGGGCATCCAGTCGTCGGCCGCGGTCATGGACAGCATGGTCTTCTTCGGCTGCCGCGATGCCCACCTCTATGCCCTCGACGAACAGACCGGGCAGCAGAAGTGGTCCTACTCAACCAAGGGATCGTGGGTGATCGCCTCCCCTGCCGTGCGCGACGGCAAGGTTTACTTCACCACCTCCGACACCGCGCTGTTTTATGAGGCCGAAGCCAAAACCGGCAACATTCTGTTCTCGCTCAACTTCAAGGGTTGGCCGCTGTTCTCCTCTCCCGCCATCGCCGGCGACACCGCTTATTTCGGATCCACGGCGGGCACATTGAATGCGGTGGACCTGAAGTCGCAGACCGTGGCCTGGACCTTCGTCACCGAGGCCGCCAAGAAGAACGGCCCCGCGCTGACCAAGCCCGACGGCAAGCCCGATTACGAGTCGGTCTTTGCCTCCGCTTTTTACGACGACATCATGGCTGGATACGTGAAAATGCAGGCGGTGGGACCGATCCTCTCCTCGCCTGTGGTCGTCGACAATGTGATCTACGTGGGCAGCGTGGACGGAAGTGTCTACGCGCTGAATTAACCAAAAACAGGGACTGAGGGATTCAGGGGCGATTTCTTTCCATCGCCCCGAAGACAGGTGGATAATGGGTGCGCAATCATACGAGCCAGAGTCTCTTGCCGGCGGCTGATCGTGGATCCCGCCGTCCGGCGTTCCGGAGCCAACGCTGAAGGAGTCCCGGATGTCGAGTGTCGCTGATGTTGGACAGGTAGCGGTCGCCGAAGAAACCCATCGCGCTCCGTTTACCCGCCTCCTGGCAAGGTCCTGGGTGGCCCGCGCCTTCATGGTGTTCGCCGCTTCCACCACTCTGGGGCTCATTTTCATGTTCCCCATGTGGTCCATGTCGTCGATGGCGTGGAAGCAGGACCTGGCGGAGTGGTGGGGCTGGGGTCTGATGGTGCCGCTGATCGTGGCCATCGACCGCCGCCTTCCATATAGCGGGAGGGAGCTTGGCCGGCGCGCCACGGCGCACGGGGTGGCGTGCCTTCTGGTCACCGCGATTTACGTGTACGTGTTTTTCGTTCTGCGCGTGGCCATGGCCGACGCGACCATTCCTGGCGGGCCGCACTGGAGCGTCCTCAAGCCCGCCCACATCGTTGACCTGGGCAAGGGCTGGTTTATCTGGAGCTGCCTCATTTACTGGATGATCGCCGGCGGACTGCAGGCCTATCGCTATTACGAGCGCTATATGAGCAGCGAATTACAACTCGAGCGACTGGAGAAGAGCTACTCGCAGGCGCGATTGAACGCCCTGCGCATGCAGCTCGATCCGCATTTCCTGTTTAATGCGCTCAATACCATTTCTTCGCACGTGGAGCGCGACCCCAAGCTGACCCGCCTTATGATCGAGCACCTCGGCGACCTGCTGCGCATGTCGCTCGAATCGAAAGACCGCCAGGAAGTGCCCCTGGCCGAGGAACTGGCCTTCCTCGATCACTACCTTGCTATCCAGATGATCCGCTTTGGCCGGCGCCTCAAAATCAAGATCGACATTGCACCCGATGTTCGCTATGCATCGGTGCCGTCGCTTTTTCTCCAGCCGCTGGTCGAGAACGCCATCCGCCACGGAATCTCGCATCGCGCGTCGGGGGGTACCGTCGAAGTGACGGCGGAGCCGGTGAACGGGAAGCTCGCCATTCGCGTATCCGATGATGGCGCGGGGCTGCCGCCCGGCTGGAGCGTCGAAAATTCGACCGGCCTCGGTTTGTCGGTTACCCGCGAACGCATCGCCGGCATGTATCCCAACGGCGAAGGCACCTTTGCCATACGGGGGCGCGACGAAGGCGGCACCGTGGTCGAGATCGTTCTGCCCCTGCGCGTAATGGGAGAGGAAGCCAATGAAGCCAGCGCTTGAAAATATCAAGGTCCTGGTAGTGGATGACGAAGCGCCGGCGCGGCAACGGTTGCTCGATCTGCTGCGCCGCGACCCGCAGGTGGGAACCATTCTCGAAGCCTGCAACGGGCAAGATGCGGTGGAACTGATCGAGGACCACCATCCCGAACTCGTGTTTCTCGATGTGCAGATGCCCGAACTGGACGGCCTGGGCGTGATCGACGCCGTCGGCACCGCCGAGATGCCGCTGACCGTCTTCGTCACCGCTTACGATCAGCACGCCATCCGCGCCTTCGAATCGAACGCCCTCGATTACCTGCTGAAGCCGTTCAGCGACGAGCGCTTCGAGGGAGCCCTGGCCCGCGCCAAGACGCGCCTCGATGAGCGCAACATGCTCGAATTCGGCCAGCGGGTGATGAAGATGGTCTCCGCTACGCCCTCCAATGCCGACCGCCGCTGGGACCGTCTGGTGGTCAAGTCGGGCGGCTCCACGCGCTTCGTCCGCGTGGTCGACGTGGACTGGATCGAGGCCGCCGGAGTCTATGTCAACCTGCACGTGGCCGGCAAGGAGTTCCTCTATCGCACCGCCCTCAACGACCTTGCCGACCGGCTCGATCCTCGCCGATTTGTGCGCGTGCACCGCTCCGCCATCGTGAACATCGAGAGCATCGTGCAACTGGAGCCCATCTCGCACGGCGAATTCGACGTGGTCCTCCGCAACGGTTCGCGAGCCCGCGTCAGCCGCACCTACCGCGCCCAACTCGAAAAACGCCTCGGGCAGCCTCTCTAAAGAATGAAAACACCCTTGTTTGGGCTATCACTGTGCTGCGATTGCTCTCAACGCTCCAGAATATCTTTGTAGGCGTTTATAGCGACCTTCTTCGGCTGGGTCGGCAGCAACACATCGGAGCTGCGAGTTGAGTTGCCGGCAATCGCGACCTGGCCGATGCGCACCATGCCTTTGCCAAAATCGGCAAACACGGGAACCAGCATCACGAAATGCTCATCAACTTCACTCTGCGTGAGCGTCAGGTGCAGCTTTACCTTGCCTGCATCAACCGGAGTCAACTGGTACTCGAAGTGATATCGAGGCACCTGGGTCTCATAGACCCATTCATCGAAGAACCAGTCGAGCTTACCGTTTCCCGCCAGGTCCATGATCTTGGACATGTGTTTCTCAGCCACGGCTTTGAATGATTCCGTAGAAGCCGGCTTTTCACGATGGCTCTCCACGAAGTCATGCATCATGGCAATGAAAGGTTTGTCATGGTCGTCGGGACTGTACATGATGGAGCGCAGCATCTGCAGCACATACGCTCCTTTGGCGTAAGTTACATTCTGATAGGCGCTCTCCGTGCGGGGAGAGATCAAACGCAACCCCATCCACAGAGGACCTGAGTCGTTGGGAGAAATCGAGAAATTGTTCTTCTCCAAAATCCGCCTCTGCAGCCGCTCCCAGAAATCTATATAGTCCTTCCGCCAGTTTCCTGCCACGGCCTGCTCCAGGAACAGCCCGGCCGAGAATTCAGCGAACCCTTCGGAGAGCCACTGATCATGGTAGGAGGCCCAGCCCACAGCGTGTCCCCACCATTGGTGGGCGACTTCATGGGGCGTTACCTCTTGAACAAAACCGGTGAACTTGGCGTTGATGTTTCCGAACAACATCCATCGCTGCGTTGAATCCGTATAGGCCGATATGGGGAGATAGACCAGGTTTGGCCAAGACTGCCCAAAGTTAAAATCAGGCTGCTCGGTGATGTAGATTTCCTCGTAGGGACTCTTGCCGAAGTAAAACGTACAAAGCTGCAGTTGGGCGCGCGTTTGGTTCAGGGCATATTTGGTCATGCTCTGTGGCGCCATGGACTGCAGTGCCGCGTAGTTTTTCAGGTTGTTGGGCAGCTCCGTCAAGTAGTACCCAGAGATCTTGTAGCCCGTGATGTCATCTGCCAATTCAATCTTGTCGTACTGGCCATAGTTGAATCCAGCCACCGCCACAGGCTTGGGTGTGACCCAATGGCTCACCGAGTAGTCCTGCTCGACGGATTCTCCCTCCAGCTTACCTACGCTGATGACCTTGTACCGGCGCGGAACCTTGTAAGTAAGGTCATACATAGCGTGTTCGCCAAAACCGTTCAGGTTTGGATACCACGAACTTCGCGCGCGAACATAGAAGCTTCCGTCCCCTGCCTGCTCCAGGACCTTGTCGCCTTCGTATTGCACGGTAATGGAGTAGTCTTTGCCGGTTTCCGTAGCCGCGGGGAGAATGGCGTAAAAGGAGCCATCCTCCTTTCTGCTTTCCTGAATGAAATAAAGGTCCTGTCCCTTATCATCCGAGACCCGAGTTACTCGCAGATTCGGCAACAACCCGAATTTGAGAACTCTCTCACCCGCGATCAGCGGGTGAAAAGTAATGAGAGCGGTGCTGAACAAATGACTGTTTTTCGAGATGACCGTTTCAATCTTGTAGCTGCGAGTTGCAAACAGGCGACGGTCCTGTTCAGAACTTGCAGTGTGGTTCTGGTATTCGGATCCAAGGTGATCCAAGTACCAGACACCATCATCCATTGAATCCGGATCGTAGTCGATGAGAGCAACCTCTTCCGGGGAATCGAGCTGGGGCAGAGCTCCAACCCGGGTCCTTATGAAAAAGCGCAAATCCTTGTGTTTCTTTCCTCGGATGTACGCATTCACGAACGGGGGATGGGACGGATTGTAAAGAGTCGCCAGAAGATCGGCGTCGACATTGTCTATGCCTTCGCCGTGCAGCAGCTGCTCGGTAAAACCCATGGCCTCTTCGCGGCGCTTTCGTACCCGTTCTTTCCACCGTCCGAATACAGTTGCGGCTTCCGCCGGGGTGTCCATCTGGTCCCCCAGCCCGCGAAAGAACTTCAGGTGATCCTCCCCTGAAAACCGCAGGACGATTTCGCTGAAATCTTCGTCGACTTCGGCAGAACCAGCGCGCCGTTTGAGTTCGTTGGCATCCAGCACTGTCACAGGCTTTAAATTGAAGTGCCCTTCCCCGATGAAGATGGCGCCGGTCACAATTCCATTCACCGGGCTCAGGAATGTCAGGGTCCCCTTTTGGAACTGCAAGGTTGTATCCAGTCGGACAGTGACGTTATCGTAATGAAACGTGGTGCCGAGTCCCAGATCACGCAGGTTCCGGTAAATTGGATCGGAATTGGCATAGGCAACACTCTTGCCGGGAACATTTACTTGTACACGCTGTCGAGCGATGGCAAGATTCAGCTGCAGGTTCACCTCTCCCTTTAATTCCACCGTTTTTACCAGGGATTCAAAGCCGTCTCGAGTTACCCGCAATGTGTAGGTACCGGGCGTCAGATCCGGGGAGGAAAACTTTCCCCCGGTGTCCGATGAAAGTACCAGCGGCTGGGCAAGGTTTCCGCCTGTAATCTCGATTCGCACCCCAGGAATCAGGGCGCCAGACGGGTCCGCTACCGTGCCGGATATCGTTTCGGCATGCAGGCAGAACCCGCCTGCCAGCCAAAACAGTAACAGTACGATCTTCGGCAAGAAGGAGACGGACTTACGATGGAGCGCACTCATAGAGTTCGTAGTTTCGGAAGGTGCACAGAATAACACTTCCTCGCTTTGTATGCCTTAGTGCCGAAAAGCTCCGCCGCATTCCATCGACTTAAGCCCTATTGTTCGATGCACTGCTGATTAGGACTAAACCCGCTTCGCGGGTAGCTGGGCGCCCCGTCTCGTAGTGCGAGTTCACCCTTGTCGGGGCGCCTGTTATTGATCTCTTGGTCGCTTCAGTGCGAAGTTTGGTCCCGCCGTTGTTGCGCGTCGCGCAGCCATTGTGCCA
>Ga0207109_1146_pt1 | contig 15625 bp, 16 predicted proteins | sample Alteio_BWMinHeat_73_FD_153584 | JGI IMG/M metagenome (GOLD analysis project Ga0207109, IMG submission 153584) | Enriched cells from forest soil in Barre Woods Harvard Forest LTER site, Petersham, Massachusetts, United States -... | ecosystem: Environmental > Terrestrial > Soil > Temperate forest >... | reverse complement strand
GTGAAGAGCGCACCTTTCTCGCAGATGGAGATCAAGTGATCTTTCGTGCGTATGCGTTTGGGGATGGCCTGCCGCGGATAGGGTTCGGCGAGTGTGTTGGAACGATCGCCGCCGCGGTTTGAACGCAGCCATCGAAAGACAACCGCGGATCGTTCGACGCCTCCCCTTCCCCTTCGCGACTCTCCGGGTCAGGGTCGTTTCTCAGGATGACAAATGCCAAAGGGATGAGCTATTGGGCGGGACGGGTTGCGTTTGCGGCGGCCGGCGGAGCGGACTTTAGCTGAATGAGTGCATCCTGGACCTTCTGCCATTTCGCTTGATCCCGCTTCGTCCTCACGGACGCGGAGGGATCGGCGTAGAAGCGAAGGATGTCGTCGCGCAGCTCGGAATTGGCCTGCGCGAACTTGTTCGAGGCCAGTTGGGTCAGCAGCTTTGCAAAGGTATCGTCAGCCAGCGTGTACTCGGAAGGATGGGTCAGTTCACCGGTGTCGAGATCGCGTTCCTGCAACTGGGGAACGCTGGTCTTCGCCTGCTCCAGCAGTTGCTTGTAGTCATCGAAGGTCTTGTTGATGCTCTTGATGTAGAGGTCTTCGGTGCGCTGGGTGGGATCGTTGAAGCCCAGGCCCTTGAACGGTCCGATCTTCGGCATGATACGTAGAAGCGCAGCCATGAAGCGCGTTCCCAGGCCCGGCTTCTGGTAGATCTTGCCCCACGTTTTTTCGTAATCGGCGCGCGAGACGCGATAAAGGAATTTTCTTTTCTGGAAGTTTGGCGATTCGCTGGCCAACTGTTTTTGATGAAGCTGGAGGGCCACTTTTGTCATGTGGGGGATGAGCTGGCTGATCGCCCAACGGTACGATACGATGGCCAGGTCTTGATGCGGCAGGACCTCTTTCAAATCCATTCCGTAGACGATGGGAAACGTGCGTTCGAGCAGCGGTTCGGAGACGTTGAAGCCGATGAAGTCGTGGTATTGATCGGGGGCGTAGCGATTCTTCGCGACCTGGAGGGTGTCGAATCCGAATTCCGTTTTGAGATGCGCGGCCTTGTCTTGCGCGTATTTGACCGAAGAACCGTACTTCGCGCGCAGCTTGGGATAACGCAGCGCAACGGCCTGATTCACTGCCGGGTGCCCGTCGACGTCGGAGACGTAGTGGGCCAGGGCTCCAAGAGCGAAGGCGTATTCCTTAGCGTCCTGGCTCTGGCGGAGCATTTCGGCCACGAAGTCGCCGCTGCGGACGTAGTGCACCAGGTCGCTGAATTCCTTGCTGCCGAAGGGATAGTAGCCAAGGTCCTGGATCACCGAGCCGCCGTAGGCGTAGGCGTGGGCTTCCTTAATCTGATCTTCGCTGAGGCCGGGGAAGCGGTGTTCGATGAGAGGGCGAATGTTAGATGTCCACAGCAGGTCGACGATTTCTTCGTGGGTCAGGACGGAGTAGGCCATCGATCGCCCGACGCAGGTAACCAGGAAGAACATCAGCGCGACCGCGCGAACAAGATACAAATTCGATCTCCGTCAGGCGCGCTGCCAGGCCGGCAGGGTGAGATGCCTTGAGCGCAGAGCGCTCAAATGCGGTTTAGAAATAAAAGAACAATCGTGAGCACCAGGAGGGCTCCGAGGCCACCGCTGGGATAATATCCCCAATTTTTGCTGTAAGGCCACGCAGGCATAGTGAAGACGAACGCCAGAATCAATACTGGAATCAAAAATAGTACAGCCAAAAGTGCACCCCCGAAGACATGCGCCAAAGCGTATTCACATGTGGTGCTTATGTCCACTGTGAGATAGATGCCGGGCGGACAGTGGTAAGTTGTTCGGGGTGCTGCCCGGGCGGTTTCGGGCGTGGTGGGTCGATCCCGGGGACAGTTGGGTCTTTATAGCGGGTGCGCATCGGATAGAGCGAGGGCTCTGGCGGCGGAGACGGTTGCGGAGCGCACAGCGCAGCGGAACTGACTGCTGCTAAGATCGAGCAGCCCAGGACGAAAATCGCCGCACGGCTGAAGGATGGAGAGCGCAACGGGTGTCATGGTTCGGCAGAGGCCCCAGCGATCCTTTCCTGGGATTCGGCAGAACATTTTAGCGGAATCGGTGGGTAGCGCATCCCCAATCCGGAATTCTGTGTCAAATTAGTATGAAGGATCGATGAATAACGAGGGAAAAATTGCTGGACGATCGAGTTGAACTGGAAGAATTGCCAGAAGTGACCCCCACAATGCGTCGAGTTGCGCTGGTCTATAATCCAGCGTCCGGGCTACATTCGTCGCGCCGTGAAGGAACGGTTCGCGCCGCGATGGAGGCTCTTCAATCCGCCGGTGTCGAGGTCGAGCATCTGACGATCGATGGTCCGGGCAGCGGTTCGGCCCTGGCGCGGGAGGCTATGGCCCGTGGTTGCGATGCCGTGATTGTGTGCGGCGGCGACGGGACCGTTCACGAGGTCCTGCAGTGCCTGGTGGGCACCGGGGTGGCCCTGGGGGTTGTTCCCATGGGAACCGCCAATGCGCTTGCATCGAATCTCGGTCTCGCGAAGTCGCCGGCAAAGGCAATCCAGGCTCTGCTGTCCGCAAGGCCAGTTCAGGTTCCGGTGGGGCGCATCTCGTATCGAACCATGGATGGCGCGGAGCGCCGCCGCTATTTCACGGTGGCCGCCGGTGTCGGCGCGGACGCACTGCTGATGGCCCGCATGGACCCGATGCTCAAGCGCCGTCTAGGTTACCTGCTTTACATCGTGGAGGCGTTCCGGATCTGGGTGAGCCATCCGTTTCCGTTGTTTCAGGCTCGATTCAGAGCCAACGGGAACGGCAAGCCGCGCGTGGAAGAGACCTCGCAACTGCTGGCGGTGCGGGTGCATTCGTTCGGCGGAGTGCTGGGGACTCTGGCTCCCTGCGCAACGTTGCATGCGGATAATTTGTGTCTGCTGGCTTTCAAAACGCAAAGCCGCTACCGGTATCTGCGTTTTCTGCTGGCGGTGGTTGGGAAGCGCCACACCTTCTCGAAAGACGTGGAGCTTCTGCAGGCCGATTCGGTCGAGTGTTTGACGCGCAACGGCTCGTCTACCCAGGTGTTTGTCGAGGCCGATGGGGAAGTGCTGGGACAATTGCCGGCGCGGATCGAGGTGGCGTCCGAGACGCTGACGCTGTTGATTCCGTTGGATGCGCACCCGTAAGCTTGGCGCTGACCGGTGTCCGTGGTTTCCCACCCTTAACGATAGAAATCCGCCGCGGCGGATCGCAAGGATGGGGCACGGAAATTTTTCCCTGATCAGGGTTTTCTGAACGAGCGGGCGGCGATCGCGATTCCTTCGGCGTAGGGAGTGCCCGCGAAGCCGAATTCGCGGGCAAACTTGCTCGAGTCGAAGATGTAGGGCGAGTCGTTTTGATAGAGCATTTCATATAGCTCCCGAACCAGGGGATCGAACCAGCCGCCTACCTTGAGCATTCCACGATTCAGGATCTTGTGTTTCGGTTTTACGCCGAAGGCCGGCGCGGCCATGGCGATGAACTCCTTGCCGGTGGGAGCAGGTGAGGCAGTGGGCAAATGCCAGACCTGGTTCCAGGCGAAGTCGCGCTCGGTGAGCATGGCAACGCCGCGAGCAGCATCGGGCGTAAAGGTCAACGAGTGCGGAACCGAATCGTTGATAAGCCAGGATGCCTTTGAGCCTTTCGCGAATGCGTCGAACACGAGGACATTGGGCAGGCCATGCTGGGCGTCAGATGGGCCATAGATGTCGGCGGCGCGCGCGATCATGGCGGTCAGCCTTCCCCGCTTGACCTCATCCATGAGCGTAGTCGCGAGTTGGGCGCGAATCGCCCCTTTCTTGGAGATGGGAGCGTAGGGGGTTCGCTCCGTCATGGGACCGTCGACCTTGCCGTAAATGTAAACATTGTCGAAGAACAGCAGCTTCGCGTTGGCGCGCTTCGAGGCTTCGATGGTGTTCGTCATAATGCGCGGCCAGAGTTCCTGCCACACTTTCAGGTCGTATTTCAGGCCGATCAGGAGGTGAACCACGCTCGATCCGGCGACGGCCTTGATGGCCTGCTGGGGGTCGGCGATGTCGGCTGCTACGACCTCGGCGCCGGCCTGCGGCCTGGGATTGCGACTTACAAGCCGCAGAGGTGTGCGGGTGGCGGAGAGAATCCTTACCAGTTCGTTGCTGATCGGTCCGCCGGCGCCAAGAATCGTTGTGAGTGCCATAAAGAATGACTCCAGTCAGCTTGAGAGTTGCGCGGTAGCTTCCTCGACTGTAATGATCGCTGCGAACTTTTGATGGAGGCAATCCACTTGCGGAAGCACATTTATGTTTTGTTTGTCCCGGTTCTGTTCAGTGTTCCGTTCTGTTTTGGGCTTGGAGCTCAACAGCCGGCATGGCAGCCTGCTCCCGGGCATGCGACTCTGCCCCTCTGGCCCAATGGCGCGCCCGGTGCCGGTGCTCCCGCGGCGAATGCGGCGCCCGAAGTGGACACAACGACGGCCAAGGACAATTTGATTGCCGGCAAGCCTCTGATCCGGCTGGGGAATGTATCGACGCCGACCATTACTCTCTACAAGCCGGCCAAGGCCAACGGGGCCGTTGCCGCCGTGGTGGTGTTTCCGGGAGGAGGCTATCATATCCTGGCCATCGATCTTGAGGGCACCGAGGTCTGCGACTGGCTGAACGAGGCGGGCCTGGCTTGCGTGCTGGTCAAATATCGCGTTCCTGAAACGGGCCCCTATCCCAAGTCGCCGGCGGCATTGCAGGATGCGCAGCGGGCTGTCGGCATGGTGCGGCGGCACGCGGAGGAATGGGGAATCGATCCCAAGCGGGTCGGCGTGCTGGGATTCTCGGCCGGAGGCCATCTGGCCGCCGCATTGAGTACACACTTCGACAAGCGCCTCTATGATCGCGTCGATGACGCAGACGACATGAGTTGCCGTCCCGATTTTGCGGTGGTTGTCTATCCGGGGTATCTCGCGATCGAAGAGCAGAACATGGCGCCGAATCCGGAGATCAAGCCGACGGCGGAGACTCCTCCGACGTTTATCGTGCAGGCGGAGGACGATCCGGTCCATGTGGAGAATGCGACGAATTATTTCCTGGCGTTGAAGAATGCGAAGGTGCCGGCAGAGTTGCATATCTACGTCGACGGCGGGCACGGGTACGGATTGCGCCGGACCTCGCAGCCGGTGACCGCGTGGCCGCTCCTTGTGGAGAAGTGGATGCAGACAATCAAGGTAATGCCGAAGGCCACGCAGTAGGGATCGGTCAATCATCCCGGGTCTAAAAATCGAGGCGTGGTGCACCCAATGTTTGCAGGAACGTTCGACATGGTCTTTGCTGTCCTTACCATTTCCGACCGTTGTTCTCGCGGTGAGATGACTGACACCGCGGGGCCGGCGGTCGTCGCACTGCTTCGGCAAAACTGGCCCGACGCCGAGATTCGACCCGGTCTGCTGCCTGACGATGAAGATCGAATCGCGGCGGCGCTGGAACGGTTGAGCGAAGAAGGAGCGGCGTTGGTGCTCACGGCGGGCGGTACCGGGTTGGGCCCGCGCGATCGCACGCCGGAGGCGACGCGTCGTGTCATCGATCGCGAAGCACCTGGCCTCGCCGAAGCCATGCGCGCCCAGGGAGCGTTGACCAATCGCTATGCATGGCTGTCGCGCGCGGTTGCCGGGCTTAACGGAAGCACGCTGATCGTGAATCTGCCCGGGAGCAAACGCGGCGCTGAGGAAAGCTTATTGACGATCTTGCCGCTGCTCAAGCATGGGATTGAAGTGGCCGCCGGTGGGCAGAGGCATCCGTAGCGATTAGCCGCTCAAATCGGTGTTTGTCGGTTTCAGCAGCATGGAGCTTTTTGTCTGGAGCAAGTTGGTACTTCTTGCCATCGAAGCGCCACCGTCCGGTCCACGGCTTCCATGATGCGGGAAGCTGATCGGGTGGGATGTTCTGGTCCTCGAGCGAATCTTTGACCATTCGGTCGGTGCTAAGAAGGTCGAGAAGCGCTCGCGGAGGCGCGAAAGGCCGTTGAAGGCTCTCATCTTCTGCGCCAAATACGCGCTGCTCGGCTTTCAGATTTTCCTGTGCGCAACAGAAGGTCAAGTTGCAGGCCAGAAGCCGACGAGAACTGCAACACCGAAGGCGTCCCTCATTTTTTCTCAGTTCAAAAACATCGTCCGATACAGCGTGTCGCGCTGCACTGGCTTGAACCCCGCGTCGCGGATGATGCGGCGCAGTTCTTCCTCGGTGGTGCAGTTGGAAGTGCCCGCGGCCTTCACCACGTTCTCTTCCAGCATCACCGAACCCACATCGTTGCCGCCGAAGTGCAGTCCCAGTTCCAGCACCTTCAGGCCCTGGGTCACCCAGCTCGCCTGCACATTCTCGATGTTGTCGAGATAGAGGCGGGAGGTGGCCAGCACCTTGAGGTATTCGACCGAAGTTGCTTCGTCCCAGCCGCGGCCGCCGAGTGCGGTGTGTTTGGGCTGGAAGCTCCAGGGGATAAATGCTGTGAACCCGCCGGTCTCTTCCTGCAGCTGGCGCACCACTTCGAAGTGGTTGATGCGCTGGTCGAAGGTCTCGCCCACGCCGAACATCATGGTTGCGGTGGTCCGCATGCCGAGCTGATGCGCGGTGCGATGCACGCTCACCCAGTCATCGGTGCGGCACTTGAGGCGCGCGATACGCTTGCGCACATCGTCGTCCAAAATTTCGGCGCCCCCGCCGGGGATGGAATCGAGTCCCGCGTCGCGCAGGCGCACGATCGTGTCGCGCAGGCTCAGTTCGGAATATTCCGCAATCGCCAGCACCTCCGAAGCCGACAGGCAGTGCAGCCAGATGTTCGGGAAGCGCTGCTTGATGCCGGTGAAAAGGCGCTCGAACCAGTCGATCTTGAGATCGGGATGGATGCCGCCCTGCATCAGCACCCCGGTGCCGCCCATCTCCAGCGTCTCGGCGATCTTCTCGTAGATTTTCTCGAACTCGAGGATGTAGCCCTCATCGGCGCGAGGCCCTTTCAGGGGGCGATAGAACGCGCAGAAGGTGCAGTACTCGGTGCAGAAGTTGGTGTAATTGATGTTGCGGTCGATGATGTAGGTGACGACACCCTCGGGATGAAGGCGCCGGCGTACGGCATCGGCTTCGAAGCCCAGGCCGATCAGGTCAGGGGACTGGAAGTAATCGAGGGCCTGCTGGCGGGTCAGCGACATAAGTTCATTCTAGCAACTGGCAAGGTTGCGGCGGTTATCGATCGGCCTGGGGCTTCTCACTCTTGCGGAAGAGAAATAGTCCTCGGCCCCGTACCGGGGTGTTTCTTGTGCGGGAAAGATTCGAGGCCGTCGAAATCCCGCTGAAGAGAATGAAGAAGTCCAGAAAGGCGGGCCAGAAGCCCTTTTTCTCCGCCATGGCTTCCTCCCTCTCCGCCTTTTGGATTCAGTGGCAGGCAGTCGCGATGCGTTATAACGCCCTCAGCGCGTCACGTATTTTTCGGAGGGGCGCTTGCCTTTCCCGCGGTCGTTGCGGTTCTTTCGATCTTCCATGACGTCGAGAAGAAGGTTCCATGGCAGTTCGGCGAGGAAGGCAACGACTGCAAGAATGCCCAAAAGCAATATGGCCCACATCACGCCGTTCCTCCAGTTACTTCGCTGACTTCGTTCCCGGCTTATTCGCTAAGGCTTTCTTGTCCGGGCTGGACACGCCCATGCTCATCAGCAGGAAGCCAAGTCCCTTGCGCAGCAGGTCGAGCAGTTTCATGGCTGGAGCCTATCACTTTTTGGCGGGCGGCTTGGTGAGCGCCGGGGTGGCGGCCGGCGTGTCGCCATTCAGGATTGCGACCGCGGCCTCGGGCAGCGGTTTGTCGGCATTCGCCAGCAGGACGGTCACTTGCCACATCTCAGTTTCGCTGAGGAGATCCTTGTAGCTGGGCATCCCGCTCAGCCGAATGCCGTTGGCCACTTTCCAGAAGGTCTCGCCGGGAGGGTCGTCACTCACTCCGACGACATCTCCATGGCCGTGCTTCTCCCACAGGGGCGGAGCATCGGGGTACATGTGCGATCCGAATGGCGCCGGCTTGTTGTGGAATCCGTGGCACACCGCGCATTTGTCGCTGTAGATGTGCGCGCCGGCGACCAGATTGGTCTCGTCGGGCTGGATGGAGGGATTCTTCACCATTTCGCGGTCGATGCGCGCATTGAGCGGGACACCGGTTACGAGTCGTTCGCTGGGAAAAGGCGGATCGCCGACCGCGACCGGTACGCGGCCCATCTTGAAATAGAGGAGAACACACAGCGGAACCAGGACGATTCCCAGCACAAGCCCCAGCAAAAAACGACCCATGATCCGTTGCCTCCACTCCTATCCTAGTTCATTCCATTGATGTTTCCCGTGACGTCAAGATGACGCTTGCCGCGGAAGCAGAAAAACTTTGCTGGACAATCGGAAACGGATTTGGCACTGTTATCACCACATCACAACCCTAGGGCCCCGATGTACTCCCATCCCTCAGGCGCAAGGAGCCTCCAATGGCAGATCACTCGAACATGAAGCTTGGTCGCAAGGCGATCAAGACCGACAGCCGCACCCTGGCGCTCGGAAACTATCTCAAACCCAGTCTCCCCCCGCCGCCCCCAGCCAAAGACTGGACCTGCGGAATTACCGCATGGGGCATGATGGGAAACGACAAGCTGGGCGATTGCACCATCGCCGGCGTGGCCCATGCCGTCCAGGTCTGGTCGGTCTGCACCGGCAATGAAATGACCGCGTCCGACGATACCGTTCTGAGTTACTACGAGAAGTGGGACGGGTACAATCCCGCCGATCCCTCCACCGATAACGGCGGCATCGAACTCGACGTCCTGAACAACTGGCGCAAGGATGGCTTCGACGGCCATACCCTTTTGGCATTCGCCGATCCGAAATTCTCCAATCTCGTCCAGGTCCGCCAGTCGATCGCATTGTTTGGCGGAGTGTATATCGGCGTGTCTCTCCCTGTAACTGCTCAGAATCAGGATGTGTGGGACGTGGTGCCCAAGGGCGGCGCCGATGCCAAGAAGGGAAGTTGGGGCGGGCATTGTGTCTTTGTTCCCAAGTACGATGAACACAGCTTCACCTGCATCACCTGGGGCGGACTCAAGACCATGACGATCGCCTTCTGGAAGAAGTACTGCGACGAAGCCCATACCCTGCTCGGGCAGAACTGGCTTACCGAAAAAGGCGCGCCGTCCGGCTTCGACCAGGCGGCTCTCCAGACCGACTTGGGTGCCATTAAGTAGTCGCCCTGGCAATCGAATACCCCGGGAGTGCGTCTAAAGCGCAGAGCGTGTTTCAAAGTTGAGCTTCGTAACTTGCGATGGGCATGGAATCCGGCCTTGTGCCGGGTTCCATGTTGCGTATTCGCGTTGATTTGCGGGGTTTTGAACCACGCCGTCGCCGGATCACCCACAAGCCTCCCCTCCAGGTGATTTAATACCTATTGGGGGAAGCGCTGCTTTCGCAGTATTGCTGTTTGAGCAGTATTGCTGTCGCGGCAGGTTCCGATCGACGCTGGCCTGACGCATTATGCAGCGCGCGCATGGGAAACCGGTGTGCTTCCGCACTCCCGTGGAGGATACCCGAAGCCGATGTATTCATTTCGCCGTTTTGCTCTTTTGCTGGCCGTAGGTTTGGCTTCAGCGAACGTCTTATTTGCCCAGAGTTCAAGTTCAAATCCACCGGAGGCGCAGACTCCCGCTCAGGATCAGGGCCAGACGCCGCCCCCTTCGGCCAGTCAGAACCCCGGTGCGGCCAGTGTGCAGTCGCGCATCCGGGCCCGCCGCGAACAGCGCCGCGTGCAGGCGATCCGCGATGCCTATTCGCATTTGTTTGACACCTACGTCGGCATGGGATACCTGCGCTTTACCCCCGGTCCAAATCTGCAGCGGGTTACCTATTACTCGTGGGATGCGGAGCTCACCCGCTACTACAGCACCCGCCTCGGAGTTACGGTGGGCGGGCGGGGTTACTACGGCACGCCCTTTGTCGGATTGAACTCTGCGTCGATCACGCGTCCGGCAGTAAGCACCTATGCGGTAATGGGCGGGCCTACCTACAGGTTTTATCTTCAGCCGAAGTATTCCATCTCCGGCCGCGTGCTGGGCGGATGGGCTTTGGGCAATTTCTCCGGCGACACCAACGGATTCGGCGGCAGGGCGCTTGGACTCTGGCCGGACAGCAATACCTATGCCGTCAGCGGCGGGCTGATCGGGGAATACAACATAAGCCCAGGATTTGCGCTGCGGCTGGCGGGCGAGTACTTCGGCACCGGATTCGGCTCGACAATGCAAAATAGCGTCGGGTTTACGACCGGGTTCGTTTATCGGTTTGGAAAGCAGTAAAAGCAGGGAATTGGGATTAGGGAATAGGAAAGCGGCAGCGACACCGGCCTATTCCCTAATTTGCTTTGGTCGGCTTATGTGCTGCATAGTCGCTGGCGCCCATCAGGTGCAGTGACACATACGGCTCGTCGCCGATGACCCAGCTGTCGTGGCCTGGTTCGATATAAAACAGGTCGCCGGCGGTCATCTCGAATACACGGCCGTCATCCATTGCGGCGGTGGCACGGCCAGAGATCACGATGCCTACGTGTTCCACTTCGCAACTGGTTTTGCCCATCGCCTTGCCGACGTGCGTGGACCATTTCCAGCCCGGCTCATAGGTGGCGCGACCGATGGTCATACCGCCGATCCGCACCAGCTCAAAGCGGCCCTTTTCAAACACTCGCACCTCGTCCGGCGCTTCGAAGCGCTTCAGAATCACCTCGTACATCGAACGGCCTCCGGCTTATTCCCTATTCCCTGTCTTTCTCACTGCAGTATGGGTATCCCGGCGATGCGCTGCTGCCACTCGGCGGGGCCGGTCTGGTGGACGCTGGTGCCTTTCGAGTCCACCGCGACAGTTACGGGCATGTCGCGCACGTCGAATTCGTAAATGGCTTCCATGCCCAGGTCTTCAAACGCCAGCAGGCGCGAGCCGAAAATGGCTTTTGACACCAGGTAGGCCGCGCCGCCCACCGCCATAAGATAGACCGCGCCAAATTCGCGGATGGCATCGATGGCCGCCGGCCCTCGCTCCGCCTTGCCCACCATTCCGAGCAAGCCCGTCTGTGAGAGCATCTGGCGAGTGAACATATCCATGCGGGTGGCAGTGGTGGGACCGGCGGGGCCGACGACTTCTTCGCGCACCGGATCGACCGGGCCCACGTAGTAGATAAAGCGGCCCCGAAAATCGACGGGCAGCTTCTCGCCTCGGGTCAGCATGTCGGTCATGCGTTTGTGGGCGGCGTCACGGCCGGTCAAAAGCTTGCCGGACAGCAGCAGCACTTCGCCAGGCTTCCACGTGGCGGCTTCGGCGGGCGTCACCGTGTCGAGGTTCACGCGGCGCGCACTGGAGACATCGTAGGTCAGTTTCGGCCAGTCTTCGAGATTGGGTGGATCGAGATAGGCGGGACCCGAGCCGTCGAGCACCACGTGCGCGTGGCGAGTGGCGGCGCAGTTGGGAATCATCGCCACAGGCAGGTTGGCCGCATGGGCGGCGGTGTCGAGCACCTTTACGTCAAGCACGGTGGTCAGGCCGCCCAATCCCTGCGCGCCGATGCCCAGTTTGTTGACCTTGTCGTAAAGTTCAACGCGGAGTTTCTCGGCGGTGGTTTTGGGGCCGCGCTCGATGAGGTCCTGGATATCGATCGGGTCCATCAGCGACTGCTTGGCCATCAGCATGGCCTTTTCCGCCGTGCCGCCGATGCCGATGCCGAGCATACCCGGCGGGCACCACCCCGCGCCCATGGTCGGCACGGTCTTCAGCACCCAGTCGACGATCGAGTCGGACGGATTCAGCATCGCAAACTTGCTCTTTGCTTCCGAGCCTCCTCCCTTGGCCGCGACCGTGATTTCGACTTTGTTGCCGCGCACCAGTTCCACGTTCACCGCCGAGGGAGTATTGTCGCGGGTGTTCTTGCGAGCGCCGGCGGGGTCAGCCTGCATGGAGGCGCGCAGTTTGTTGTCCGGGTCGAGATAGGCGCGGCGCACGCCCTCGTCTGCCATTTCCTGGAGGTCAAGCTGCTTCTCGCCGGGCCCGGCTTCAAAGTGGACATCCATGCCGAGCTTCACAAAGACATTCACCACGCCCGTGTCCTGGCAGATCGGCCGGTGGCCCTCGGCGCACATGCGGCTGTTGATGAGAATCTGCGCCATGGCGTCTTTGGCCGCCGGCGACTCTTCTTTCTCATACGCCTTGGCCAGGTTGGTGATGTAATCCACCGGGTGGTAATAGCTGATGTACTGCAGCGCGCCTGCAACGCTGGCGATGAAATCTTCCTGCTTAACCACGGTCATGGTGAGGCTCCCTCGGATTTATGACCCTCTTAGCGTAAAGGACGCAGGGCAGTCTTGGCAGGAGTGAGTGAAAGCAGGTCGGCTAATCAAATAGCTCGATGTACCGATGTTCCAGATCCGACGTGATATCGAAAATACTGTAGTTCGGAATGTCGAGTTTGTCACATGCGCGAAGGTACTCATCGATCTTCACTGCTGGTTACGATGCAATGCCCCCAGCCGCTACACTCTTATGCCCCCACCTCTGTGGAGGTTGTGGGCGCCGCCGGCCCGCTTCACGGTTCAATCGCATTCCACCGGCCGAATGTTTACTAAATCGCTACCGACGAATAGGCCACCATCTGCTCGGAACGCAGATTTACAGCGGGCGGGCCATTATTTTCGTACCAAAAGAATCGATTTCCCGCGTCGCCGACAGCCGTCTAAAGAATATCCCTCTTCCTGTTGCAGGAGGCACTTCATGCAAGAAGATCGGATTGCACTCAAGAAAAGAGATTCGGAAATGGTACAAAAATCAACCTCCCTGCTTTCTGGTTTGCGTTGGCTCTTTGGATTGTTCTTGATGGTTGCATTTTGTATTCCGCGTGCCTTGGCACAGTCCGCAGAGGAAATGATGGGGGTGAAGGAAGGACACTGCTCGCTTGCACAAGGCACAGTGGATGGCAAGACATTTGCCTGCATGGTTTGGGACCATGATCCGGCAATGTTCTCTAAGCCGACAAAAATAGAAATATATCGTTCGCACAAGCGGATATTTACGATTGAGCCAGGAAGTCCAATACGCGAATGGCATTTCTGGCGCGAAGGAAAAGAGCTTGCCGTTTACTACGGGACAAAAGATGAACTCGGAACCCATGCGTTGTACGAAACGCGAACAGGGCAGCAGGTTGATCGCGTGCCGGGATCGCCACTGCCTCGCAGTTTGCCACAGTGGACCAAGAGTCAATCGCAACTGGCCGAGGAATCGCTGCCTGAAGGCGTCGCCTTCTCCCAGCAACAGACATTGTGGGTTTCTAAGGTCATGAGCGAAATCAGTAACGTCCGTGCAGGAATGACTCGCAAGGAACTGCTGAGAGTATTCAGAGAAGAGGGCGGCCTCTCCACAAGAACGAATCGAACCTATGTCTACAAGGGTTGCCCCTACATCAAGGTGAACGTGGTCTTTTCAAAGGTTGACGAGGAAGAACAGGAGAGCGGTGACGACAAGATCGTCAATATCTCAGGTCCATACCTCGGCTACGCGATCATGGATTAACGCTGCCCTACCCAGAATTCCCATCCCTATATGGGCGCATCGCTGGTCGCGGTTGTATCACCGCCGATGCTTCCCTTTGCCATCCGTTCGCCGGCACCGCACCCTGCCCCGGGACCGCTATTTCGTCTGATATCGCCCGGCTGACTGCCGCCTCAGGCGGGATGATGCTGTTTTCATCGCCCGGTTCATCACTGGTGGTGGGATTTCGTTGTACAGGGTGGGGGGCATAACTTTGCACAGAGTGGGGGCATACCGTTACAGCAAGTGGGAAGATTCATTGTAATCCGCACTTCACGCTATCTCTGTCTTGAGCGTAGCGAATGGCTGCGTTCCCCTTTTGGGGATTCGTCTTCGTTACGAGTCGGATGCGCCGCGACAGCGAGCCTCGTACGCTGAAATCCCGAAGGGCTTTTTCGCAATCCTCTTTCTCCTTCGTTTCATGAAAGATCATGCCGTGAGCGCCGACCGCAAATCCGTGTGCACGAAGTCATCCCCCTTGTAGAGAATCGGCTCGCGCTTTTCCCGGGCAAGCGCATAGCTGAAGCAATCGCCGAAGTTCAGGTTCGCCTTGTGCCCACTGCCCTTGCCGTAATCGCGATAGGCCTGCCGCGCGATCCGGGACTGTTCCACTGTAACCGGTTCGATCTGGATCTGCGATCGCTCGAGTAAATCGTCCAGCGCACGGCTTACGGAAGGATCTCTCAGTGCATCAATCACAAAAGATGCCTCAAAGTAGCTTGCGGAAGACATGGCCACAGTCGGCGTGGTTTCCAATTTGGCAGCAAACATCGCCCAATCGGGCTCCCGCTTCAGGATAGCCACCAGGGCTGAGGTATCGACGATCATAGCGGGAATCCTGTTTCCTTATCGAAGAGCAGGTCGCCAACCTGATCGGAGGGCGGCAAATCCTTCATCAATGGAGCGGTTCGCTTTGTCAGCTCATCAAGCCAATCGACTAGTCCCGCCTTCGGATTAGCCTTTTGCCGTTCCAGCCGCTCTTTAATTGCAAGAGTCACAGCGGTGGTAAGACTTTCGCCTGTTCTGCGTGCCAATTCTCTCGCCAATCTCTCGGCTTCTTCGTTCTTGAGGCTCAGAGCCATACATTCTACCTTTCTACCTAGATATTCTACTATTCTACCATCTGGAGCATCTGCAGACTCTCGCCCACTATGCCCTAATCTGATTTCATGGCCGACTACCCGGTGGATTCCGTTCCTGTCTCCCAACCTCAAACCATGCCGGTCCACGGCGACGTCGACGGCCGGCCGTTTGACCTGCTCGTCATCGGCGCCGGACCGACGGGTCTGGCTTGCGCCATCGAGGCGCAGCGCGCCGGCCTGAATGTGGTTTCCGTCGACAAAGGCTGCGTGTGCAATTCCCTCTATCACTATCCGTCCCACATGACCTTTTTCACCACATCGGAACTGCTGGAAATCGGCGACATCCCCTTTCCCAGCCCCAATCCCAAGCCGACCCGCAATGAGGCCCTGGAGTATTACAGGCACGTAGCCGCCTTTTACAAGCTGGACGTCCGCCAGTACCAGCACGTCGACCGTGTGGAAGGCGCCGATGGCGATTTCACCCTTCATATTGTGGATCGATTCAGTCGGCCGGCCACTCTCCGCGCGCGCAAGTTCGTGGTCGCCACCGGCTATTACGATCTGCCCAACTATCTCAAGATTCCCGGTGAGGACCTGAGCAAGGTTCACCACTATTACGACGATCCCCACCCCTACTTCGGAACCGATGTGGTGGTGATCGGGGGCAAGAATTCTGCGGCGATTGCTTCCCTGGAGTTGTGGCGGCATGGAGCGCGTGTTACGCTGATTCACCGCCAGGGGGAGATCCACCGGCACGTGAAGTACTGGATCAAGCCGGACATCGAGAACCGGATCAAAAATGGTGAAATCCGGGCTCTTTTTCGCACCAACGTGGTTGAGATAACACCGGACAGCGTGGTGGTGGAGACGCCCGACGGGCGCGAAGTCCTGCGCAACGATTTCGTCTTTGCCCTGACGGGCTACCGGCCCGAC
>Ga0207109_1155_pt1 | contig 15672 bp, 14 predicted proteins | sample Alteio_BWMinHeat_73_FD_153584 | JGI IMG/M metagenome (GOLD analysis project Ga0207109, IMG submission 153584) | Enriched cells from forest soil in Barre Woods Harvard Forest LTER site, Petersham, Massachusetts, United States -... | ecosystem: Environmental > Terrestrial > Soil > Temperate forest >... | reverse complement strand
ATTACGAATCTAATCCAGTATATGTGGATTATAGCAATAATCCACGCGACGTGCTCGGCGAAGGCCAAAGGCTCAACCAATTCGTGACCTGCTGGTGGTCTCGATCGACATTGATAATCTCCGGGGTTGCGGCCTAGCGCCGCATGCCAGGAGTGACATTGGAAAAGGAGAACCAATATGCGTGGACTACGAAATTGTGTCTGCCACAACTTGCGCTCTTACCCCCTGGTGCAACAGATGCGCCGCATGCGCGAAGCCGGCGACATGGGAGAGATCCTCTTTGTTCAGGGCTCCTATGCGCAGGACTGGTTACTCTACGATACGGACTGGAACTGGCGCATTGACTCCAAAGTTGGTGGCGTTTCACGTTGCATGGCCGACATAGGCTCGCACTGGTTCGACATGGCGGAGTATGTGACTGGCTTGCAGGTCAGTTCGCTCTGTGCCGACTTGCAAACCTTCCATACTACGCGCAAGGAGCCGAAGCAAGCGATTGAGACCTTCGCGAACAAGCTGCTCGGTCCCGAGGACTACGTTGCGAGACCGGTCGACACGGAGGATTTTGGTGCAGTCATCTTTCAGATGGGAACGCGGGCGCGCGGTAGCCTAGTGGCCAGTCAGGTATCGGCCGGGCGCAAAAACAGGCTCAGTTATGGCCATCCCAGTTTAGCGACTCGGTTGACGGGAAGGCGATGGCTACGAAAACATTTGGATGATCAGGTTCGTCCGCCACACTTGCCTATGGTCGAGGCCGTCCGGGATGGCAAACTGGTGATCCCGATAGGCAGCAAGCTGCCACTCAGCCAGGCGGTCGAAGCTCAAACAGTCGCGGAAAAGGGCGGTATCGGGAAGGTCTTGCCCTTGGCTTAAGATTCTATTGCGAACAAAGGCCACGAAGGGAAAATCGGAGATGAAAAAGGCTGCGCGCGGAATCAACCCCGCTTCGAAACCAAGTGGCGACGGATGTGTAGAATGCCTGGCGTCGCCGAGAGGCTGGTGGTTTCATCTCCGTCGGTGTGCGGAGTGTGGGCACATCGGATGCTGTCACAGTTCTCAGAGTCAACATGCATCAATGCATGCGGCGGCGACGGGGCATCAGATCATAACCAGTTTTGAGCCGGGTGAGGATTGGTTCTTCAATTACGGGAAGCAGGCAATGGTCAAGGGTGTAGAGTTGCTTCCGCCGCATTCCCACCCGAGAAATCAGCCTGCTCCTGGACCAGCAGCAAGGGTGCCGTCCAACTGGGAATCGTTTCTGAACTAGCCAGCCATCATAGGCCTGCCGCCCGTGAGAAATAAATGTTCGGCGAACGATCAAGAACCACAGATAAACTGCTTTGAGGCTCTTAATTGCCTGGCGACGGTCGACCACTTATGGCATTTCAATACGGTTGCGGAGAATTGGACAATGTTGCCACCGATCAATACGCCTGACCGGCAAGCCGAGGCTTTTCCCGTGCTTACGCCGGCACAGATAGACCGTCTCCGGCCCTATGGCAGTATCCGATCAGTCCGGGCTGCCGAGGTTCTTTTTGAACCGGGTAAGTCGGGCATGTCCTGTTTCGTGGTGCTCTCAGGAAAGCTCGACATCGCAGTGCCCGGTCTCTCCGGCGAGCAAGTATTTGTGACCTACGGCCCCGGCCAATTCTCCGGTGAAGTTGTCCTCATCTCCGGAGCCCGCGCACTTTCTCGCGGGCGTGTGGCCGAGCCGGGGGAGTTTCTCGAAATCCGCGCAGACGAGTTGCGCACGATGATTGCGAAGGATGCCGAGCTGAGCGATTTCTTCATGCGCGCATTCCTCTTGCGCCGTGTTGCGATGATTTCGGGAGGCCTGGGCAACGTGGCCGTGCTGGGATCGCAGCACTCGTCCAATACGCTGCGCCTGCGCGAATTCCTTACCCGCAACGGCCATCCCTTTCGCTATGTCGATCTCGACAGCGACAAAACGTCGCAGGAGCTTCTGGACCGGTTCGACATAAAGCTCGAGGACATTCCAGTTGTGATCTGCAGCGGAAAGAGTGTATTGCGAAATCCGACAGATCAGAAACTGGCGGAGTGCCTGGGATTCACGGGCCACATGGACGAGCACCGCGTTTATGATGTCGCGATTGTGGGCGCTGGTCCGGCAGGATTGGCCGCGGCCGTATACGCGGCTTCCGAAGGGCTGGATGCGCTAATGATCGAATCGGACTACCCCGGAGGCCAGGCCGGCGCAAGTTCAAAGATCGAGAATTATGTCGGTTTTCCCATGGGCATTTCGGGGCAGGAGCTTGCCGGCCGTGCTGTTGTGCAGGCAGAAAAATTCGGCGCTCAGATGATGGTTGGTCAGAAGGTGGTGAAGATCAGATGCGACCAGCGGCCGTACCAGCTTACTTTGGAAAATGGCGGTGGCATCGACGCGCGAAGCATTGTTATTGCTACCGGCGCTCAGTACAATAAGCCGAAAGTTGAAAATTTGGGACAATTCGAGGGACAGGGCATCTACTACGCCGCCACAGCCATGGAAGCACAACTGTGCACAGGCGAGGAGATCGTCGTGGTTGGCGGCGGCAACTCTGCCGGTCAGGCGGCAGTCTTCCTGGCAGAGACGGTACGCAAGGTCTACATGCTGGTTCGCGGCAAGGAATTGTCCGAAACAATGTCGCGCTATCTCATCCAGCGAATCGTTGAGAATCCAGCCATTGAACTGCATTTCCAAACCGAGCTTGTCGCATTGGCAGGTGATTCACGGTTGAATCGGGTTACCTGGCTGAACCGGGCGAAAGGCGAAGAATCTGTGCATGAGATCGGCCATCTGTTCGTGATGGCAGGCGCTTCTCCGCGCACAGATTGGCTGCGAGGATATCTTGCGCTTGATGAGCAAGGGTTCATCCTTACAGGACGGGATTTGGATCCAATTCTGGACAGCGTGCCACTGAAATGGCCTCTCAGCCGACCTCCGCAGATGCTGGAAACCAGTTTGCCCGCAGTTTTTGCTGTCGGAGATATTCGTTCCGGCAACGTGAAGCGCGTTGCATCTGCCGTGGGTGAAGGTTCAATCTCGATCCACCTTGTGCATCGAGCGTTGGCGGAGATGTGAGGTTCCGCTAGCTTTTATGGACGACCTCGAACGAATACCCGTCCGGGTCAAATACGTCTGCGGCATAGTATCCCGGATAATATTCCAGGCGTGCCCGCGGTGAAATATTGTCCCTGGCCCCAGCGGATATTGCCGCCCTGTAGAATTCATCGACTTTTTGATTGCTTTCGGCCATAAACCCCCAGTGAACGGACGCAGGATCAGGCTTCCCTTGCTTGATCCAGAAGAACGCTCTTTTGCCATCACCAAATCCCCATAGATCCGGATGATCGCCTTCGCCTTTGTAAGGTAGGAAGAACCTGATATCAAGAGGCTTCAAGGACGCCTCATAGAAAGCCAACGAACGTTCGACATCGCTGACGGTCAGAATGATGTGGTCGAGCATGGTTCTCTCCTTCAAATTACAAAGGCTTCAGTGGCCCTCTCTTTGATTCATGCAGTCGATGTTATTGCCGCCCCGGCTGGTCGGTGCACAGATGCTGGAGATGAAAACAGCGGGATCAGGCCCTCGACCAACGTGGGGTGCGTGAGAACTGCGTCGCGCAGGACTGTATAGGGGAGTCCTGCAGTCATCGCGACCTGCACGCTAGCCATGATCTCCCCCGCACTGGTGCCGAAAGCCGTGAAGCCAAGAATGCGGTCACCATCAATCTCGACCAGACTTTTGAGGAACCCGCGCGTCTCGGAAAGCGTGCGCGCACGTAGGTTGCTCTCCATTGGGACTTTGAACAAGCGATAAGGAATGCCTTGCGCCTTTGCTTCGCTTTCACTCAGGCCGATGCGCGCAAGTTCAGGATCGGTGAACAGACAGTATGGAACTTGCCTGCCAGTGGTGAAGCGATGGCCGCCGGTAAGATTGGCATGGACCACGCGGAAATCGTCAACGCTGATGTGTGTGAACTGCGGGCTACCAGCAACCTCGCCGATTGCCCAAACGCCAGACGCTGTGGTCTGCAGTCGTTCATTGACCTTGATGTATCCTCGGGGAGTCAGCTCGACGCCGGCTAACTCCAGCCCTAGTCCGTCGCTATTCGGAGTGCGGCCTGCCGCGACCATCAGATGACTGCCTTCCAAGACTCTCTGCGCCCCATTTTGATCGACGAAAACGCTCACAGAGTCTCCCGATCTTCCTGACACCCGCTTCACCTGCGCACCCAGAAGAATGTCGATACCCTCGTCCTCAAGCAGACTCCGGAGAGCGTAACAGACATCTTCGTCTTCCTTGGACATCAGCCGTTGGTTGCGATCGATGAGCGACACCTTGCTGCCAAATCGCCGCATCGCCTGGGCGAATTCCACGCCAACGTAGCCGCCACCGATGACAAGCAAGTGTTCAGGGAGATGGTCGAGTTCGAGCGCCTCGATGTGGGTAAGAGGCTGGGCTTCGGCAAGCCCCGGAATTGCTTCCAATGCCGCCCGCGTACCGGTGCTGACAATCACGTTGGCGCCGCGCATGCAACGAGTCGTTCCGTCGGAAAGAGCGATCTCCACCACTCTTGGAGCGATGAACCGTCCTGTTCCGAGAATCAGCTCCGCTCCTGTTTTCTTGTAATTCTCCATGTACATCTCATTCAAGCCGGACACCATCTTGCGCTTGCGGTCGCGGACACCCGACATATCAATCGTGAAGCCGCCGTGAACGATACCAAATTCCTCGCCGCGGTGAAAGTACGATGCGACCTTCGCACTGTGAATGATGTTCTTGCTTGGCAAGCACGCAATATTGGGGCACGATCCGCCAATATATTTTCGGTCGATGACCGCGACCTTTTTCCCTTCTCCAGCAAATGTCCACGCAGCGATGGTGGATCCCGTGCCACCACCGAGAATCACCAGGTCATATTCTTCCAGTTGTCCCTGAAGGCTTGCCATTCGATCTGCTCCCTCCTCCACTTCGCGAATCGAAGTGGCACGGTTGCCCAGTTTGAATTGTGAATTGCAACTTCAGATGGCGGTGCGCCCTCCATCTACAGCGAGTTTTGCGCCGTGAATGAAGCTGGCGCGGTCTGTGGCCAGGAAGACGATCGCTTCCGCAATTTCCTCGGCTGCTGCCGGACGTCCCGCGGGCGCCTGGGCGGCTAGCTGTTCGAGACCCTCTCCCATCGCGTCCGTGCCCTCCGTGCGTGTGGGTCCGGGGCTCACTGTGTTCACGCGAACACCCTTCGGCCCATATTCGGCAGCCCAGGTTTTCGTAAACAGGTTGATGGCTGCCTTGCTCGAACCGTAGAGGCTCATCCCGGGCGCTCCGTAATCGGCAGCCATCGTCGAAAGATTCACGATTGCCCCTTTGCCTCTCTCGGCCATCAGCGGCGCAAGCACTGCGACCAGGAAATATGGCGCCTTCACATTTGTGGAAAAAACTCGGTCAAATTGCTCTTCCGTCATTTCATGCGTCGGCCCGAAAGGATAGATGCCGGCATTGTTGATGAGAATATCGACATGGCCATTTCCAAGTTCGATCGCTCTCTTTGCCACATCGCGAGCGCTGGCTGCGTCGTGAAGATCGGAGGAAATAAAATCTGCTTTGCCTCCTGCGACGCGAATTTCATCGACTGCCTTCTTTCCGCGCTCCGCATTTCGCCCCACAACCAAAACGTGAATACCAAGCTGAGCGAGTTTCCTGGCTGTCGCAAGACCGATTCCGCTCGTTCCACCCGTGATGAGCGCTGTCGAATTATTGTCTGTCATCTGCAATCCCCCATGGCGATAGCTGCCGTGTCTTGGATGCACACGCAGATTCCCGAGATTGAGGAAATCGAAAGGAAGCGGCGTTCGGCAGCTTTTCCCTGTTCTAGTTCGAGCGAGACGGCGTTTGAACCCGTTATTACGATTGGTTCAAGTCGACGCTTCTGAGCTTGGGAAGACTCTAGCCAATCTGATCCCTTGCCGCCCGTTGATTTGTATCTACGAGCTGATCCGGCCCGCCAGGAGCATGCAAAGGATCCCAGTCGACAGCTCCCGGTGAATTACGTGCGGGGACGAACGGAAACTCCCAATTCGGCTTCGGCAGCTCTTTTCACCGCTTCCATATTACCGCTGGCCCCAAGATCGTTCTGATCGGCGAACCGCACATCATCCCAATTTCGGGGATCCGTCCGAGTGGCCGCGAACCGAAGAGCCGATAGATTCCTATGCATTTTCGAAGCCCGCCTGCTGGCGGAGAGCGGTTCGCATGTTGGTGTAGGCGGCCCAACCTGGTTGGCGATCTGGTCGCGGAGCGCATCGATCTGGGCCTGTGCTGCCTTTTTGTCGGCGATAGCTCGCGCAATACGATATTCGCGGCGCGCGCCATTGAAGAGATTCCATCGCAATTCGAGTTCGGCGTTCCAAATCTCACCTTGTGCGTAGCTTCCGGGAAGAAGATCCTGCTGTCCGAATGCCCGCGCAGTCCCCCATCGCCTTTAAAGCTCAAGGACGGAAAATACTGTGATCTCACCTGTTCGATTGCGGTATTGGCTGCACGCAAGCGCGCCAGTTGCTGCAGCAAATCCGGTCGCTGGCTGAATGCGGGGTCTATTTCCTGATCAACCGAGTTGGCGATGGATGAGGGGAGCCTGAGTTGGTCAATGCCTTCCACAGTGAACACCGTGCCGGGGTCGACTCCGAGAGCGGTGGCAAGGTCGCCGCGCGCAATATCGACGGCGCCAACGGCTGCCTGCAGATCGAAGTCTGCCTGGGCACGCGCAGCGGTAGCTTCAAGTTCGTTGGGCTTGGTAGCCAGACCGTTTTCAAGGCGTGCCTTCGCGTCCTCCTCAGCTGCCTTGGCGTTTTCCAGACTGGATTCGGCTGCCTGGCGGAGCCCCTGCGCGTTGAGAAGCCGGTAGTAGGCCTCGGCAACCTGGAAGATGATGCGGCGATGCGTGTCGTTGAATGCAAGATCCGACGCCAGCAGGTTTGCCTTGGCAACGTCGATCTCTCCGCTTCGTCCGCCAACATCGAATACCAGATACTCCATGTGGAGTATAGGCTCAAAGACGCCTTGGGCCTGGCGATGGAAGTACTGGCCGATCAGGGTAGCTGTCCGCAGTGAGACGGCGAGGGCGACTGCCGTCAAGGTTGGATAGAGCGAGCTTCTCACAATGCCTAACTCGTCTGCTTTCGATTTCGCTTCCTGCCAGGCAACACGCGTCTCGGGGTTGTATTGTTCAGCAAGATCGATCAACTCAGCCAGCGTGCAGATCTTGTCGGGTACATGCGCGACGTTGTCGTACGGTTTGGCAGCGGACTTTTTAGCGAGCGCCTGCGCTCTTCTAGGCTGCCAAATGATACCGGGTGCAGGCGGAGTCCCCTGAGCGATGAGACCGGCAGGGAGCATCATCGCAGGCAAAAACAATGCAGCCGTCATGAGCCAATCCTTGGTTGTCATTTGCCTGAAAATCCAGATCCCTCGGAGGAGAGTCTTCGGTTTCCACTTGGTACTCCGCACGCGTGAACCGCTCTCTTTCCGTCGAGATTGAACTGCTGAAGGCCGCAGCCACATGGGGTTGCACCTCCTCGTGACTTTCATGGATGACGTGGCCTCTGGGACACAAGAGTCGCGATGTCCCTCCTGGGGTCATATTGCCCGTCGCTCGCAAGTTCGCGATTCTCGGCAATCCTCTCCTCGACTACGGCACACAATGCGGCACATTCAGGACTGACGCTGGGATCAAAGACGCGTTGTAGACGAGATATTGAAGCAATCAACCGCAAAGAAATCGTACAGACTTCTCTGGCAATCTCCGCGGGGCCTTCAGATTGGGCATTAACTGCGTTGCCTGCCTTGTTAAGCCTTAAATGCCAATGGGCCTTTTCCAGTTCGACATACACTGCCAGGGATTGACTCAGGAGATTCGCCAGCATGCATCCCGAATTGTTCTCTTCGGACGGAGAATCGTGATCCACATGCAGCATCTGGGTCGACTCTCCGAAGTGCGCGGAAACGGCCATATCCATTGTCCTTCTCTCACAGATTTCGTCGCCAAAGCGGGTGCGCCATCTGGATTCGAATTGCGACCCCAGGAAAGAATTCAAAAGCTGCGATGAAAAGATCAACGTCACAATATGCCAAAGGATTTAGCGCCAACAAAAACGAGCCAGTCTCCTCACCAGCGAACGCTACTCACCTTATTTCGTGAATCTCTGCCACATATCCGCCCGGAAATTCGATGATTGCAGCAGTCCGCCCACTCGAGGAATATGGCTGAATAAGAATTCTGACACCCAGCGACTCAGCTTTCGCGAGCGTCTCTTTCAGACTTGAAACCTCATAGCCAGTCATGTCCCGTCCATAGGGGTAGGGGAGATGCCCATCGGTAACCAAGACCGTGAGCCTGCCAAATAGAGACTCGACGCGGACGCATCGGAATGTGTCACTTGATCGGCCAATCTCAATCCCGGGCGCGTGAGGATCATCGGAAACAACCTTGCCATGAGAGAAGGCAAGAAAGCTTCGAAGGAAGTCGTTAACACGAACGGGCGAAACATAGACACGGTTCTCGGGAATTGTCTGAAATGCCGCGTATGAGGGTTTAGTTGTGTGCCAGTAAAGCTGCATGTTGATTCCGCCTGGCCACTGAATGACTGCATCGCGCCCGATCGGATCAGGGAACGGCGTCACGAGGACATCCGCCCCCGCGGACTTTGCGGAAACGATGGCGCCATCGAGATCGGTGACAAGATAGCCAGTCCTTTCCGCGCCGAAGGGATACGGAACGGGAGTCTTGAATCCAAATAGCGAAACAGTGCCTACCGGAGTCTGCAGAAGCTGGGAGCTTGTACTGCTCGGAGTCGGCGTGACGGTGACCACCACTTGTTTTGTGCTGGTGCCTCCAAACGTACCGAGGAAGGCCTTCACGAAGGCATCAACATTTTCCGGCGCGACATAGACGTGCGTTGTATCGTACTGTGGACCGACGGCAACGGTTGAAGTGGGGTCCGAGCGTTGCGGGGTCGCGGACCATCCCAGGCCCGGGCGATTTGCGAGGCTCAAAACGAGCAGACTCCATGCGAAACCACAACGGATGCGATTCATGTCGTAAATTCCTCCTGATGCTTCTGCCACTCTTCGTGGCATCTGGTGGACGCTCACGAACATGGAGACTGCGTTGAACTTGCGCGGTTGTCTGCTTGCGTCTCAGAGGAGCCGCAATGCGGCTCGCAACACGCAGGTGACCAATGCAAAGACGATCAATGAGCTTACGTAGATTCCCGCGAACCACAGCAACCGCTTTTTCCGCTCACTCATATCCGTCCCATCCCTTCTCCGGGGTCTTGCCGCGAAATACCCAATAGGCGAAGAACGAATACCCGAGAACCACAGGTGTGACAACGATGGCTCCGGTGAGCAGGAAAATCTGGCTCAGGCGCGAGCTAGACGCGTCCCAAATGGAAATGCGGAACGGTACAATCGTTGGAAATACGAGGACGGCAAGACCTCCGATTCCGGCGGCGATCATCACCAAGCCTGCAATCAGGGGGCGAACATCTGGGCGCTTCCCGATACTTCCAAACAAAATGAACGCTGCCAGCAGTACGATACAGCTCAGAGTTCCGAGCAGAACCGGGTGGTCCTGCCATGCAGCCAAGATACCGGCCTGGACGAAAAGCGACATCCCTCCGACAGCAAAGAAGGAGAGCACAAACAGCGGCAATGCGATGCGCAACGTTCGTCCGGAAAATCCGTGCAATTGCGCCGTGGCCTTGAATTGGAGCCAACAGCCGCCAAGGACTACATATCCTGCAAGCACGCAAATGGCGCAAAGTACGGAGAAAGGCCGAAAGCAATCAAAGACGCTCCCGCTGAACGTGCTCCCTTCGACCGATATGCCCTCGAGCAAGGCGCCAAGAATGAGACCCTGCATGGAGGCTGCCGCAATCGACCCGATTGCAAAGATCACGTCCCATCTGCGACGGTATCGTTTCATCTGGGCACGAAACTCAAATGAGACTCCGCGCAGACCCAATGCCAGCAGCATCACGATGATCGGAATATAGAGGGCGGGCATGAGAATGCCATAGGCGATCGGGAACGCCGCTAGCAGCGTCACCCCGGTCATGATCAGCCAAGTCTCGTTTCCGTCCCACGTCGGAGTTATGGAATCGACCATATGGTCTCTCGATTTCTCGTGCCGTTGCAACAAAAGCAAAGCGCCCACTCCGAGGTCGAAGCCATCGAGCAACACATAAAACGTTACAGATAGTGCAGCGAATCCGGCACAAAGAAGAGGTATGTCCATCGTGCTACCTCCCCACCGCGGCATTGGCGTTCGCGCGGTCAAGCACTTGCCGACGGAGTGCATTCTTGAGAGATCCGGAAGCCTCAGCATGGATAGAAGCCGATTCCGGTCCCCTCCGGATGATGCGTGCTATGAAAATAAGAAATGCAGTCACAAAGAACGCGTAGATACAAACAAAAGCGATTAGCGTCGCGAGCAGCGTCTGCGCTGGTACCGGCGAAACGGCATCGATAGTTCTCAACATGCCAAATATCACCCATGGCTGGCGGCCAGTCTCGGCCAGGTACCATCCGCCAAGCGTGGCAACGATACCGGAGGGCGTCATCGTCACCAAGCAGCGAAGAAACCACCTCGTTGTAAAGAGCCGGCGTTTCCATCTGAGCCACAGCGAGGCCGTTGCCACGGCGAACATCAGGATGGCGATGCCGTACATAATGCGGAATCCATAAAAGACCATGCCCATGATCGGTTGCGCGTCCCGTGGGGTGTTCTTCAGGCCCTCCACTCGGCCATGAAGACTGTGCGTGAGCCAGATGCTGCCTAAATATGGAATGCCGAGGGCGAAACGATTCCGCTGTCCCTTCTGGTCGGGAGCGATCACCCAGTAGTACGGAGCCGGCGATGCTGACTCCTTCCCCCAAAATCCCTCGGCTGCCTGCATCTTCGAGGGCTGGTACTTCAGCATCGTGCCGTAGAGGATATCGCCGATAAAGACTTGACCCGCAATGAGCACGGTCGCAAATGCTGTGCCCAGCGCCACGCTCTTTTTTGCGAAAGCAAGATGCTTGCCCTGCAGCAAGTACCATGCGCCAACACCCGCCACAAGAAACGAGGCGGTCAGGTATGCCGCGCTAAGCATGTGCGGCAAGCGGACAAGCCAGGAGGGGTTGTTTACGACATGCCACCAATTGATGACGACCAGCCGTCCATCACGGACTGCTACACCGTCCGGCGTTTGCATCCAACTATTCGCGGACAGGATCCATGATGCTGACAGTAGTGTCCCAAGCGCGACCATGCATGTAGCAAAAAAGTGGAGCTTGGGCCCCACTCGATGCATTCCAAAGAGCATGATCCCGAGGAAACCCGCTTCAAGGAAAAACGAAGTGAGTACTTCCAGGGCAATCATGGGTCCGACCGCCGGCCCGGCAAGCTGTGCAAACTTCGCAAAGCCCAGACCAAACTCAAAGGAGAGAACGATGCCGGTTACTACACCGACTCCGAAGCCCATTGCGAAAATGCTGAGCCAGAATCGATAGATTTGCAGATAAAGATCGTCTTTTGTCTTGAGCCATAGCCCTTCGATCACCGCAAGGAACATGGCAAGCCCAATGGACATGGTGGGGAAAATAATGTGAAAGCTCACCGTGAAGGCGAATTGCACGCGGGCGAGCGTAGCTGGATTCAGGCTCATCTTGCGTCTCCTTCTGCGGGAACACGGCGCACGAGGACCACAGCGCCAATGACGGCTACCAGCAGTCCCGCAACCGCAATTCCAAGTCCGAACACTCCGATGATGGCGAAGAAGAACGTTACCCCCACGAGCACCGGAACGAGAAAGCCCAAAATCTTCGTGAAAGTTGACGAAAGATTCTTCAACATGCGTATTCCTCCCGTTCAAGTCACAACGACGACCAAATCTCAGTCACTCTTTAGCCCGGATGAGCGTCATCAATCCTGCTTGCGACAGATGAGGAACGCACAATGCTCATTAGTACCAGCCACCGCGAATGCTTTCATTTATGTGAAGCTGCCGTTAACTCCTGCATGGTCTCACTGCGAAAATACTGGATGATCATTGCCGCCAAAGTGATAAATGCGGCCAAGCCAAGCACAAGAGCGAGAGAATGTTGGAGAAGAAACGCGCCAACTGCTGCACCAAAGAACATCGAGAAGACGGCAGAAATGCGTCGTCCCCATCGCGGATTACTTCCTCCCGCCAAAGAGGATTCCGAGGCTAAACCAGCTACAGTCAGCGTCAACACAGTAGTCGTGATATCCGGCACTCCTAGCCTCCGCACAGTGCCGTTTCGAATGCCCATGGCCAGAGCGGTGAGTGCAATGATCCCGTACAAACTACTGCTCGGAAGGACCACAGAGTCAGGCTGCATCCCCAATAACATGCAAGCCACAAACAGTAGAGTGGTCTCCATCCCGGCTACCAACCCGAGCCAATGGCTCCTGCGCCAATTTGCAGTCCAATGCTCGAGTCGTCCCGATACAATGCCGCCCGCGAACGCAAAGATGAGAGCAATTGTCGACCGAAGCACCGAAAGTCCAGGTACGTTCGCCACAGCCAGACCGAGCAGAACAATATTCCCGGTCATGTTTGCCGTGAAGATATGGCCCATTGAGAGATAACTGGCGGCATCGACGAGGCCTGTGACAAATGTCAGCAGTGCGAACGAGAAATGCAACCACCTTTCCGCGTGAAGTGTGTCCTTCGTCATCTCCATGTGGGCTTCCCTCCCGTCGTCGGGCTCTCAAGGTTCGATTTTGCGGCCTCGGGTGCAATGAAGCACGATCATTTAAGGCAGTTCAACGTCCACCCTATGGGTGGATGTCGTAAGCTGTTGAAGCTCGCTTCGCGAGAATGATCGGACAATCACCGCACAGGCCAATTGGAAAACTGAAGCCCGCGAAATGCTTCCTAAAATTTGTACCCGGCCCACAACGCCCAGTAATTGAGATTGCGGCCGGGCTGTGTCTCCTTCAGGAACTTGCCGGCGTAGAAAATTCCGTAGTCAGCCTGAAACCATACATGCCGGTTGGCTTGCCAGCGAACCTCAGTGCCTGGCCTGTGTCCGACGAATCGTGCCTGACTATTATTCCCCGCTCTGATCAAGAATCCAGGCACCGCGTAGACGCCATCCGCAAGGCTCTCTCGCCACTGAACTATCCAATCGACGGACAGAGACACATCATGCGGAAGCGCCGTTTCGACGTGAGGATGAACGTCGATGAAGTTGATGGGGCCGGGACCTGTTGTGGCTAGGACGCCAAAATAGTTGCCCTTTGGAAATAGTGGATTGAACGTTCCCAAGGTATTTGTGCTCGGATGATCACCGCTGGAAGTGTCAGCCTTCGCACTAAAACGTGGCTTCAGGAGAATGGTTGGAATTCGGTACCCGGTCTCGGTTGCAATCGTCCATGCCTTAATATTCGCCGAACCGAATGTGCCAAATTGCCAAAGTGCTTCATCGTCAAAGTCCCATCCCGGCCTTTCGGTAGCGATGGGGCGTGAAATTCTTGCCCCAAGGGAGTGACGCAGCTCGTGAGCCGTACCTCGCTGGAAAGCCGCATCCTTCCGATCGAGGCCTAAGTAGTACAAGTCGAAAGACGATTGACGCGGTATTGGTCTGGTGGCATAGATGCCCCAGAAACCCACGGTGTGGTTAGGCGAATTGTCGAAGAACCCGGCGTTATCTTCGTCTGGCCTCATAGCAAATCCATCAATCTGCCATGAGTCGATTCTGCTCTTCACCATGAGGCCGTCAAAGCTCAGTCTGACATTTGGGCCCTCGCGCACATCGATCAACCGTCCGGACCCATACTCTAACTCTTGCCTGCCGACTCTGAGGTGGATCAAGTTCTGGCCAGAGGATGCGCCAACTTCAAGGAATGCCGCCTGAAAATCAAGCTTCTTTTCGTCGATGGGACGCGGGCCACCTCGACGAAATGAATTCAATCCACTCTTCAGTTCCACAAAGGTACGGAGGTGTCTTCCATAATGCAGGTCAAAATAGGTCATGTACCTTTCATTGAGATATCCATTCCAATAAGGTGACTCGCCCCAGTTGTCGTTTCCTATCTGCTCCCAGACTTCGCGGGCTTCGCCGCCTATGGTCATGTACCAATCATCGGCACTCCTGCGGAACGGGATGTATTTGATCGGATCCAAAAAGTCTTCTCGGAGCTTCGGATCCTTGAGGAAGCTCCAATCTTCGTCCTCGCGAAGCAGCTTATAGTTGCGGTTGACCACTGGAACTTGGTCGGGATTCGCGGCCTGAGACAATAACTGTGGCCCGAGTGAAGCGAGAGTGAGTCCTGCCAACAGGCAGCTTAAGATTTTCATGCGCATGATTCGCATTTACCGCTCCGTTGTGGCAAGCTTCAATCCCTACGTATCACTTTATTGGCTCGTCTCCGGTCGCACAGTAGGCGGGATGCCGCTCTATGGCGGGGAGAACCGGATGTCGCGCGAGGAGGCGCTACGCCTATATACACAGGGGAGCAGTTGGTTCTCAGCCGAGGAAGATGTAAAGGGATCGCTGGCTCCAGGTCAACTCGCCGACTTCGCTGCTCTGACCTCAGACTTCTTTTCTGTGCCGGAGCAGGAGATCAAGGACCTGCAATCTGTTCTTACGGTGGTAGGTGGAGAGGTCGTTTATGCGTCGGAGGACTTCAGCCAGTTGGCCCCGCCCCCGTTGCCCGCTGCACTCGATTGGGCTCCGACGGCCCATTACGGAGGTTATTACAACCCCGTGTCACACGTTGGAGCAGCGATGCACTACGGATGTTCCAGACACCATGCCTCGGCCGCATCGCGAGGCCCTGAGCGCCTTGGAGAGTCTCTATGGGGACTGGGTTGCGATTGCTTTGCATTTTGACTCCAAGCTCAACCCTTTAACCCTAGGTCCATAGGAGGAGCAAAGTGCAGGAATCCCCAGCACTGCCGAAGAATGTGGCGCGCCTCGCAATCGTTCGACTGGCCCGGGATAGTGCGATTGAATTCATCCTCACCTCTATCCTGCTTTTCGGCGTGGTGACTATCGTGAGGTGGGTGATTGGCCCTTCACCCATCTCACGTGCGATCCCTGGGATCCATGCTGAACTCTGGATCGTCGGCGCGGCAGTTGCGTTGCTTCTGGCGGGGCTGATTCTCAGCCCGCCGGGAAGAGCCTCGGGTGGGCACACGAACCCGGCAATCTCACTGGCCATGTGGCGCTTCGGAGTCTTCCCTGGAGCTGGTGTTATTCCCTACTCCATTGCCCAGTTGTTCGGTTCGGTATTGGGAGTCGTCTCCGCCCGCACAGTATGGGGCCATATTGTGGCGGAGCCACCCGTGGTATATGCCGCGCTACAGCCAGGACCCGGGTGGTCGACCTGGGAGTTATTCGTGGTCGAAGCTCTTGGGATGACTGTGATTGCGTTTGTTGTCGGGCTCAGTCTCGCGATTCCGCGACTCACGTCTTTTGTGCCTTGGATCGTCGGAAGCCTGGTAGGCCTGGGAATTGCATTACTAGGAACTGCCACCGGGGGGAGCCTCAACCCAGCTCGCCAGTTCGGGCCTGCCGTTGCTTCTGGGCAGACGCGGTTTTTGTGGGCTTACTTGGTTGCCCCAATGTTCGGCGCAGCCATTGCGGCATGGCTGCG
>Ga0207109_1154_pt1 | contig 15809 bp, 15 predicted proteins | sample Alteio_BWMinHeat_73_FD_153584 | JGI IMG/M metagenome (GOLD analysis project Ga0207109, IMG submission 153584) | Enriched cells from forest soil in Barre Woods Harvard Forest LTER site, Petersham, Massachusetts, United States -... | ecosystem: Environmental > Terrestrial > Soil > Temperate forest >... | reverse complement strand
CAATACCTTGTCGAAGAGGGTTTGAAGAAAGCGCAGACCCGCGAGGCATCGGGCAAGGGATACGAGGCAGCCAGTCGCTTGTGCCGCTCCACGTTGCGGGTCTGCGCTTTCTTCAAACCCTCTTCGACAAGGTATTGCATGGTTCTGAGCTTTGCATGCTCGTTGTCTATGAATTGCGAATCGTAGAGCAAGCCGGAGCAGTATCGGCGGCAAAGGTTCCGGGCGCTCAGGCTGAATCGGCAATCCAGCAGCAAAACGCGGCACTCACTCCGCAAGGGCGGGCGCTTGCCGGGAATCTTTTCTATCAGTCTGCGGGCGGAGATCAGCAGGCAGGCAAGGCGCTCAACCTAGAGACTCAGCAGAAAGTAACGGCGGCACAGGCCGGAGTTGCGAACGTGCCAGCGGCTCTCCGTGGTGTTGCTCCGCATCTTGTCGGCCCGGCAGCGGCAGCGGCAGAGAAAGCCGGAAACGAGTACGGGGACGCGGTAGCAGCGGCCAACGATATGAAAACCTTCGTTGACCTGGCGCGGAGCGGAAACAAAATCGCCTATGCCTACTCCCCCACTGAGGGCGTACTGACCCTCAACACGGCGCGAGGCGTTAAGCGCGTGAACATGGCGGAGATCGGGAGTTACGGCGGAGCGGGTTCCGCACTCGACAGGGTGAAAGGATTTCTTGGGAAGCAAACGACCGGCGCGTCCATCCCCGACGATGTTTTGAGCGACATGGAAACGCTGCACCAAGCGATTGCCGGAAACGCGCAAAAGACATACGCCAACAAACTCAAGAATACAAATTCCACTTATGGCTCTAGCTTTCAGCCTGTGAACATGGGCGGCCCGCCAGCGGGAGCGACGGGCAAAGCAAAAGGCTCTGACGGTAAATGGCATTGGACGGACGGCAAGCAGGATTTAGGAGTAGCTGAGTAAATGGGCAATTCTCCCGGCGTCACGCTTGATCTGAGCACGTTTCAGCCTGTGCCAAAGGCTCCGCAAGGTTCCAACCTTGTGCCGAAGGGAAACGCGAGCGTAACTCTGGACATGAGCACGTTCCAGAAGGCAGGAACGGACACCGGGACGAATCTTGACCCGCAACGTGGAGCGGCACAAGCGACTGGCCTTAGCCCGCAGCCGAAACCAACGGGATTCATGGACAGTGTGGCGAAGTGGGCCGACAACGTTTCGAACGATATCAAGTACGGGACGGACGTAACGGGCATTGGAACGGTACTTAAAAAAATGGGAGCGCATGGAGTTTATAACGGCAACCCCGAAGCGTTAGGCGACTACATGGCGAGCTTGCCTTTGGGAATCTTGCAAGCTACGAAAGGCTCCGCAGAGCAGTATCAGGGAAAGCTCTGGCAAGGCGGTAAGAACGTGTTAGGCGGAATGGCACAGGCCGCGACAATTCCGGCAGGACTCGCGGCAGGGCCGGAGACGGAAGCAGCGGGCGAGGCGGCATCGAATGTCACCTCTAAGGTGTTCGGGAACGTGGAAAAGGCGGGCCAGCTATTCAACGAAGTAAAGGGAGCCGCGAAAGGGAGTCCCGTCGAGATCACGGACGCTATGAGCCAAGCGGCGGAACGCGCTCAGGAATTGGCGGACGCGGGCGCTAAGGGAATGCCGCGCGTTATCACTAAGTTTGTTGCGCGTGTCACTGACCCGGAGAAGGCTCCTATTGCCTGGGATGAGGCGCGGGATTTTTACTCGAATGTGTCGAGGCTCTCCGCGAATGAATACGCCAACATGAATCCGCAGATGGCCGCACAAGTCGGAAAATTCGCCGGCGCATTTGATGATTCCCTGCGGGCAGCAGCGGCGGCAGCAGGAAAAGGCGAAGAGTACAGCCAGGCGATGCAGCTCTACCGCACGTCAAAGGTCTGGCAAAAGTTTGGCTCAAATCTCTGGCAGGGTTTCAAGAGTGCCCTACCCTACGCAGGAGCGGGAGCCATAGGCGGGGCGGCAGGCAGGCGCTTGTCTGATCTGTTGGCTCCGTAATTCCACAAGAAAGGAAGTGACCAGCAATGGCAGCGAACAAGGACGATAAACTGAAACCGGGCGGGAAGATCAGCGACAAGGACAGATTCATCATATCCCCGGAAAAGCCTCAAAGCCAAGAAGCGAAGGGGGCGGAAGTAGTGCGGAGTATCGCAGCGGTCAAAAAGCCGCATTTGGCTCCCGGCGAACTATCCGCAATATGGGCAAGCGAAAAAGCAGGAAAGAAATAAATGCAGCGCGTAGAAACATCCGGCGCGAATGGCGCTTACGATGAGATACAGGCGCGGAACGCCAAAGAGGAACGCCAGCAGCGGGAACGCGTCCAGGCGGCAGAGGTTGAGCTACTGGACGGCGAAACGTATCGGGCATTCTGCCAGCGACGGCGGGAGATGAATCGCCTGCTAGTCGAGCCAGAAACGGCTCTGGACGAAGCATCTTTCCGCGATTATCGCTTGCGGAGAGATTCGGGGGAAAGGTAAGTGGAGGGCATTTCGGACATCCGAGACACGCTCATCAGGCCGAAAATAAACTTGGAGAGCTGTAACGAAAAGTTACATGGTGCCAGATTCAGGCGACAGTCAAACAGGGCCAGCATAAGTTAGAGTTAAGCTATGAGCACGGCAAGACAAGGATTATCAACAGTTTAGAGGCAGGCACAGGATAGAGAGTCTAATGCGGCTAAAACGCACAAGGCAGGAGAAGGCGGCAATCCTAGTCGCTGAGGATTACCAGACAGACGAGCAAATAGCTGAATCTATAGGGATTACACGCAAGACGCTCTTTGTCTGGAAGAAAAAGCCGGGGTTTGCGGCCAGAGTCGAGGAGATCGCCGTTCTGTTGTCGGAACAGGCTCTCAAGCAGGGCATATCCAGGCGGGAACGCCGTCTAGCCGTTCAGAATGAGACCCATAACAAGCTCTTGACGGTCATTGCGGAGAGGGCCAAAGACGCGGAATTGCAGACCGTCCCAGGCGGAAAGACTGGCCTAGTCATTAAGACGGTTAAGGGTATCGGCAAGGGCGAGGATTTCAGGGTTGTGGAGCAGTACCAGACCGATACGGACACGATCAAAGCCATTCTAGCTATCCATGAGCAGACGGCGAAGGAACTAGGCCAGGTTGTAGAGCGCGTGGAGATTGAAGAAAAGGACAAGTACGCCTCAATGACGGATGACCAGTTACAGGCCAGGTTACTCGAATTGCTTGGTAAGCGCAGCGAACCTGTGCGGCCAGAAGATACTCCATGCTGACACCTGAATTGCTCGCCAAACTCACGCCGGAAGCGATAGCTGGCCTAGACGCGAAGGACAAGCAGCGGGTTATGGAGATTCTGGAACAGTTAGCAATTCCCCGTATTGAGCGCGTACTGAGGAAGCTCAGGGCGAGGACGCCGGAAGAGATCGAAGCGCAGGCACAGGCAATCAAGGAACGCAAAGTCCCTTCTCTGGCGGATATGCTCGATAATCTCAGGAAGCGAATCCACGCTATGCCGCCAGAGGAATACCGGGCATGGAAGGAAGAACATCAGCGCGAACATGACGAATGGTGGGTATGGAAGCAGGAGCAGTACCGGCAAAAGAGAATCGCGGAAGGAAAAGACCCGGACGGAGACGAGATTAAGGACACCTACCGCAAGATGCGTGAAACGAACCCAAGAGCTGGCGGAGCTTTTGCCGACAAACTATTAGGTGTTGAGACTCCGCTAGAGGAAAAGCTGGCGGAACCTGAGATCGAACCTGAGCGCGTCTCGACGAACCTTCCCCGGCCCGTTTCTATCGCGGAAGTAGCGAGGGCAGCGCAAGAGCAGGCAACTAGGCGCGAGTTTGACCCGGATTTCATTGACCGCATTTGTGGTGAAGGCAGCGACAAACCAAGTGGCAGGTCGGGAAGCAAGTTCGGTTTCATGGGATGAGCGCAGGGTGATTCTCAACGGCTCACGCTAAAAGCCTATTTTCTGGTGAAGGGATAAGCGGCCATGTGGTTTCTCTTGGCTTGGCTGGAATTGCAGGGACTCCGTGCCTATGCCTACTGCCTGCGAGCGCGGCTAGGGTTCCTCTGGCTCTTGCGCGGATTCTAAGCGACAAGGAAGCCGCAATGCGCCAGTGCAGAGGTTAGGTGGAATCCGTTGAACGAGACTCGGATTATTTCTCTTTCGGAGGCAAATCTTCCGGCTTCGTCGGCGTCGATTCAGCAGGAGGCTCTCCTTTTGCGCTCTTTACCGCTTGTTTAGCCGCAACTCTATCGGCGAGAGACCCAAACCCAACTGTACGCACAGGAGTGGTCGAAAAGGGGGCTCCGGACAAACTTGATAGTTTCATTCCCGAGACGCCCGCTGTGTTCATTCCGAACATACCTATCGTCCTGGCCGGGCTCTCAAAGTACATCTCTTGGACAAATTCTTTTGTACTTCTCATCTCTTGCTGCAAGTTGCTGACGGCGCCGTAGAGAGCATTCAAAACATCCAAAGTTTCATTCCCTTTTCCATCCAGGGCGGGTTCTGCAAGAATGTGAGCAAGCTGAATCGGCGTGACTATCTTTTCTCCTTTTTCTAAAGCCTCGACATGCGCTAGCAATTGCTTCTGCGCGGCGTCAATGCTGTCTGGGTCGGTGATTGTGAACGGCACGTATCGCATCTGATTTACGTCGAAGGGTGCTTCCTGGCCTGCCGCGATAATGTGGACTATCGGTTTAGCTAGATAGTGACGAATTGCCAGCTCGTAGTAGACGTTTGGATTCCCGTCAGAAAGGTCAGCAATCACCAAATCTGCATCTTGGAGACGCTGGATTATTTGCATCGTAATCAATCCAGGCTTGCTAATTTCATCGGCGCGTTCAATCCGATATTTGTTTTCCAGGGGTTTAGTAATGACGTGCTTCAGTACCTTATCGGAAGTTTTCCTGATCTCACTCCCATCGCTGCCGATGGGAGAGATCACAAAGCATAGTGGCTTCGAGGCTTCCGCCGTTTGAGATTCTCGGAAATAGGCCACAGCGTCACCCCTCTGGTTTGGCCCAGAGGCTATAACACAACTAATTACCGCGCAAGGTAGGGGGAGCCCTGGGGCCTTTCTGAACCCCGAAAAGGACGATACAGCCGTAGGGGGCATCTAACCATCATAAAGCCGAATCCTGGCTTGACGCGCTACGATGTAATGCAATGCAAAGCTAAACTTTTCTTGCTTCAGGCCCTTGTATTGCTACTTCTTTCTGGTATAATCCCCTTAGTATGAATTTGCGCGAATACCAACGACTGAAAACCGAGGCCGAGGCTGAATACCGCCGTAAGCTCGAAGCAATCGAGATGGTGTGGAAACTCAGCGGCGGAGACAGTAAGAACGGTTCAAGTCCACATGAAACAAGCATTGGTAAGGGTTCGCTACAGCAAGCCATTCGGTACGCCATCCCATATCTCACCGGAGAGTTCACTTTGCGTGAAGTAGAGCAGCAAATGAAAGTACACGATCCTGTTTTTGCTGCAAAGGTCAAACGGCCCTCTATTTCTGGAGCGCTAAAGCGGATGGCCGATGATAAAGAAATTGTTGTAGTGGCGGCTGGAAGTGGAAAGCGAGCTAGTAAGTATCGGAAGGCAGGGTAGAAACTAAAAAGGCCAGCGACTTGCACTCGCTGGCCTGAACCCCTTGCTTGTGACAAGGAGTGTAATTCATTGAGCAAGAATCACTGTAACAGGTCTCCACCAAAAGTCAAGTCGGAAGTTTCCGCTTAGTTCTCGGGTGGGTATCCAAGCGGTCAAAGGAAGTTCCCTTGCACGGGACTGCCGACTTGTGCGGCTTCATGGGTTCGAATCCCTTCCCATCCTCCAGTTTTGGTGGCCCCCACGAGAATAGGGGCCTCCTCAACAGTGTCATAATCCCCCTGCGCGGAATAAACTGCAAGTCGAGAAAGCGAAGTGTGACGCTACTTCGTACAGGCTCACAACGGGTGTAGAATCCCCTCTCCTGCCTCTACCGCATTCTAATCCTAAACTGCGGGGACTCACTATGACCGAAGAGCGGAAACACGCCATTTTGCTGGCCACTGTGATCTTGACGGCGAGAAGATTGCAGCCACTTCTCGAAACGACCGATGAGACATCCAAGCCAAACATGGCCACAGAGTTTTGGGCCAAAGTTGCCGTCAGCAGAGCCATTGAACGTGCGGCGCATATTCTGGACTTGATTGACGAAAAGTGGCCCGTAGGGGAAGCTCGCTGTGGAAAAGGTCTGAGCCCGTTCTAGTGAATACACAACGCGGGAAGGGCGTTGCAATTCGTAATTTGTATCTGCTGGGGCGGCGTGTACTTCGGCATGGAATTATAAAGTGCCAGGGCATTGTTGAAACGCTGCTGGCGCGAATTTGCTGCTCTCAATTGGGCATCCAGGTTTTGTGCAACGTCCAAAAGGGAGTTATACCTTTGCACAAGCGCACCGTAGTCACTTTGCAACTTATTGGCCGCGGGGTAGACAATGGCGTCAGCTTTCAGCAATTCTGACGCTGCCTTCCTGATCTCATCCATCTTCTGGTTCAGTTCCGCGTTGCTAGTCTCCAACTCCTTGCTCTTGCTTTCCAATACCTTATTCTTACTTTCGAGTTCTACCCGTGCCAACTCCGATGCTTGCAAGTCGGCCTGCGCTTGAGCGAGTTGCGCCTTCATGGATTTCAGGGGAGGAGCAGTCGTCTTTGACTGAGCGAAGCATGTTGACGCAAACAAGATGGCTACCAAAAGAGATGTGGCTTTCATAGGAGAAGTGTAGCAACAAATTGTGTGCGGGCCGGGCTTTAGCTTATCTATAACCCAACGATGAGTAAACGTGAGCAAGAAAGAGCAACTAGGGGACATGGCAAGCCCGGCTGCAAGATAATCCGCGTATTTGCTTGAGCATAGGTGAGTAAGTCTGAGTAAGCGGGGAGCGCGGAATCCTAAGTCTTGCGCGTCTGCCAGTTCCGCCACTCCCGCAGTGGTTTCCCTATTCTACAAGCTTGCCGACAGCCGCTCCACCGCGATTTTTACCGGGCCGCCTGATTGGAGTGCTCCTCTTGCCGTCTCGGGGGTGTCAAGTGGCCAGCCACCCCCACCCCGCCCGCTCCAGCCATCCCGGGACCTACGGCTGTGCGCTCGATTTGCCCGCTGCAGGAAAGTCTTGCGCATTGATCTTGGCCTTCTGCCAATGCAGCATTAACGGCGTCCGGTCATAACCTGCGAGCGTGCCTGTGAACCGTACCAGACTCCCTACTGCTAGGCCTCCGGCCTCCGGCTGGCCTGCAACGCTGACATCCATGTTCGCTCTCCGCGCCGCCCGGAATTCCAGTTCGGTGGTGACCAGCGCTACTTTCAAAACCACCGGATCACCCTGCACCACGCTGATCACTTTGCTGGGCACGTTCGGGAATTGCAATCCACAAGCCGCCAGCCATGTCGCCTTCCCTGTCTCGCCGTCCGCTTTGATATCCGCCACCACGGTGGTAATGCTCATTACGTTTCTCGCGGCATCCAAATCCGCCTTGCTCGGCAGCGTGTAACTCTCCGGCCGCTCCAAAGAACTTCCTGCCACTTGTATCAATTCGTTGAGCTGCGTGTCCACCAGGTTGGGGCACGCCGTCTGCTCGTAGCTCAACATCAGTTTTTTCAGGTACGTTTTTATTTCTTGCGCCTGCGGCTCGCCCCTGCTTTTTGCAGTCGCTGAGCGCGCCAAGGCCCAGAAGGCGTCCAGTTGCCGCGGCGGCTTCACTCCCCAATAACCCAGTCCCAGTTGGTACGTCGCGTTCCCATCTTCCGGATCCAGTACCAGCGCTGCCCGGGCGGCCTCCACCGCCCCTGGATAGTCCTTCATCGTCAGCGACGCCAGTCCTGACGTCAAATCCAAATAAACCATCACCCGCTGTTTCTCGGACGCAAACGCCGCATCCGTGACCTTCTCGGGCTTTTTGATCTCGTTGAGAGTGTTTAGCCCCAATGCGGCCGCTTCCTTTGCTTGCTTCGCCTGTGCCGCGTCATTCGGCCGCAGCGAGTTGTAGGCAATCGCACGGGCGTACAGTGCCTGGAATCGCGTGTTGGCATCGGCTTTGTCTCCCAGCGCCACCAGTTTGTCGGCGTACTCGATCACCTTCGGAAAATTCTTCAGCTCTCGATAGTCCCGGTAGTACAGCGCGTAGGCATCTGCCAGCATCTCGGAATCTGGGAATTTCGCCACGAAATCATCCAGCCGCTGGATTTGGTGCGCCTCATCCTTCTCCGCTTGCACTTCTTTGAATCCGTTGTGCTCCGCCGTCGTGCCTGCCGCATACGAAACTTTGCGTCCCGCCGCGTCCGTGTAGTATTTCGTCTTCGATGCGTCCGGCGGTGGTAGCGCTTTGCCGGATGGCGTTGCCGGAGTCGTGCCGGCGCTATCCGCGGAGGCATTCTCTGCTTCGTCGGACGGTTCAACTGGCTTTTCCGTCACCGCCCCAGGCAAACTATCCGCCTGCTTTGCGGGCTTGGGCAATTCCGCCGTTGCTTGCGGTGCGCTCGAAGAGCCTGCAGCATCGCCATGTTTTTGCACCATCTGTATCAAATTGCTGCGATACCTCCACCCTCCCGCACTACCGATCGCCACGACCACCAGCACCGCGGTCCACGCCATCCAACCGCGCCCCGAATGAGGTGGAATGTGCTGCAATGCAGGCACAGCCCCGATTTTCTCCGCTCTGTTTACAGCCGACGACCCCGACGCCAATTGCACCGTCGACCGCACCGGCGTCGCAGCCCCCGGCCTCACATCCCCCGCCGCCACCATCAGCGTCCGTCCCTCTTCCTTCTCATACGTCTCCGATTCCCACTTTTCCAGTTCCTCGATAATCGCCTGCCCATTTGCCGGACGGTCCTCGCGATTCTTTTCCAGGCACTTCATCACTAGCTTCGCCAGCGTCTCGGGAATTCTCACTCCCTGTCGCGCCGCTTGAATCGGAATCGGCGGCGTCTGGATGTGCGCCAAAACAATTTGCAGCGCCGTCTCCCCCTTGATCGGCAGCTCGTCCGTCAGCATCTGATACATCACGATGCCCAGCGAATAAATGTCCGAGCGCCCATCCAGCTCATTTCCCGGCGCCGCCATCGCCTGCTCGGGCGACATGTACGGCGGCGTGCCTACAACCATCCCCGTGTCCGTCACGGACGTCGCTGTCGTTCCGCCCAGTCCTTCCTTAAGCTTCGCGATGCCGAAATCCAGCACTTTCGCCACATCTTCTTTTTTCGATTGGATCAGCACAATATTTTCTGGCTTGATGTCCCGGTGCACAATTCCCAGCCGCTGCGCCGCATCCAGCGCGCTCGCCACTTGCCGCACGACCGCGCTCACCCGCCTCGCCGGCATCGGCCCTTCCGTCGAAATTATTTTTCTCAGGTTCTTCCCTTCGATGTACTCCATCACGATGAACGGCTGCCCATCCTCCGTGGTATCGATGTCGTCCACGCGCACCGCATTGGGGTGTTGCAGTTTCCGCGCCAGGATGGCCTCTTGCTCGAAGCGCTTCACAAATGTCCTGTCGCTCGCCAGCCCCGCGGCAATCACCTTGATCGCGCGCACCTCATCAAAATGCATGTGCAGCGCCTTATACACCGCGCCCATGGCTCCTTCACCGATTTTTTGGATGATTTTGTATTTCCCGCGCACCACCGTCCCCTCGGCCCATTCTTCCGAGTGGATTAGCGGCGCACCGTCCTGCGGACAGTTCGCAAAATGTGTGGAATACGTGCGCTGACAGACGCGGCAGGTCTTCATAGCCATCCCAGCAGCGAGTTCGTGGCCGCAGTCTACCACGAACCCCGCCGGCAGCCGCGTGTCCTGGTTCCTCGCGTGTCATCCTTAGCATCACGAAGGATCTGCAGTTCGATTCCTGTAGCGCCGGGCTTTTCCTCGGTGTGTGGGGGTCCCGACGTCGGGTGCGGGCTCTACTTGGAGCCCGCCGTTAAGAACAATCGGGAAGCCCGGCATCTTCGCCTCTGCCATGTATTGCCCGCGTAGGGTCGCGCTTCAGCCTAACCTACTCTTGACTTTAACCTGGCTTTTGACTTGTCCTTTGTAGGGGCACGATATCGTAGATTCCGGGCAGCAGCCGGAACATCGTGCCCTCTCTTCGCTTTTGCCTCTGTAGGGGCGCAGCACCGCTGCGCCCTTCTTGCCTGTGTAGGCGCCGGGCTTCAGCCCGGCCCGCCCTCCGCTTTTCTCATCCTCCCTCAAGCGTTTCCGCCGTGAAAACCGCAAGTCTCCGAAACAGCGCTTCCACAAGCGCTTCCCTTTCTTCCGGCGCAAGCTTCAAGTGCCGCTCCACTTCCGCTTCCACCTCCTGAATCTCTTTCGCTGGCGCGCGCTCCGCCAATCTTCGGAAAAGCATCGTGTGTGCTCGCTTCCGTTCCATCACTTCCAGCCCATCCAGCATCTGCCGGTGCGACGTTCCCTCCCAAATCGCCAGTATCATCGCCTCCCGCTGCCAGCGTTCCGCGCCATACTCCGCCAGCACGCCCAGCCCGCCAAGCACTTCCATCGCCCACTTTGCCGTATCCACCGCAAACTCGGCGGTCCAGTATTTCGCCAAATGCGCCAGCAGCCGAAACAGATGATAGCGTTCCGAGTACGGCGGCCGCTCCATCCACACTTCGTTCAGCAGTTGCACCGATTCCCACGCCAGCGCAAACGCCGCTCGCAGCTCCTTCAGCCGCTCTTCAAATTGATGACGTAGCAGCGGATGATCGAGTATCCGCTTGCCGAAAGCGACGCGCTGCTCCGCATACGAAAGCGCCTCCGCCATCGCGCGCTGTGCCAACGCCACACTCACCACGCTGTTCGCCACGCGCGAAAGATTCAACACTTCGAGAATGAGATAAACGCCTGAGTCCGCCGACCCCAGCAGGTACCCTTTGCTGTCTTTCAGCTCCACTTCTCCCGTAGGAACCGAGCGCGTCGCAATCTTGTCCTTCAGCCGCCGCACAAAATAGTTAAGCTCGCCGTTCTTTCGGTGTCGCGGCACCAGAAACAACGCAAGCCCGCGCACACCCGCCGCTGCTCCGTGCGGCCGCGCCGCCACCACCGCCAACTCCGCCCCCGCATTGCTCGTAAAATACTTCTCGCCCGTCAGCAGCCATCCATCGCCTGCCGGCCGCGCCACCGTCTCCACCGCCGCTCCCAAATCCGACCCGCCTTTGATCTCCGTCATCCACGTGGCGCCCTGCCACACCGAATCGTCCTTCCGCAGAAGCTGCGCCAGATAGCGGCCCTGCAATTCCGCGCTCCCATATTTCGCCAGCGGCACCGCCGTGCCGAGCGACACCGTATAAGGGCAGCAAATCCCCGGATCGTGGAACGAAATTGTGTACATCAGCAGATACGTCGCGATCAACGATTTTTCCTCCAGCGCCCGCCAAACCACTCCCGCCCGGTACCCCCTCTTCAACATCGTCTGGTATTCGCGGGGATAGAGAATCTCATCCACGCGTTTTCCGCCACGATCGAACATCCGCAACCACGGCGTCCCGCCACGGTCTATGGCCCCCGAAATGGCCACGCCTTCGCCCTTCCACCACCCTTCCTCGGCCTCAAGCAAATCGCGATGCGGAATATTGGGAAGCCTGCTCTGCAGAAGACTCACAGGAGAACGGAGCGCGTCGAACTCTGTCATTTCAGCGCATGTTAGGTCGCCACCCCGGCCCCGTCAAGCGCACTGAATCGGACTCGATGCTTGAGTTACCCAAAAAATGCTTTCGATCGTTCGGTAACGAAACGACGCATTCCACTGAAGATAGAAAACGCGGTCAACCGCGCCCTCTTGAGCTTCGAGGAATACCTCGACTAAACCTAATCCCAACCTAAGTCTCCCCTCAGGACTAATCAGCAGGACTGCGGCTAACACCGGGGCAGTACCCCGGAGGCTGCATGTCAAACTTCAAGATCCGTCTTCTCATCACGGTTTTGGTCGTTACCCCCACCCTGGCGCGAGGTGCCAACACGCCGGGGGAGATCCCGTTCAAACTGGCACAGGGGTTCGGGATAGTCGTCCGAGGTGAAATAGGGTCTAAGCAGGATTTGAACTTCCTTCTTGATACTGGCGCGGTGCCTAGCGTTCTTGGCCAGAGAGCCGCCTCTCAGATGGGTATTCGTGGAGCTCTTGGATCCCTAACGCTTCTGAACAAAGACAGCCAAGCAGAATACGTAACTGTCGATGAGGTACAACTTGGATGGATTCGGGCTGTACACCTGCCAATGGTGGTTGTGAATCTGGCACATCTCGAGCAGCTCCTGGGAACGAGAATTGACGCGATCATTGGATTGGACATGCTTGTAGGCCAGGACATCACGATTGACTATAAGCATCGAAAGATTACGCGCGGATTGTCTGGCCTCACGCGGCACGTAGTGCCCGTGGAGACCTTCAGCGCTGCGGGTGCGCCCTACTGGGTGGTTCCCATCTCGCTGGGCGGCGAAGAATTTCGGATGCTACTGGATACGGGCGCCAATGACGTGGGGTTGTATGCGCGGCATGCTTCAAAGGCCATCGCCAGTGTTGGCAACGGAACGATCGCCCACGGTAGCGCGACGCGAGAAACCAAGGCCACGACACTTCCCCCCATGACTCTAGTGCTGAGTGGCGCCACCTTTAAAAACCAATTGGCTGTCGTGATTGGTGAACCGCCTGGATCTGTTCGGGAATTCGATGGGGTTCTCGGGCCAACGGCGCTGGGAATCACCCGGATTGAACTCGACTGGGGCGAAAAGTGCTTACGCTGGGATGCGCAATGACAATAGTCCGGCTGAAAACCAGCGTACTATATCTCCTTCCAGGAGCAAGAGCCATGGACGGGGATTTCCGGCTGGGCGAGTGGCTGATTTGTCCGCAGCTTAATACCGTTCAGAAAGACGGCAGCACCGTTCGGCTGGAGCATAAGTTCATGCAGGTGCTCGTCTGCTTGGCCGGCCGGCCTGGTGAGGTAGTTTCGAAAGAAGAGCTCATTCGAACCGTCTGGGTGGACACGTTTGTGACCGACGACGTGCTAACGCGTGCGGTGTCAGAGTTGCGCCGAATATTGAAAGATGACGCCAAGCAACCTCACATCATCGAGACGGTTTCGAAGAATGGCTACCGGCTCATTGCCCCCGTCCAGCGAATTCAAGTTAGCTCCTTGAAAACGGGGCCGGCGGTCAGAGCTGACTTTTTCGCCCGACGTCCAAGAAAAGCGCTGATGGCGGCTGCGTTGGCGCTCTTGGTCATCGCGATCACCGTTGCTGTCGCACTTCTTCGTAAGCCGGCCGAAATACAAGCCACTGGCCCTCGGCCGATTGCAGTCCTGCCCCTGCAGAACGCCAGCGCTGCAAAAGACCTCGACTTTCTTCGGCTCGGGCTGGCGGATGACATTGCGACCACTCTGAGCAATTTCCATTCACTGTCAATCCGTCCCTTTGCCGCGACCAGCAAATATGCCGGCCCAGACATCGATCTACCGAAAGCTGCCCAGGAACTGCGCGTGGCGGACGTAGTCACCGGCCATTTTCTGGTCGTTGGCGAAAGCGTTGAAGTTACCCTGGAGGCCGTTGATGCGGTGGACAATCGCGTGCTCTGGCGAGTTACCCTGCGCGGCACGACTCGAGATCTTACCGGTGTTCATGAGCAAATAGCCGGCCGCGTGCAGCATGGGCTGATTCCCGCACTGGGAGTGAACACTGGCCCCGGCGCCTCCTCGAACACGTCCCACAATGCAGAAGCGTATGAGCTCTATCTGCGGGCTATATCAGAAGAAGATTCAACGAATTCGAAGGACTCTACTTTCTCTTCGGCAAACAAGCATGCAATCCAGTTGCTGCAACGTGCCGTGGCGCTGGATCCTGCCTACGCCTCGGCCTGGGCGGCCCTGGGCCACTTCTATTATTACGACAGCGGCTTGGGTGACGGCGGCGAAGCAGCGAGGCTCCACGCCAAGGCGGCTCTCCAACGGGCTGTAGCCCTGGATCCCGGCCGCATTGAAGCCGCAAGCGACCTTATCAATATGGAAAGTGAGGAAGGCGATCTGAACCGGAGTTATGACGACATCACCAAACTTCTCCACCAGCGTCCCGACAGTGGAGCAGTCCATCTGGTGCACTCTTACGTGCTCTGGTATGCGGGTTTGCTGGACGAGGCGGCCTCCGAGTGCGAGAAGACCCGGTCTCTCGATGCAGGGACCACCGACCTGGCTTCGTGCGGTCATGTCTTCATGGCCTCAGGTAAGTATGATCGCGCCAGGGAGTATTTCCAGTTGGTATCGGGCACGGAATACGAAAAAATGGGCAGAGTTGAAATTTTCCTACGCGAGGGCAGAGAGGATGAAGCACTTCGGGAGTTGAGGTCCTTGCCGACTGCAGCCGTTGATCGCCAGTCGCTGCTGGAGCCGTGCCTGCAGCACCAACTGCCAGCAAAAGGAAGCGTGGCAGCGCAACAGTTCCGCTCCGGATTGATGGCAGACCACGACCCGGGTCCTAAATACTCGCTTGCCGCGTGGGACTCTTTCTGTGGTCAACCCATTTTTGCGTTCCGAGAGTTGCGCCGAGCCATCGAACAGAACTACTGCGCTTATCCGCAGATGGAAACAGATCCTCTGTTGGCCAAAATTCGTTCCATGCCCGAGTTTGCCGAAGTACGCTCCTTGGGCATCGTCTGCCAACAGCATTTTCTGGACCATCGGAAACAGAGAAGTTCGCAATGACGGTTATCCAATCCGACGGAGCCCATCGAAATCTGTCTCTTCGCCAGGTGCCCCGGGTGCCGATTTTGCACCTGGGGCTTTTGACTTTTCCGCTTTCTTCTTGATCGGCCATCATTAGTTGGCCTAAAGATACCGGCAACGGGAGGCACAGCGATGGAGACTCAACGTGCGGTCGTCGAGTACTTTAAGGACCTGGAGCGCGCACTGAACGAGGAGAAGGAGAAAGGCACCCCCAAAGGAGACCCCGCGTACAGCAGGATATATACGCAACTCTCCAAAGACATCTTCCAAATAGGTATCGCGCGGGATGAGCTTCGAGACGCCGCCAAAATTTGTGGTCATCTAGACACGTTCGAGCGCCTACAGCAGCTTATGAAGAAGCCTGTGAGTTGACCGAGGATTCTGGGCCAGTTCTTGTCAATCAAATCCGGAATCCCCTCCCTCTCTTCCCTATCCCGCAGCAGACAAACCACTTATAAGTAATCCTTGACTAATAGTACCGATATGCTATACTTCCTGCGTCGCTTGGGCACCGATCTTCGTGCCTGCCTCCCATGGGCGCCGGCCAGGTAGTCCTTCTAACTCCTGCAAGATTTCACCATCCCAGACCGTTACTTTCTAGCCAACAGCGCACTCCCGCAACTCCTTTAGTCGCAACACTTATGGACCTTCCCGCAAGTGTTGCAGGCAAAAGACTTACGGAAAACCTAACTCCTTTAGATGCAACACTTACAAAAAACAGGGGGTGGGCGCCCCGCCCGCTTTTTCTGGCCGTTCCGACGCTAAGATGCGTCCTTTGCATCCCGGACGTCACTTCGGGACGTTCCGACACTCCGACGATTTTCCCCCGTGTGTTTTCAACGGTTCGCACACTCTTCCAAGTTACGTATCCTGTAACTCCTTTGCTTGCCACTTTTACGAAAACTGCCGGGTGTATACCAAACAATTCCCATTCTGGAACTCGCCGCGCCTCAGTCTGCCAAGCCTCAGCGGCGGAGGATCCCAACCTTCAAACCTGCAAACCTTCCAACCTTCCAACAGTTTCCTTCCGTCCCGACGTTCAGACACCTGCTGGCCTGCCCCCAGAATGTGTGCGACGATTACCGTCCAG
>Ga0207109_1152_pt1 | contig 15899 bp, 13 predicted proteins | sample Alteio_BWMinHeat_73_FD_153584 | JGI IMG/M metagenome (GOLD analysis project Ga0207109, IMG submission 153584) | Enriched cells from forest soil in Barre Woods Harvard Forest LTER site, Petersham, Massachusetts, United States -... | ecosystem: Environmental > Terrestrial > Soil > Temperate forest >... | reverse complement strand
GCCGCCAGTGCCTCCTTGGACGGAAACTGCGCGTACAGCGCCCCATGCGTCAGTCCAGCCTTCTTGCTGATCTCCGCGACGCCGACACCGTCGATGCCGCGCTCCCGGAACAGGTGCGCAGCCGCTTCCACCAGCGCCGCGCGATTCTCGGCGGCCTTTTCCCTAGTGACTTTCAATGGACTACCTCACTCAAATGATTCTAGTTGACATCAAAGATTGCGATCGCCATTATAGCGTAACTCAATCATTGCGATCGCAATGATTATAGCGTCAACTTTTGACTCATCTTGGGAGTAGAAACTTGCTGAAAGTAAATTTGAAGCTCTTCGCCGCCGCCCTACTGGTCGCGCTGGCCAGCCCCGTTGCCGGACCGAACCCCGCCCTGGCGGCCGCAACGCAGCACCACGATCAGGTGCCGGGTTTCTACCGGATGAAGGTCGGCGATTTCGAAGTGACGGCTCTGTTGGATGGCGCTGCCGCATTCGATCCGCATTGGCTGCATGGAAAGAAGGTGACGATGGATCGCGTCGAGAAAGCCTTGCATGAGGATCCCCACCTGCTGGACGTAGGCGACACCGGTTTCCTGGTGAACACCGGCAAGCAACTGATCCTCATCGACGCGGGTGCCGGCACGTGGTACGGCGGGGGAGCTCTCGGCCGCTTGGCGGACAGCCTGCGCAGCGCAGGCTACACACCGGAGGAGGTCGACCGCGTTTTGATTACGCACCTCCACTCCGATCACGTCGGCGGCCTCACCACTCAGGACGGAAAGCGCGTCTTTCCCAACGCCGATGTCTTCGTCTCGAAGGCCGAAAGCGATTTTTGGCTGTCTCCGGAAATCGCCGCCAATGCGCCCAAGGATGTGCAACCGTTCTTCCAGAGCGCGCAAGCCATCGCGGCGCCCTACGTCAAGGCGGGCAAGTGGCATACGTTCAGCGGCTCCGAATCGATCATGGAGGGGGTGCAGCTCGTTTCATTGCATGGTCACACTCCGGGACACACCGGCTATGAATTCTCGTCAAAGGGACAAAAAATCCTATTTTGGGGCGACATCATCCATGCACAGATCGTCCAGCTGAGGCATCCCGAAATTACAGCGGCTTTTGACATCGACCAGCCCGCGGCTGCCGCCATGCGGAATCAGTTGCTGCCGACGCTCGCTCGTGAGGACGTCTTGATCGCGGGGCCGCACATGCCATATCCGGGGCTGGGCCGCCTGCGCAAGGAGGGGAATGGATACATATGGGCGCCGGTGATCTTCACCGATCAGTGGACCGAAAGATAGCGCGAGGTGTGGCGTGATCCGTGGAAGCAAGCGCTCTCAAAAGTTGTTAAAGGTTTTATTTCTTTACGGCTGTATTCTAGTGACTTTCATGCAAGCGACTATCGCAAAAAGCCAGCAGGTCCTTTCGATCAAGGTGTTCACTTCCCCTGACGATCAGTTTTGGACCAACTCCATTATCATCGAGGGAAACCATAAGGTGATGTTGGTTGATGCGCAACTGACGAGAACCAGCGCCGAAAAGGTATTGCAAGAAATCCAAGCGACCAAGAAACCGCTGTCAACCATCTACATCACACACGAACACGCCGACCATTTTCTTGGTCTGGAAGTCTTTAAGCAAGCGTATCCGGCCGCGAGAATTCTTGCGAATTCCATCGTCGTGGATCGAATCAACAAGGTTTACCAAGAGAAGATAGATAAGTGGAAAGGCATCTTGGGCTCGGGCGCAGCTTCTCATTCCGTCGGCATCAGCAAATACGACGATAGCTCCATCCAATTTGAAAATTCAACAATAGAGATTATCAAAGACCTTCAGGGCGACACTGATGAGAACACGATGCTTTGGCTTCCTGAACAGAAAACTCTCATTGCCGGCGACACCCTCTTCAATGACATGCACGTCTACACGGCGGAGACGGATATCAACGCGAGAAAAAAATGGTTGAGCACATTAAAGAGAATCAGAGAATTGAAACCTGCTGTGGTCATTCCTGGGCACAGCAAGGTTGGAGCTCCTTTAGATGCAACCTCTGCCTTGGCCTTTACGGAAGAGTATCTGTCAGTCTTTGAAGAAGAGCTTAAGAGGGCCAAAGATCCTGATGATCTCATCAAGGTGATGAAAGAAAAATTCCCATCTTCTGATCTATTGCTGGCAATCGACAGGGGCGCGAGAGCGAATGCCAAGCACTAGCCTTTCTCCAGTGATTTTGCGCGCTCACATACTATTCGGGCGAGCAGGCGAGCGGGGAACTGGCGCGGTAGCGGGGCTACTGCGCCGTCCATCCTCCGTCGATCGGAATCGCGGTGCCGGTGATGTTGTGCGCCTCGGGCGCACAGAGCCAGCATGCCAGGCGCGCGATCTCCGCGGCTGACGACAGTCGGCGGGAGGGTTGCTTTTCAGCAACCATGCCTTCCAACGCTTCCTGACTCGATACGCCGAGCAGCTTGCTGCGCTCGGCGATCTGCGGCGCGATGATGGCGGTGTCCACCCAGCCCGGGCAGATGCAATTGACGGTGATGCCGCCGCTCTCGGCACTGCCAACCGCGGCGTATTCGAGTGCAGCCACGCGCGACAGCCCGACCAATCCGAATTTCGCGGCGACGTAGGGCGACTTGTTGATGGAGGCGACCAAGCCGTGCACGGACGCAATATTGATCACTCGCCCATAGCCTGCCTGAGCCATCCACGGCAATGCATAACGCATGGTCTGAAACGGCGCGGAGAGATTGACGGCGATGATGTCGTTCCACACGTCCGTGGTGATGTCCGCAATCGGGCTGGTGCGCTGGATGCCGGCGTTGTTGACGAGTACATCCACACCGGCCCAGGCCAGGACGTGTTCCATCAGTGCGTCGATTTCATCGGCGTTGCGTAGATCGCCGCTGAAGAACCGGACGTCCGAGCTGCCTGCATCGTGCATTTCTCGAACCACGGCCTTGGCCTCGTCGGGCGTCGCTAGCCCGTGCACGGCCACGCGCGCTCCGGCGCTGGCGAAGGCGAGTGCGATGGCTTTGCCGATGCCGCGGTCGGACCCGGTGATGAGGACCGACTTGTTACCGAGGGTTGCCGTCACGTCGTCTCCAGGCCTTCCAGGAATGCATCCTTGGCGGCCACCGCGGCACGGTCTGCTTCGCCCCCCACGCTGTTCACCCAAATACACTGTTGGGCGCGGGCATGTCGAGCCAGAACAGACGGAGCGCGCTGTAAGGATCGCCCACGATACGCGTGTCGCGGTCAAACACCAGGGTCGCACGCCCTGTCGAATCGAAGCGCGGCCAGTGAGGGATGAGCGCGTTATTGGGGTCACCTGTTTTGGCGAAATTCACCCAGGTGGTGGCCAGTGCGTCGCACATCCGCAGCGCGTCGCGCGAGCCGCTGCCGACGATGGCATCGCGTTCGTTGTGAAACGACGCGGTGACATCCATCGCATGTGCGGCGCCGAACTTCCCCTCAAACGCGGGACTCGCCCACTCCCAAAGATAGGCGTAGACCGGTGCGCCGAGCCGATCGGCCTTGCGCTCAGCTTGAGTGTGGGCGAATCGCCGGAATCCCGAATCGGTGACGATCTGCGCATACAGCAAATACGGCGACTTGGCTGGAAAGAGCTGTCGATAGAGCGTCAGCAGGGCGTCAGCCTTCGCTCCGTAGCCGGCCACGAGCGTGGTCTTAAGATCGTGTTCGGTCATGGCAAAATTGTCGAAGAACAGACCGGCGTCATCGAGAGTGGTGGAGACGATCAGCGGCACGCCGTTGGATTCCAACGGCGCTTGGGGGGTGAAACGGGTCGGTGATGAAGTTGACGCCGTCGAGCACCGGTGAAAACGCATGCGCCCCGACTTCCGTTTGCGCCGCCAATAGCCGGCTCCACGGCAGATGCTGAATATCGCCCAAGGTTGCCGCCGACAATCCGAGCTTTTTGATGAATGCATCGGCCACCTGGGCGCCGCCTGCTCGCGGGAGATGAGTCAGCAGCGAACCGCTTTGCACCGCGGCACGGTGAAACAGCCCGCGTGCGGCCGGCATGCCGAGGAGCGCGCTCACTTTCCAGCCGCCACCGGACTGCCCAAAGATCATGACGCGAGCGGGATCACCGCCGAAATTGCCGATGTTGTCGCGCACCCACTCGAGCGCGGCAACGAGATCCAATATGCCTGCGGCGCCCGCATCGGTCCAGGGGCCCGACGGATCTAGGTCGGCCAGATTGAGATAGCCGAAGCTCGCCAATCGGTGCGTGACCGCAACCACGACTACATCGCCAAAGCTCGACAGTTTAGCGCCGTCGTACATCGGGCTATTTCCCGAGCCGATGGCGAAGCCGCCGCCGTGAATGGAAAACAGCACCGCACGTTTTTCCTCACCGCGCGTGCCGGGCGCCCAAATGTTCAGATGCAGACAGTCCTCGCTCATTCCTCCGACGGCAACGTTGAGGTCGAACTGTATGAGCCGGGCATAGTCATTGCCCATATCCGAAGGAACCTGCGGCGAGACCGGTCCGTAGCCGAAGCAGTCGCGCACCCCGGCCCACGGTATCGGACTCTTCGGCCGCCGGAAGCGATTTTCGCCCTCGGTCGGAGCGCCGTAGGGCACACCCTTGAATTGGCGAACGCCCGAGCTGACTAAACCCCGTACTTTTCCGCTCGTCGTTTCAACAGTGCAGAAGTCCATGCGATCAGTTGAACTTGTATTTCACCGAGAGGCCGACCGTCCGCGGCTGTGCCAGCACTACAGGGACGGGTGAGGCGGGGTTATATTCATTGGCGAGAACCGAAGCTGACACTTCCCCGGCCTTGTCGAAGACGTTTCTGACGAACAACCCGTACTCCAGCCCATGCGGCGCATCGACCGACAGATTGACGTCCGTAATGTTGTAAGAAGCGAGTCTGTATTGCGGACTGATCGGGGTGCCAAAGCCTGCGAGACGTTCGCCCACCCAACGATCGGTGACGTTCAGTGCTCCCGAGTAATTCTCGACGAGGTTGAAGTTATAGCTCCCCACCAGAGCAAAGTTATAGCGGGGCGATAGGGGCAGGCGGGCGCCTGGATTCTTGACGCCGATTACCGGCGCAGACGAGGTCAGGCGCGCATCGGTATACGCGGCAGACCCTCCCAGCGTCAGCACCGGCAAAACACGGTAGTTGAATGCCAGCTCTGCGCCCGTCACCCGAGCGATACCGGCGTTTTCGAGTTGGTTGACGCCGCCATTATTGACGGTGACCTGGATGTCCTTCCATAGGATGTCATAGAGATCGAAATCCAGCGTCGCCCTCTTGTCGAGGAAGGCGGATTTTTCGCCGACCTCATAATTCCAAAGTCTGTCGGGGGCGAAAGTGGGATTGCCGAGGCCGGGTGACAACACGAAGTTGGGACCGCCGGGCCGGAAGCCGCTGGCCGCTCGCGCGTATACCATCACATCGTCGGTAATGTGGTATTTCGGGTTGATCAAATAGGTCAGCACGCTCTGGTCCGATGTCGCCACGGGCGGCGTAAGGACAGCGGCCGATCCGGTTGCAAGAAGGCCGCTGACGGTTTCCTCGTACGCCTGGCGCTGCTTGCTGTAGCGAACCCCGAGGCCAAGCTCGAACTGCTTGGTGATGAAGACCGTACCATCCGCATAGGCAGCGTATTCCCGGTAGGTGCTCGGCAAATAGCTCGTGAAGGGCGACAAGCCGAAGAAAGTGCCGCCCGGATTCGCAAAATCGAACAAGTCGACGATTTCGTCGGTTCTTTCGTTGTTGACATAGCCGCCCACCAGCCATTGGAAGTAATTGTTTTCATGAGATGCGAGCCGCACCTCCTCGGTGAATTTCTTCGTGGTGGTGTTGACGTAGAGGCTCCATGGATCCGCGCCTGCGCCCAATACCGCGAGGGCGGCGTCGTAGATCAAGCTGTCGTCAGTGTTGCTCGTGCCGTTGTTGATTTGATAGCCGCTGATCGAGGTGAGCTTGGCCCAAGGCATGTCGTAGCTCAACGTCGCTGAATAGAGCGTCAAACTGTAATTGGACGGCTGGAACGTGGGGTACGCCTGATCATAGGTACCGTACGTCGGCCGACGGGTGACCGGATCACGAAAAGCAACATTGGCGCTTTCGCTGGGAATGTGCTGGGTCGAGGCATTCAATCGAATATCGAGTTGGTCGGTGGGTTGCAGCAACAGCGAGACTCGGCCGCCTTCGGATCGGTCCCAGCCCTGATTGTCGCGGTGGTAAACCGGATCCTTCGCATACCCGGAGTCGTACACTTGATAGCCATCGATGCGCACAGCGCCGATGCCATTGCCGAACGGCAGGTTCACCATGCCGGTGTAGGCGTGGTCGATGCCGCCGTGCTCGGTGGAGGAGACCTGCGCCCCCGCCTCGAACCTGAAGCTCTTAAGATCGGGCAAGTTGCTAATGTACTTCACCGTGCCGCCGAGCGAAGTGGCGCCATATAACGTTCCTTGCGGACCATTCAGCACTTCCACCCGGTTCAAGTCGAAGACGTTCACGTTCAGGCTCTGATATCCAATTCCATTCGACGTGCTGGCACCCAGCGGTATGTCGTCCAAATATACGCCGGTCGCGCTGCTGAGCTGCGACCCCGTCGTGATGCCGCGAATCACCAGCAGATTGGTGCTCGGGCCGGTGGATGAGAAGCTCAAGCCGGGGACGAAACCGGCAAAATCGTTGAAATCGCGAGCATTGATATGAGTCAAGGCAGACGACGTCAAGGCAGTGACCTGTCCGGCTACATTCTGTATCGATTCCGACCGCCGGGTTGCCGTGACGATGACCTCTGCCAGGCCGGTATCGGGCGCCGACGATCCGAATGGCTGACCGGCGGTCTCAGTCTCAGCGGCGGATTGCGCCTCCACCTTGGTGGAAAGTGACATCGCGACTCCACAGAGGAGTGCGTACGTAAAGCGTGATGAATCCATTTCAACTCCCGTGATTCAAGGAATCGTCCTGTGCCAGTCGATTCTCTTCTTCAATTCAACGTTCGCTGAAATTATGCCAAGGCCAACTCCTTGTCAAGAACACGTGAGCAGCTTTCCGCGCCGTGGCTCCCGGGCCACCTCGGTCGCCCACGCAATGGACGTCCGATCCACAGCAGTCGTTTGGTGCCGAAAAATACCAGTCCGCCGCCGATCTAGAACCGCTGCGCGACCAATTGTTGCGCGCCCGTTCGAGCCGTGGAATATGTCACCTCTCGTGATCCGGCGGCGCGATTTGCCAATCAGGTTGGCGGTTATTCAGCGGCCGCTAAATTGACGGTGGCCCAAGGACGTGCGGAACACGCACGCCTCGCACATGACCGACGCATTGCGTGCCAGAATACTCGCCGGCATTGCCGCCAGTCTCGGCGCCGGGTTGGCGCTCGAACTGGCGGAGTGGGAATGTAAATTCGTCGAGGTGTTGAAAATCTCGCGCCTATAATTCAAAGCAGAGCTTGCCGTGACCAACGTCGAACGAAAATCACCATCAAAGATCAAGAAGAAAAGGGCGGGTCGGCGGGGCCGCCCCAGCCAATCCGACGGCGGGATCAAGGCACCCGGCCGGCTGCTGGATGCGGCCGAGGGACTGTTCGCGGAGCGCGGATTCTATGGAGTGACGACGCGGCAGGTCGCGATGGCGGCCGGCGTCGACGTCGCACTCATTTACTATCACTTCAAGAACAAATCGGGTCTGTTCGATGCGGTATTCGAGCGCCGCGCCCGGGTATTGATCGCGGCGCGTCACGATTCGCTGCGCTCCTATGTCGACGGCGCTCACCCGGTCACGGTCGACGGCGCGGTCGCCGCCTTCATCAATCCGATGATCGATTTGTCGCAGCGTGGAGATCCCGGTTGGCAGAGCTACTTCGCGTTGGTGGCGCAAATCGACAACACCCCCTGGGGCGGCGAAATCATCCATCGCTTCTTCGACGAGAGCGTGCACGAACTCATCGACATCCTACAGAAGGCGCTGCCCGGCAGTCCGAAGAGAGAGCTGTACTGGGCTTATAATTTTCTCGCCGGCTCGATGATGCTGGCACTGTCCGGCACTGAGCGCGTCGACCGGCTGTCCGAAGGACTGTGCCGCGCGAAGGATCTCGACGCGGTGCGCCTTCGATTGGTCAACTATTGCGCGGGCGGATTTCTCGCCATGGTCACCGCTGAACGCCTGAGTGGGCGGGCGTGAGAGCGATCTGCATTCCTCTGGTGGTGCTTGATGAGAGCAAACGTGAGCTGTCTGGCACGCTACGCGTATAGTAAGTTGTTGATTCTAAATGGGGCTAATGCGCCCCGGTTTTACCGATTCAATCCCGACAGAACGCGAACGAGGCGGTGCTCCCCAAGGCCGACATACGTGTCCTCTCGATACACGATCGCATCACCCAGGTGTATCTCCACTTTGTGGGTGCCGGCTGCGACGTTCACAACCTGCGTGTGGTCGTTGAGCGCCGTTGGCTGTCCGGCTTGCTGACCATCTACGAATACGATCGAATCCGCTGGGGCACCGGTCACGACGATCTCAGTCGGATCCGGCACCTGCATCTTCCTCGAAGAGAACCAACTGCAGGCTGATAGGCAGGCCAATGTCGCTAGCACGAAGACTCTCAATCGCTGCTCCCATGTCTCGCCACGAAGGCATCAGCGTATCACGCAGGGCCGCCGGCAACCGCCTTTCTCGCTGAAACTTTGTGCCTTCAGAATGGCACTGACCTATTGAAACGGCGTTAGTGGATTCGACAGGCCACGACGCGGTCGAACGCATTCGAGATGAGTATATTTTGATCGATTTCATAGGAACATTTTTTCCGCCTCAAGGTCCCATTTTTTTGTCTGGATGACATCGCGTTAACACATGGGGGAGAGAGCTTGTGCTCGCCTGAATCTATGACAACGCAAATCTCATTTGCTGATTCTTCTCGGCCCACCTCACCGAGCAACCTCGTCCGCATATCCGTGATTCTGCTGCTGTGCGCAACACCGCTGATCGCATTTGCGCAAGCGACGGCTCCACCGTCGCCTGCGTCCGCCGCAGTGCCTACGCTTGCGGAGAATATTTCCGCCACGCCCAAGTTTGGCCAGACTCAGGAGCAGCTGGCGGCGGATCGCGCCGAATGTCAGCTTTGGGCGAAGGGCCAGACGGGCTTCGACCCGACGCAATATGGCGGCGGCGTGGCATCGGCTGACTACAATATGCGCCGTCAGCAGTACGGGCGCGCGATGGCTGCCTGCCTCGAGGGACGCGGCTACACCGTGCGCTTTGCGGCCCCGGTCACTGCCCCGCCGGTCTATAGTCCGCCGCCATCTCCTCCTCCGCGCGTCGTCGTTCGAAATTCACCGCCCCCGCGCCCGGAATTGAAATACCACCCCTTTGCCTTTCACATTGACGGCGGCTATACCGTTGCGTCCGGAACCACGGGTCAATATCTTGAAGATGGTCCGAATTTTGGACTGGGATTGACCTGGTTTCCGACATCGTGGCTGCCGGTGGGCATTCGAATCGACGGCAGCTACAGTTGGTTTCGAGCCAAGGATCCGCTGCTCAATACCGGAAACTTTACCTCCGGCCACCAAGACTTCTATGGAGGGGATGCAGACCTGCAACTAAACCTGGCGCATCGCTCATCGGCGGCCCAAGTTTACCTGTTTGGCGGCGCGGGCCGATATCGCGAGCAAACCGTGCTGCGCCAGGTCTCCTATGTGAACGGGTACGTGTGCGGCTACTTTTATTGCGAGCCGGGCTATGTTCCCGCCGTAACAGCCGAGCTGCGGACGACCAGCGACTGGCATAATGCGTGGAACGCCGGAATTGGTATGGAAATCGCGATCGCCGAAAGAGCGTCGTTCTTCATGGAAGCGCGCTATCTGCGAATTTTGCCCAACAGCAATCAGACAAAGTTCGTGCCCATCACGCTGGGCTTTCGCTTTTGACCGGTCAACGGACATAGATCCATGGCCATCATTGCCTGCAAAGAGTGCGCCCGGGAAGTTTCCGACAAGGCCGCGTGTTGCCCACATTGCGGCGTGTCAATTGCCGCACCGGTGCGACGTAAGCCGCGCCGCGTCAAGGCCTGGTTCTACGGCACTTTGATTTTGGGCGTGCTGGCGTGGGGGGCTCTAGCAACGCTCTGGCTGACGGGGACGATCCCAATGCCAAAAGAACTCGTCGCCTTCATCGGGACCGGCAGCAGTCCCGTCCGGACCGCCGAAGCACCCGAGAAAAAGGTCGAGCGAGTTTCCCTAATCGCACCTGCTTCGTCCGCGCTCGAGTCCAAGCAAATCAACAGCGCCGTGTATCGGACCAGTGCCGAACAACTGTACCAAGACTACGACGCGAATGAAGTGGCCATCCAAAGCAAGATCGGCGACAACCCGATCCGCGTCAGCGGCAGTGTCGCAGAGATCAACGAGGATGCCTCGGGTCACCCCGTCGTGAGTCTTCATGCCGGCAGCGGGAACAGAGCCGACATGCTGCTGACGGATGATCAAAGGTCCGCTGCAGCGCAACTCTCGAAGGAAGATGCCGTAGAGGTCCAATGCAACAAGATGCAGCGCGTCGCGGCAAGACTACACGGCAGTGGATGTGGCCTGGTCCTCGTTGACGCGGGCACGGTCTATCTCGCGGTTTCACTGTCCGGCAAGGCTGGTAGTTCACCCTTATATATAGTGGGGCCGATGTCGCGAAAGACGTGCCTGACAAGCAGCGATACTATTGCGGTGCAGGTCACGTCGAATCCCAAGAGCGATCGGATTCTCTCCAAGTCATGCGCGGCGACGGTACGTGAGAGTGTTTCGCTCGAGGGCTGCCGTCTGAGCTCAACCATGCCGGCGATTCCGGACATACCGACCGCGCATCTGTGGAAATACGATTGCATGACACCGGCTGCCGGAACGCGCAGGGCCGCGGAGACCGCTCCCTCAAGAGACAGTCCTCCCTCAAGAGACAGTCCTCCCTCAAGAGACAGCCCTCCCCCAAGAGACACCCTGATCCGAGGGGCGGTGCCGGCCGTTACGGCGGCGATCGTTACCTCGCCGCAATCAACACCGGCGACCGCAGTTGCGCCGTCGGGTTCGGATGCGCCACCGCCGAAGGCCCCGCAAGAAGCTGCTTCCAGCGTGGCTGCGGCCAGCCTTCCTGAACCCGCGCCCATTCGAACCGTAGCCGCCGTACCGCCGGCACCGGTGCTCGAGAACAATCCGGGACCTACAGGTGGCGGGGCAGCGTCTGCAACTGTCAACGCCGGCGATGCAGGCAGCCCGCCGCAGCTAACGCCGGCCGCCGCAGCCGGTTCAACCTCGACAACTCCAACACCGACTGCGGCAGTCGCTGACGATTTGGTTTCCGTCCGCACGAAAGATCCCGAAGCCGCCGATCGGATCGCGTCCTATTGCAGCAAAATAACGTCAGGTGCGACCAACCGCACGACGGTCGCGGCGAGGTGCAGGCGAGACGAAATGGATGCCTGGACTCGGCTCATCGTTCAGAACGAGTTCCCCACCCTGGACGAGACAAGCCGGCGGAAATGCAACGAACCGCCTTTCCCGGACAGCTTCGTGGCTCGAGAATCTTGCGCGAAGTACCAGCTGCACCTCGACTAGGCTCGGGCTGTCATTTCCTGCGCTCTGGAATTCGCTCGCATGGGGTAGGATTAAGCTCTACCAATCAATCATTGCGAGGGATGCCATGACTTTTTCGCTCTACGCCGCCACTGTCCCGTCCTATCGACAGATCTTGGGCGCCGTTTCCGGCCTGCTCGGCACGGCGGAGACGTTCTGCGCCGATAAGGGAATCGCGCCTCAAGACTTGATTCAGGCCCGCCTCGCCGAAGACATGCAGCCCTTCGCCTATCAAGTGAAGTCGACGGCGGTGCACTCGCTCGGCGCCATCGAGGGTGTGCGCAGGGGTGTCTTTTCTCCCGATACGACGCCACCCCCTGAGACCTTTGCGGCGCTCAAGACGAGAATCTCCGAAACGCTCGCCGCGCTCGAGGCAGTCGACGCGGCCGAGGTCAACGCCTTCGTCGGGCGCGACATGCGGCTTGCGTTCGGTGACCGCCACGTCGACTACGCCGCCGAGGATTTCCTGCTCTCATTTTCGCAGCCTAATTTTTATTTCCACGCCGCGACTGCCTACGACATCCTGCGCTGGAAGGGGGTCCCGATCGGCAAGCGCGATTTCACCGGCAAGACGCGCAGGAAAAAATCGGCCTAAATGCTATAGTGACGTGTATGAACATCGTCGAATATTTTGAGATGCGCAAGCGCGAAGTCGAGGAACGGCTGGACGCAATCGAATCCGGCCGCGTGCTTCGGCTGGTTTGCGAGACAAAGACCGGCTCAGTCGACGTAACAGAGCAAGAAAAGCAACGGCTGCGCCAAGCAAGTAAAGACTACTGGCGCGCGGCAGAGAATCTCCGCCGCATCAACTCCAGCCAAAAGTAAGCATCGACGGACGGTGTTACCCGCCAGGGGCCGTCATGGCAATGCGGATTGCGGCCAGTGGCGCGTGATCGTCGAACGGCTGAGTTTTGGGGTCTTGGGGTACGCCGAGTCGGCTCCACAGCGAGTCGAGATTGGGTGCCTGCGGCGTGTTCTTGATCTGCTGGTAGAGATCCTCGAGTACTCGTGTACCCGTGGCAACATCCCCGATGCGAAGTACCTCATCGATATCACGATCGAAGCCATACCCGCCGGTCTTCTCCAGAATCGCACGCAGCGCCGTTTGGAGTCCCAGTCGATTGCCCGTCTGTTCGCGTATCGCGACTTCCGCTTGCAGGCAATACAGCGCCCCACCCCAATAGGTACGTCCCCACGTTGGTGTTTGGTCCATGCCGCCTTCCCCTTCTCGCGGCAACCCCATGGGCATTGAATGCCGGTACTCCGCCCAGACATCCGCGATTTCCCGATTTCCAGACTGCGCCCGAGCGATGCCTTCGACATAGGTGGCCAAGCCTTCCGCCAGCCAATTGTGCCGTCGACCCACTTCGGGTAGCGCGAGATGCACCATTTCGTGTACGAGAACCCAGTCATCCGATAGACCGGCCAAGGTCGCTCCGCGACCGACACTCACGCGAATGACAAGCCCTGAGTCATTGGTCGTGCGTCCGCCGCCGACACCCGGGCCCTCCATGCTCGGGAGCCTAAGCACCACGAGCGGCGCCGGAAATCGCCCGTAATAATCCGCCACAATGTGCGCCGAACGTTCGACCCACGTATGCAGCAATTGCCGTCGGGACGGGCTCGCGTCGTCCGAAACCAGACACAAGGTTGACCCCCGAACTTCCAGCCGGTCGGTGGTGCGAACAGGGCAGGGGGCGGCATTCGCGTGGGTGAACAGCGGAGCCGACATGAGTATGACCAGACCGATAATGGACGCTTTGCGCATGGTTGCTGCTCGCTCCCGTATAATCAAATCATACGCTTCCGCGCGTCTTCTTCCCTCCCTACAAGAGTTCATGCCTGCATGGCGGCAGTTGCAATCGCGGCGCCCGTCGTTTTGGTAGCATTCAACATATAAACTCGCCTAAGATGATTCGAATCAGGATCAGTAGATTTTATTGAGCGGTCTGGACGATCGCGTGGTCGCCTGCCGAGAGGACCGGACACGCAGTCGGGTTATTTCACCGTCCGCTTCCGAAGGTGAATCGCCCCATAAGTTAACGATCCAGTCACGAGGACATTTGCAATGATCCCGTCACGATCACAAACAGCCGGCAGCCACGGTGGCTGTCGAGCGGCCCGCGCAACCGCGCGATCGAATGGACGAATCAAAAAGTACCTCTCCCCGCCTTGTTTCCTGGTCCTTGCCTTTACTGCTGCGACGGCTGCAGAGCGCGCCGATGCTGCGGGAGCAAGCTCCCCGGGTTCCGAAACCCTGTTGAGCGCCCAGCACGATGACGCCAACTGGATCCTGCCCGCCAAGACGTATTCCGGAAACCGTTACACATCCCTGTCGCAGATTGACAAGACCAACGTCGGTTCGCTAGGCATGGCGTGGAGAACCGATATTGCAGATGACGGCGAACAGGAAGCTGCGCCAATTGTCTGGAACGGTGTCATGTATCTTTCCACCCCGCATGATGGTGTTCTCGCTCTGGATGCGGGCACCGGAAAACTGCTTTGGCAGACCCCCTACAACCCAGCATACGTGCTGCTGTTTGCAGCGAATCGCGGCGTGGGCCTCGCCGGCGGCAAGGTGTTCATCGCCACGCAAGATTGCCGTGTGATCGCGCTCGATGCGGCGACCGGCAAGAGTCTCTGGAACGTGCAGGGTTGCCGGGATACCAGCAACAGCTGGTATTCGATGGCAGCCTACGTCTACAAGAACCAGATCATCGTCGGCACCGGCGGCGGCGACAACGGCAACATCGGCCTGGTCAGTGCCTTCCGCGTTGAGAACGGCAAGCGTCTGTGGGATTGGCAGACTATTCCAGGTCCCGGTCAGCCAGGACATGAAACTTGGCCCGGCGACTCCTGGAAGCACGGTGGCGGCGCCGTGTGGAGCGGCGTGGCGGTTGACCAGGTCACGGACACCTTGTTCGTGGCGCCCGGAAATCCCGGGCCGGACTTCGTCCGCAAGGGAAGATTCGGCAAAAATCTGTATACCGATTCGCTCGTGGCCTTGGACATCTCGGGCGCTGCGCCCAAGATCAAGTGGTACTACCAACTCATGCAGAACGACACGCACGATATCGATCCGGCCATGATCCCGGTCCTATTTGAGGGCCAAGTCGGCGGACAAATGCGTTCGCTCGTGGCGATCGGGGACAAGGCGGGAAATTTTGTCCTGCTGGATCGAAAATCGGGCAGCGTGGTGCATCGTCTGGCGCTCAGCAAACAGCTTGGACTCGACGCCCAGCCCACTCATGAGGGCAGCGAGGCGTGCCCGAATCACGGCGGCGGCATCGAATGGAACGGCGGCGCATATGATCCGAACAGCAACTCGTTCCTGGTGCCGAGCACCGAAGAGTGCGCCGTCTGGAAGATCACCAACGACGATCCTCAGTACATCCCGGGGCAGGTTTATTCAGGCGGCCCGTTTCCGAGGCGTCAGAACGGGACCGGCGTGCTGTCTTCCGTCGATGTCGACACCGGAAAATTGCGCTGGCGAAACGCGTTGCCCTACCCCGCAGAGGGCGGTGTCTTGATCACCTCAACCGGCATAGCCTTCACCAGCGACGTGGGTGGTAACGTCTATGCGTTCGATGCGGCAACGGGCCACCAATACTGGAAGGATTTCACCGGCTCGGCCGTGCTCGGGCCGATTTCTGCCTATAGCGTCAACGGTGTCGAGTATGTGGCATTGGTCGTGGGCCAAGCCGGAAATCAGCAAACGCCCAATCTTCCGCCTTCAGAGGGCAGCCGCGTGATCGCCTACCGGCTGGGCAACGCACCGACCATCGCGAACGATACGACCGGGCAGGTGGCGCTGGCCAGCGCCAAGAACGGTGCCGGTGGAGAATCCGAGCCTCCGGCCAAGTCCACGGGTTCGGCGCCCTATACCAAGCAGCAGGTTGCGCAAGGCAGCGACGTCTATGGGAAAGATTGCGCGGTTTGTCATGGCGCCAATTTGCAGGGCATCTCGGCGCCCGCGCTGACCGGGCCCGGCTTCGGGCGCTCGCACCTCAATGCTTCACAACTGCGCACCGTGGTGGCGCAAACGATGCCGCTCACGGCTCCCGGTTCGCTCAAGCCCGACGAATATGCAGCGGTCATGGCATTCTTGCTGAGCTACGACTGCGTACAATCGGCCGGCGATGGACAGCAGCCGTTTCCGACGACAGATCTGCCGGGCCTGCAACAGGTCGAGTTGGGCGGTGCGACGTGCCCGGTCAAATAATGAGCGCCAAACAGATCGGCATCGTGGCATGCAGCGCCGAGGGCGCGGCACTCTGCTTTCGCGAAATTGCTGCGTACTCGCAGAAACT
>Ga0207109_1109_pt2 | contig 16010 bp, 15 predicted proteins | sample Alteio_BWMinHeat_73_FD_153584 | JGI IMG/M metagenome (GOLD analysis project Ga0207109, IMG submission 153584) | Enriched cells from forest soil in Barre Woods Harvard Forest LTER site, Petersham, Massachusetts, United States -... | ecosystem: Environmental > Terrestrial > Soil > Temperate forest >... | reverse complement strand
TGGATGTCGCCGATCAGGTCGTACATCGAGGTCTTCCTAGCCGTGGGCGACTTGAAGCAGCTTTGGGATATCGGCGACCGTCACGATGAGAATGGGACGCTCGGCTCTCGAAACGCCTCACAATCTACGGCTGCGTTCGAGTTGCAGTCCTTTTTGAAGCACTTGCAATACACTGGAGAGTCTGGATCGCCCTTACGGCTGTTCCCGTGGTATTTGCAAAGATAACAATTCTTCAGAGGAAAACCATCGGCCCTTGCTCGTTTGACGCCTTCCTGAAAGGCGTTACTCCCAGAGGGCATATAGGGCAAGTCCCCGCTTCGAGGGAGGTCTTGGACATGCAGAATGCGGAAATATTCTATCTTTCCGCCTTGCCTTACCCGCCTGGCTCCGATTACTCCAAGTGGTTCCGTTTTCAGAATGCATCTGCCGCTGTCATAGATAATGAACGCTTGGGCCAGTCGGGTGGTACACGCACAGTCCGAATCGGTAACAGTCTCGTCCTCAGTCACGAAGTTTAGGAACCGGGCCGTTTTTGAGGTCAGCCTGCGACATCGAATCTTCTCAAGGTCAGCTTCGGACTCCAGTGGAATTTCGATGATGCGCTCTGAAGACCGCTCCTTCTTCTCTGAAAGAAAATGCGTGACCACGATTTCAATGAAAAGTCTGCGTTCCAGACGCTCTCGGTTGAACAAAAGCAAATCCGGAATGAACTCACCCTGACGCTTCTCAAGACGGACTTCGTTGTAAAAGTGCGTCAGATCGTAAGTATTCGTCAGTGACTTTTCGAGGTTGCAGGGTGAGCCAAGAATGTCCTCAAATTTGCGGCATACCGATGGATGCGTCAGTTCGATGAAGAATGGCTCTCCTTTTTCGACACATTCGTTGAACACGTCGGCGAAAAGCTGCTTTCCAAGACGGTGAAGATACGTCTCTGGATTGCAGGTCGTCCCTGGATGATGTGCGAAATGCGGACGGCGCTGCGTTCCCTTCACTTTCGGAATCAAAGGGTGGTCACAGGCAATGCAAAAGAATGTGTCGGCATCGGCCAAGCCACGCTGGGCCAACGTATCGGCGTCAACGACCGTCCCATCAGCGGTTTGAGCGTAGAGGAATTCGACCATGTTCTCACCGTTTCGGGCGCAAAGCCCCAAGAAGCCATCAAGACCCGTCTCGATACCTGCTCGTGATCCAAACCCGATAACCTCGCTCACGAAGCCGCTTGGCAATCGCCTTGTGCAATTGAACCTTCGGGTCCGGCACAGACAAGTTGTGCAGATAGCCCTCGATAATCGAGACGGGTGTTCTCAGATTGAACCCATGTCTGGCGTCGAAAAACAGATCGACGAAGTGTTTTGCAAGGGAATCGCTGTTTTCGACGTGTTTGATGAATTCATTGATGCAATGCGGGACCGTCTGTTTCGCCAACTCTCGAAGGGACTCCTCGTTGTGCCAAGATTCTCGAAGGTTTGCAACAAAGGCGTCCGTCGAAAAGACGGGAATTCCGTGGCTTTGAAGCAAATGGGCAACGGTCGTTTTCCCTTGTTGACCGTCCTCGAAAAGACAGATCACGACTGGCTTGGCAAGATCCCGAACGCTCGCACCGACCCCCAACCGTTCAATCGCCGTGTCCAGGTCTTGCTTGACCACGGAAGGATTGAAATCGGCCCATTCCTCCACCGAGAAGGATTCACTCTGGCTCCGAACATCGGCAAGCGTGGTTGGCGTCAATGCCCAGTGGGTCAGGAGAAAGCGGACAAGCGCCGGTGATGGACTTCGCTCGGACATCGGATCGCCTCAATCAGTCCTGACTTCACATCCCCTCGGTCGTCCGTGGCGTCAATCCATACGCCTGGACGACCGAAGCTGAAACTGGCTCGTAATCGGCAAGGTTCCCATTCCGCTCCTGACGATCCAGGACTGGAAGTCCCCAGTGATCCACCTGCCAGATTGCTCGGCCAACCGTGCAATGAATGTGGTCATCGCCACAGCGCACGGTCGCCGTCGATCCCCACGGAAGGCCCAGAAGTGCGACCACAGGGGCAAGTTCAGCCAACGGGATATATTTCAGTCCTCGGCAAATCGAATCGAAATCACGACGGTCCGCTGTCAAATCGATGTGCGTTGGCTTCCCGCCAGGCCATTCCACGACTTCAGCTTCGATTCCTCTCCGCTTCGCTTCTTTCAGGAGGAGCGTGCCAACCTCTGTGCGATGACAAGTAATCTTTCCGTCCTCCTTCGGCCATTGGCAGGCGCAAAAGAAAATGACCCGCCGTGGATCTTCGGCTGCTCCCTCTGCCAAATCAAGAAGTATTTCCGCCTCGCCGGGATCGGCAATCTGAATCTGCGGTCCCGTTCTTGTCAGGACTTTCAGATTTCCCATTCCCCTCGCCCATGCGTGGCGGTCTGCCCCCACGAGCTTCGCAAAAGCGCCGCCTTTGAATCCCACAGCCTGAACTGATTGACTGATCCGGACATCGACGAAGTACGGCGGCTGACATTCCCGGCTTTCCTCCACGGCGTCGATTGCCTGCTTGAGTTCCAGCGTGGCATTGCCCCAGCCCTTGTAGCCGAATGAGAAGATGGTGAGTCGATTCTTCCCGACTTTCTTCGGACGGCGGGCAGTCTTCGGTGTAACGCTCATTGACGGTTCCTTGTGGGAGAGTTGTTCGGTTCATTGAATCGGAAGCTATAGACGCACGCTGCGCCGTTATGTACTAGCAACATCACCGAGCATTGGCTCTCCATTGCGATTCCTATGCGTGATTCGTGATACCATTTTGTTGAGCTTCATTTGCACCGTCCCAAACTCCGTTTTGCGGTATGGCTCCTCCACACCTTCAATGAATTCGAGGTCATACATCGGAATCGAACCCTTTCCAGGTCCCTCGCCCACGTTAATGCACGCCAGCAACTGCCACCCGAACGGATCGGTCATTTTGAACGTGTCGCATAGCCATTGGCATCTACCGAAGGCGGTGATGTTCTTCGCAGGCACAATCACGTTACAGATCGGTAATGGATGGTGTTTTGAAATAGCTCGCACATGCGTCGAGAAATACGCTATGCCATCGACTCCATGATTCTGTGTCAGCCATTGCAACACCATTTGCGAGAAGATGTACTCTGGCTTAAACGGGCTGGACCGATGCTTGACGAAAATGGAAGTGGCAAAGAACAAAGGCCAAAGCACAATATGCGAACTCAGAAACGAATGATCCGATGGAACGCTGCCTGGTGGCATCGCATGAACTGCTGCGAGCCGAGCAGGTCGGTTTGATAAATTAAGCATCCTGAGCGACCTGCCAGGTTTTACCCAAAAGGCCGCACACTGCAATTCATGCAACGGAGGCCGTCCCATTTCTTCCCAACAGGTATAAAGGGAGCCTGCTAAATAAAGGCACGGCAAGCCAGGGATGCTGTATCGTTGAGTGGCAACCACATGGCGCAACTCGAATGGAATGTGGAATAGATCGTTTCGATTCAAGGCGGGGATTTGAATCTGACGAACTCGGTAGAGGATGCCGAAATCGGTGGGGCCAGTTACGGTAAACGCTAATCCGTTGATCTCTAGCAGGATATCTTGCACAGCGGCAGCGAAGTGCTGATACGCCTCACGGGGGTGCCCCTCAAAAAAGGTACGCAGCGAACGCCGAAGACCGTCACAGCAAGAAAGGATTGAGGGCTTGCGACGCTGCACTTCGTCTGATACTGCGTTCGGATCAAGTTGGTCAATCAAACGCAGGAAGGTGTCAAGTTGCTCGCCGACGAAAGCCTCGAAGTCCCTATGCGCATCCCAACGCATTGGAAGGTGAATCTCGGTGCGTGTTAGGAATTCGTGAAGGTTCATGAGCATACTCGCAGAACGAATTCAATCGTGAACACAATGGCAGGGCAACCCTACCCCGCCCTCTTCACCTCAGCCACCTTTGCCACCAGATACCCCACCTCATCCCCATCCAACCCGGCCACGGACGCAACTCCGTGAATGTTCCTGATCAAGTCTTCCGAAGCACCCAGGAATGTCGAGAAGCCCGGCTGCCCCTCACAGCGACCGACCATGTGACCGTCAGGGGAAATCATCATTTCGAGAAGCCTGGGCGTGGTCCAGTTCTCTCCCAGCAGGCAACCGAGGATCGCCTGGAAGTGCTCACTGACCTGGACGGCCCGCAGCTTTCGGGCGCAGTCCTGGCGGATTTGATCGGGTTCACGGATGGGGAGCATTATCGCTTGCGATCCATTTGTGCAATTCGGTTAATCAGGTAGTCCACTTCATCTCTTGGGTCGCCCTGCATTTGAAGAGCGTCCTGCTCATTGAAGTCGAAACCAGCACAGCGCATGTGGACGAAGAGCATTATTGAGACGAAATCCCAGGTCATCTGGTGTTCATTCTCATCATTTCGGTCTATGCTTCTGTCAAGCACTTGAAATAGGCGGTCGTACCCTTCTGGATGAGTGCTGCCCTGTTGAGGCCCAAGAAATACGTCGAATACGGTAAGCCAAAGCAGGGCAACCGAGATTCCGAAAAGGACAGGCAGTCGGCCTTCCTGCGTTCCTTCGATCAACCAGTCAGCGGCAAACGTATCGGCATCCTTCTCCTGCTGAATGGACAAGAAACCCTGGCAGGGTCGATGTCCGAAGTTCAGGTGTCCAATTTCATGGAGAATGATGTACGCCGAGGCAACCTTGAAAAGCCCTGTACCGACCATTCGCTCGCTTGTGCTTAGTGAAGAGACGAGTTCTTCAGGAATGTCAGTTTCAGCACCGTGAAGAATGCGATCCAAGTCTCGTTGATAGCCTTTATTGCGTTTCAGCCATTGCTGCAAGTCCCGGCCCACTGCCCACGTCAGGAGTACGTCGGCAGGACCGAACAGCGATTGCCTTTGGTTAAGGTCCGGATTCTTATATCCAGGTGTGCGTATTGCGGCGATGATGACAACAGCAGCAAGAGCATGGGCTTCGAGCCGAACAGCGCATTTTGTGCCAAATCGGATCAGGTTGTTGTCGGCATCCGCCTGGAAGAGAATTCGCTCTTGAGTGCGGTCCACTTCGCAAACCGGTGAAAGGCGGTTGAAAAGTTCGTCTAAGTCTGCTGCTTTGGCTGGTGCCGCCATTTGCAGTAGCTTTTTTATTGGCTCGATATTGACTCGCTCGGCGTTAGCCATCCTTCAGGTCCCCTACGATATCCTTTACGGCCCAATCCATGCCTCCAGATCACCGATCAAGTGAGCCAACTCTGGGAAGATGAGCAGCGAGGCATGGACAGACTCCTCGCTCACTGGATCTACGGACTGAGGATGGCCAGCGTCATTCCGAACTCGACGAATCTGTTCAGCAAAGGCCGTCCAATATGCTCCGTATGATTCTCGAAGACTGCGATCCATCGTACTCGCTTCAGAATCGCAATATGTTTTCAATGCATCTCGAACCGTCTTGATTCTCCAATCCGTTAATCCCGATGGTGAAGGTGTTCCAGCGCTAGTCAGCTTGCCTACCAATTTGTCACGAAGGCGTAGAATGAGGGCCTCTGCGGCGCAACCTACCATTACCGCTGCGGCCTTGTACGAGGCCGAGTTGAACGTGCTTAACGCCTCTTCGATATAAGACCTTGATACGTCATCAAGTACGGCTCGTGATTTAAGGTATGCAAGGTAGCCATCAGGGTTGGCGGGGTCACGGCTAATGTGCTTGAGGGCCTCTCGGCCTTTGTTCGTCAGGTGGCAGAATGGAAAATTCGGATTCGCCAGATTATATCCTGGGGCTAACATCCCGGAACGAAACAGATCGCTCCATACAGTGAGCACAGCTTGCTGTTGTTCGGTCGATTCTGAACCACAGCGCATTGCCACTTCTTCGAGTATTGGTTTTGCCTGAAAATTTCCCGAATCACTTTTGCTGTACTCTTCGACTACCTGAAGCATCGTTTGCAGAACGGACTGGCCGGATGATTGGCTCACTTTATTCGCCTTCCCTGTGGGCATAAACAGTTCCGTCATCTTGTTGTCGAAAACTACCCCTTCACCTTCTCGGCAATCGCCGTGAACTGCTCCAGAGCCGTTTGCAGGTCGTCGGCAATCTCCTGGGCCAGCACTTCGGGGGTGGGTAGATCGTCCGAATCCTCCAGGCTCGTGTCCTTGAGCCAGAAGATGTCGAGGTTTACCTTGTCCCGCTTCATGAGATCGTCGTATCCAAACGAACGCCAGCGGTTTTCGGGAGTCACTTCGCTCCAGGTTGGCTTGCGCAGATGCCGCTTGCCGGGGCGGTAGCATTCCACGAAGTCGTCCAGGTCCGTCCGCTGGAGCGGGTTCGTTTTCTGCGTGAAGTGCATGTTCGTCCGCAGGTCGTAAACCCACAGCGTCTTCGTCCAAGGTTTTTCCTGGGCGGGCTTGGCGTCGAGGAAGAGGACGTTGGCCTTCACCCCCTGGGCGTAGAAGATGCCTGTCGGCAGCCGCAACAGCGTATGGACATCGCACTGTTTGAGCAGATTTCGCCGCACGGTCTCTCCGGCTCCTCCCTCGAACAGCACGTTATCCGGCACGACGATGGCACATCGGCCATTCACCTTGAGCAATGTCCTGACGTGCTGGACGAAGTTGAGTTGCTTGTTCTTGGTCGTGGTCCAGAAGTCCTGGCGCTCGTAAGACGAATCCTCATTTTCCAGGTCCCCCACTTCGTTGACGATTGCGATGCTGCTTTTCTTGCCGAACGGAGGATTGGTCAGGACCACGCTGAACCGCTCGCCGGGGTCGCTGGCGAGACTGTCCACGCCGGACTTGATCGGGCACGGATCGGCGTCGATGCCGTGCAGGTAGAGGTTCATGATGCAGAGGCGGGCCGTGTTCGGCACCAGTTCCCAGCCCTTCACGAACTTCGTCCGCAGATGCTTCTTCTGGTCCTTGTCGAGCGTCTTCCCCTGGTGCTTGACGACGAAATCGTAAGCCGACAGCAGGAATCCGCCCGTCCCGGCTGCCGGATCGCAAACAGTGTCGTCTGCGGTCGGCTGCACGCAGTCCACGATGGCCTTGATAAGTTCACGGGGCGTGAAGTATTGACCTGCCCCTTTCGGACTCTCGGCGGCGCTCTTGGCAAGCAGACCTTCGTAAATGTCCCCTTTCACGTCGGCATCCATCGAAGACCACTTCTCCACGTCGATCAGGTCAACGATCAGTCGTCGCAGTGTGGCAGGGTTTTGGATTTCGGGCCGGGCCTTTTTGAAGATTTCGCCCAGCATCCCCGGTTGCTTGCCGAGTTCTTCGAGGCAATGCCGGTAGTGGGCTTCCAGTTCGTCTCCTTCCCGCTTCAGCAGGCTCTCCCAACTGAACTTGGCTGGCACGATGGGGGGGCGGTTGTACGGGGGCTTTGTCTGCTCATCGGCCATTTTGAGAAAGAGCAGGAACGTGATCTGCTCGGTGTAGGCCATGTACGAGAGGCCGTCGTCCCGCAGAACATGGGCGAAGTTCCATGCTTTGTTGACTATCTGCTGGGAGTCGGTGGTCATATGAATTCGCCTCTCATGTCGTGGCTACTTCGTCACCGCAGCAGCAATAAGCTGTTCGACTTCGCTAGGAGTTAGGATGCCCGATCTCGCCAGCGATTCACCCACCAAATCAATCGCTGCCCCGTGGCAGTTGGCAAAGTCTTGCGCCAGACCCCGTGCTTTCTCGATACATTCGAGAATCACAGGCATCTGTCGCTGCACTTCCTCGCCTGGAGTCACGAGACTGCCGTTGCGAGTGAGAGGCTTGCAAATCGCACCTGCGGCATACTTCATCGCCCGCTGCCCGTCAGATTGCGCATGCCCAATATCGAGTCCCGCTTGGGGATTGACTCGTTGCTCTGCAAAAACACCCGCCAGTAGGACAACCAATAGCGGCATGACGGCATTCTCGCCTTTGCCAAGAAACGATCCGGGCGATGGCAATGCGAGTTCAGCACTGCCAAGCGTCTGGCCCAAGCCGGGAACAACGACAGGGCGAATATCGACGGCAATTACTTTGAACCCGTACAGAATCGCCGCCACGGCATGTCCAGCTTCGTGGAAAGCATTGCAGCGTGCAGCGACGTCACCATCTGAGGAGCCGTTCACGACGATTCTCCGTTCGTTTGCTGCTTCGCCCGCCGCCCACGGGTTCGGGCTGGGGTTGCTGCATTGCCATTGCCTTCATGAGCCGACCGGCTCGCACGCAGTCGTTCCAACATCACACTGGCCGTTTCATCTTTTGGAAGTTGCGGGACCAACTTTCCCTCGAAGGCTTGTTTGAGGATGGATTGGCGCAAGCGGTCGGCACGGAGCAGGTCGTGAGCAACCTGTGTTTCAGCAGCAGCGATGAGGGAGAGTCGTTGCTCGACCTCCTCGACAATCTCTTGCTGCTCCGTCAGCGGAGCCAATGGTAACGGCAGCGCACACACTTTTGTTACGCTCAGGGTGTACAGCCCGCTGGTAGACGCTGCTTGTTCCATGACCCGACCATTCCCTGACGGGGAGTTCCAGTAGGCGTTCAAGTACCGTGACGACCCCGCCAAGAAACGGACACGGATGATGTGATTCTGGTGGACGCAATTCTCGATCTCGCCCCGCCAGATTGCACTCCGTCCGATCTCTGTCTTGCTGCCATTTCCTTCCACAACGAGAAGGTCGTCTGGTTGAAGCCGGAGCCGTTCGAGTTCTTCACCGAATAGTTCGATCCGGTGAATCTCGTCCAATTCGAGTCGATTCCGATGCACATTGGCGACTCGGAGAAACGGAAACGAATTGTCCCCAGGCGCTCGCTTCGGTTGCTTCTGAATTCCGCCTTGTACCTCGCTTGTCTGATCCACGCTCGTCCAACACCAGCCTTCGGGCAACTCCGGCAGGCCGTTCGTTTCAGGCGGTGACGGCTCGACGTACTTCTCTTTCCAGTTCTTCGGCGGCTCCTTCTTGGCAGCGGCGAACTTGGCAAGTTGGTCGGCTTCCCAGTTCTTTCGGCGTTCGGTCAGGATTCGAGCGAGGAGCTTCGATGCCGGTTCTGTCTTGGGATGCTTGGCACGCCATTCTTCCGTGAGCTTACCTTCGACGGCAGCTTTGAGGACAGCGGCACGGTATCTCTTCAGATTCGCTTTCGCCCGCTTCAGAGCAGCGACCCCGGCATCCAGGTCGGAGAACAGTTCCTCGATCTTTGCGACGATGCGGCGCTGTTCTTCTTTTGGAGGCAGCAAGAACGGCATGGATGCAAAGCGGTCGGCGCTCAGGTGATGAATGCCAACGCCCTTCGACACCCTGGCGAATACGCTGTTCCGGGCGAAATGCTGGAAGGCGACCAGGGCGAACCTGGAACTTACGGCCCTCGGACGGAATCGAATTACCGTGTTCTGAAAACAACAGTCTTCGAGTTCGCCGTTCCAAATGGCTGGTTTACCGACCTCGCCTGCACTCCCTGATGCTTCCGACAGAAGCACATCCCCAGGCTGGAGCCGATAGCTCGCCAGTTCTCCTGGGCGGAATTCCATGTCGAGAACATCGCTGAGGTCCAATCCGGTCCAGGTGATGTTCGCCGCACGAACGTATTTTGTCGGGAAATTGGCGGAACGATTCTTCGGAGATCGCTGCCTACCGAGGCGCACGTCACCGACTTCTCCCACGCTGGCTCTCGCCCAGCCGGGTGGAATCGTCAGGGATCGAATTTCTTCGATCACCTTTTCGCCGTGGTGTCCATTGTCCTCGCTCATGCCGCCAACCTCGTGTTGAGTTCATCGAGGATGACGGGGAGTTGATCGCCGAAGAGTTCATACGCCCGGCCCATGCCACCGATCTGGTTGAATGGGACTTCTTCCAGGTCGTCTTGTTCAATGTTCAGGCTGCTGGCGATGTGGTCCTTGATGGCGTCGAGCCATTTCTGCTGATCGGCGGTGAATGTGATTCCCGCCGTTTTCTTCTCGGCCATCCACTGCTGATACCGTTCCTCGACAGTAATGCCGACCGGGGCCAGGAGCGTACTCGGATCAATGACGTGGCGCACCAGGGCGATCACGTCCACCAGTTGCTTGCCACCCTTGCCCCGTACCTTCTCCGGTTCGACCACTTCATACGCCTGCCACAGTCGGCCCAGGGTTTCGGGACGATTCGGGTCCACGAAAAACGGCGGCTGGTTCAACTTTGCCGCAAGTTCCTTGACGTGCCGGAACTTCAGCCCAGCCCGGTATGGAACGCTGTACAAGACCTGGAGCGCCTCAATATCGTCCTTGTTGTCCTCAATGAACTTTCGGAAGCTGGTCAGCATCGACTGTGCCTTTTCCAGCGCAGCCGCATCGAATCCCGCCCGGAGAAGCTGGTCGGGGGTCTGCTCGTCAATGACCTGTTCCAGCGACCGCTTCGCCGCCAGGATCGCATCCCGCACCTTGGGGTCGTGGAAGGTCTTTAGAGCCGTCGCCATTTGCTCCCGTTCGACCTGGGCGACCTGTTCCTCGGTCGGCTCCTGGCCTTCGAGGACCTGAAACTTCTCCACGGCCAACGGCGTGTTCGCATCCGGATCGATGCCTTTCAGCAAATCGGCACTGAGTTCGGCCAATGACTTTCCGCCCGACGCCTTCTTGATGGCCGCCTGCTGGATCGGGTCCACTTCCAGATCGAGCCGGGACAAACGAGAGGCTAGTGTCGAAACCACGTCATAGTCGGCGGCACCAGCGGCAACGAGGTTCAGAATCTTGTCGAGCGATACAGACGGCTTTCGGTCCAGTGGCTTCGTGGCCGATTTGTCTGCCCCGCATACGCCGACTGCATCGACAATGACAAAGTGGGTCTTGTGCCGGGCGTCAGGGGTGACGCTTTGCAGCACGTCGGGATCGACCACCCTGCAACCACGCCCTTTCATTTGCTCGAAATAGGAGAGGGAGCGGATATTCCGCATGAAAATCAAGCATTCCAGCGGCTTCACGTCGGTTCCCGTGGCGATCATGTCCACGGTGACGGCAATCCGGGGGAAGTACGAGTTGCGGAATTCAGACAAGAGTTCGTCGGGTTTCTTGCCGGTGCTTTTCGACGTGATCTTCTGGCAGAAGTCATTTCCCTTGCCGAACTCCTCACGGATGATCCGCACGATGTCTTCGGCATGCAGGTCGGTTTTGGCGAACACCAGCGTTTTGGGAACCTCGGTGCGGCCCCGAAAGATTTCCGGCAACTTCTCCTTGAAAGTACGGACGACGAGCCGAATTTGATTTTCGGCCACCACGTCCCGGTCAAGCTGGTTGGCGGTGTAGGTCAGGTCGTCGTCCAGTTCCTTGTACTTCCTGCTCTTGGTCCGGCGATCCCGATGCGGCACGAAAACACCCGGTTCACGAGCGAGCTTTGCCCCATCCTTCGTAATTTTCGTTTCGATGCGGTACACGTCGTAGCCGACGTTGACGCCATCGACCACCGCCTGCTCGTGGGCGTAATCCTGGACCATATTGCCGCCGAAGAAGCCAATGGTCTGCTTGGTCGGCGTGGCTGTCAGGCCGATCAGGAACGAATCGAAGTATTCCAGGACTTGCCGCCAGATGTTGTAAATACTGCGGTGGCACTCATCGACCACGATGAAGTCGAACGTCTCGATGGGGATCTTCGAGTTGTAAATGACCGGCAGCGGCTCCTTGAAGAGGGAGTTCTCCGTCTCGAACAGCGAGCCTTCCTCGTTCTCTTCCAGGAAGTCTTCTTCACCTTTGAGCATCGAATAGAGACGCTGGATGGTCGTGATGCAAACCTTGGAGGCGGGGGCGATGGTGTTTTTCTTCAGATGTTGGACGGTGTATTCCTCGGTGAACTTGTAGCCATTCACCGGGCTGATGAACTGCTGGAATTCGTTGAGGGCCTGCTTGCCCAGGTTGTTCCGGTCCACGAGGAAGAGAATGCGCCTGGCTTCGGCGTACTTGATGAGCCGGTAGCAAGAGTTGACGGCGGTGAACGTCTTGCCGCTGCCCGTCGCCATCTGGATCAGCGCACGAGGGCGGTTGGCGGCGAGCGACGTTTCGAGGTTCTGGATACTCTCGATCTGCACCCGCCACAGATGGCCGATGTTCAGCGGCGGCAATTCTCGAAGATGCGTCCGCACCTGCTTGTCGAGCTTGACGAGGCGGATCAGTTCTTCGGGGCGGAGGAAGGTGAAGACGGCCCGGCTGCGAGCATCCGGCTCCAAGCTGTTCGTGAATTGCGTGACCTCGCCGGTGGACTCGAAGGCGAAGGGGAGTGGCAGGCGGTGGTTCGGCAAGCGAGCAGGCAGGCCATCAAGGTACTTCCCCGATTGCGTCTCCACTCCGCTGAGCGTATGCCCCTTGGGTTTCGCCTCGACCACGCCGATGGCTTTGGCGTCGGCATAGAGCATGTAATCAGCATCGCCCGTGGTCAGCGGGAATTCCCGAACGGCAACGCCCAGCCCCGCCGAGATGTTCATCTGGCGGTAGTCCTGCACGATCCAGCCAGCCTGTTCAAGCTGCCGGTCGATCTGCTGCCGAGACTTCTGTTCGGGGGTCATGGGAGACCTGACAATGACTCTTACGCAGGAAACTGACGAAAGAAGCTCCGAATGCCTTGGACCATCAACTCGACCTGGGGAGCGTTAAATTCCTGAAAGTTTCCGTGGGCGGAACTGTTGCGAATTCCTGCCCATGCCGTAATCTGTTTCTGCTCGTTCTTTCCGTAAACACCCTGCTTTGCGAGATCGGCATTCATTGTATCGAGTTTCTTTGGACGAATCTGACCACCGGTATCGGTCGTAGTTGATGAAACCCCGTGTTTATCACAGAGGTTTCGCAAGTGTTCCTCAAGAACGCCGCCAGCGAGAACCGCAGCCGGGTCTTTGAGAGCGTCTTGTGAAAGCAGCGACTCGGCCATCGTCAAGAAGTCTCCATATAAATTCGCATGAGCGAGTTCCAGGAATGTCTGAAGACAGTTTCCTCGGTAGTCGGCAAGGAGTGCCTGTAAAACGCCGATCATGCGGTCGAAATCAGACGCCTCATAACCATCAGAGTTGAACGCTTCCTGAAGGTAGACACTTCCGGGAGGAGCGAGTCGAGCAAGAGCCGATTTCATCCTCGTCATCATCCGAATTCGATGATGTGGCAATTCTTGACACTGGGTCCAACCCGATGAATCAGCATACTCAAAGTCCGCAAGAATTTCGATCAGGTGCTGGATTGCAGTAGCTCGATCAATCGCCATTTATGTTGATCCTCCGATTCCAATGCGTCCAATCCCTCGCCCAGCGCTTCCGATCGCCATAAACGGACTCTGGTTGCAAGGAGCTATCACCGACCCTGCCAGTTCCCTTCTTTGTCGTAACTCAATGACCGTTCCACACCGCCAGCTTGCCAGAAGGAATCGCACCACGATCGGAGAAATACCTTCGGCTGAATATCAAAAGACGTGATCTCGACCTCCGGCAAGAACGCCGGGGATCGATCGATCGCAGGGGTCGATTGATCGATCCAGTGTGGGTTGGGTGCGAATATCAGATTATGGCAGTCAACTAAAGCAGAAAACATCCAAATAGGAGCTTTAAGATCAATCGCCTTGCAGAACGTCAGATACGCCGATACGACGTTGAACATCGCCAACTCACAGTCAGATTCACGAATGATTGAATGGCCGCCGTGCTCATACTCAAGGCGATCCATAGCCGCTTCAAGCCGTCCGTCCCGAAACAACTGCGAGTACGCTCGAACATCCTTTTGACCTTCATAATTCATGAAGCCATCGACATTGAATCGTGAATATGCGCCTCGGTTACCCAGAGGAGAGATGTTTCCGCCGTATTCCTTTAGCTCCGTTCCCATGAAGCGGATGCGGTTCTGAACGCAGCTCCGTGGAATGAGATGTACGACCAAGACTCCGCCATTGCGCTGAGAGATTGGTCCTTTCCCACTGGCGATTTTCTCGACATTGTCCCGGTGAAATGAGACCATTCGATCAAAGATCAACTCGTCCTGAGAAAGCCATTCAGTTTGCTGGTCTACCATCTTGCTACCTCCCTGACGTGATCAAGTCATCCCAAGGGGCATGAACCACTGATTTCAATTGTCTCTGGGGCAACATTGTTGTATCGCTGGAGCCTGCGGCCCCGGAACTTGACGGGTATCTGGTGGTTTTTCACGTCACCCAAAGTAAGTTCGAGGACATGCTCGATCGTGCCGGTCACCTTCAAGAGAAATATGGACTTCAACCGAGCAAGCTCCTTCCAATTGGACGATTGGCCGTGCTGCTGAAATATGCTGCGGATCACGCACTCCCGAACCGGATAGGTTGCGCTGGACGCTGCGATGAACCCCTCGATAAACGAGTCGGAGCCAATTTCCCGGTGAGAACCCTTTACCGGCGGTGGAGGATCGTTCAGAAGAATACGGCCCGCACGGCGTCGAGCGATCTCGTCAGGGCTGATGCCATTGACGTTTGCTTCCAGGGCATCAGCGCCGGAGGCTCGATTCTCCACGGAAAGCGAAAACGTCCAGACCTGGTTGCTGTCCGTTGTATTCGTTTCGACTCGATCTACCTTAACAAGATAAGCGTCGTTATTGACGGCGAACGGCAACGGTCGCTTGCCGCCGTATTGGTCAGGGCGGTGGGATGACAACGCCGCTTCTTCGTCGCCGCTGGCGGCAGAAATAGCAACATCCAGCTTTCCTTCCGAAGAATGCCGAACATTCTCTGCAAGGAAGCACTGATCACCAAGCATGATCCATGTTCCATTCTTCTTCGGGCGAGTCAGCGGTGTATTAGCGACAGCGGAAGAATGCTTCTCACTGGGCGTGCCACCCCGATCCGGGTAGTGCATCAGGACAATGCGCCCGGTCATCTCGCCAAAAAACACTGGCTGCTGGCTGGAGTTTGCAACTTCGTGGTCAATGAACTCATACAAGGAAAGGGCGGTTATTTCGCCTTGTGCCGACTTCGCCTCGCCCTGTAGCCCTCGCAACAGGGCATGGGTGAATAGGCCGTGTCCAACGGCGGGATCTTCATAAGCGGATTGACCTGACGTGCAAGCTGCGACGATTACCTTGCCATGCCCCTTGACCACCTCAAGGATACGGCGAATGGCAGATACACCGTCAGCATTGGCATTTCTGGCCAAAATGCCCCCGGAATGGCAGAAATCGAGCCAGAGAAAAACTCGACGGCTCGGAGTCCGGTCAAATTGCGACTTGATCTCCCTCAATGGAACTCCGGTCGTCTTCAGATTTGCTCCGTCTGTGTCGGACGCTACGAAGAAATACTCATTGCCTTCGATCCCGCCGTGTCCGGCAAGGTACACGAAGACAGTTTCGTCCGCTCCTGCGCTGGAAAGCGTATTCTCAAGATTGTCAAGAATCCGCTGGCGTGTCGCCTGCTTATCCGCCAGAACGCCTACGCCAGTGGTTCGGAAGGCACCTTGCTTTGATCCAAGGAGCTTCGCCATTTCCCGAACGTCGGCAGCCACAGCGGGGAGTTTCGGGATCGGAGCGGTGTATTCGCTGATTCCGATCACAAGTGCCCGTTGGGAGTTCGTCGATTTCGTAGAAGCTCTCTTTCCCATCGCTCTAACGCCGCCTCATTGCGTGTTGACTTTACTGTGCAACCATCCTACGATCAATGAAACGAATTTTCAAGCAAGCGGGACGATCCATGACATTCGGCGAAAAGATTCGGGAACTGCGCACCGGCAAGAATCTGACGCTGCGTACCTTTGCGGCCAAAGTCTCCGTTACCTTCACGTATATTTCAAAGATCGAGAACCACAAATTATCCACGGGCGAATATCCCAGCGAAGACCTGATCCGAAAAATGGCGAAGGTTTTGAAGGGCGACGTGGACGAACTTCTGATCCTCGCCCAGAAAATCCCCGACGATATAAAAAAACGGGTGATTCAGCGGCCCGACGCCTTTCGCAAGCTTGCCAAGCTCGATGACGAGACCCTCGACCGGCTTTTGGAGGGAATCAAAGAAGACGAATGACAAAGGCCCGATTCCTCAGAAACGATTTCATCGAGGACATCACTGCCCAGCGCCTCCGGGAATATGAGACGAAAACGGG
>Ga0207109_1150_pt1 | contig 16018 bp, 11 predicted proteins | sample Alteio_BWMinHeat_73_FD_153584 | JGI IMG/M metagenome (GOLD analysis project Ga0207109, IMG submission 153584) | Enriched cells from forest soil in Barre Woods Harvard Forest LTER site, Petersham, Massachusetts, United States -... | ecosystem: Environmental > Terrestrial > Soil > Temperate forest >... | reverse complement strand
ACTGCATGTCACGTTGGAGGAAGGGACGTGGGCAGCCTGGCTGTACGACGTGCTCAAACCCCACGTAGGGGAGATCCTGATCTGCAATCCTCGTCGCAACGCCCTATTGAAAGAGGGCAGCAAGAATGACAGGGTGGATGCGCGCAAGCTGTCCGAACTGCTCCATGCCGGAATGTTGCGCGCGGTCTATCACGGAGAGAATGGGTTGCGGACGTTGCGAGAGTTGGCGCGCACCTACCAGGTGGTTAGCAAAGACTTGAAGCGGGTGATGAATCGGATCAAGGCGCTCTATCGAAGCTGGGGTATTCCCTGCACGGGCACGCAGGTTTATAGCCGGCGGAATCGCGAGCAGTGGCTAAAGAAGATTGGGGAGGCCGGGGTACGCCGCCGCGCAGAGCTGTTCTATCAGCAGCTGGATGGATTGCAGGCCTTGCGGCGCACAGTGCGAGGAGAACTGTTAGTCGAGAGCCGAAAACATCAGGCCGTGAAAGTATTGTGTCAGATTCCTTTCATCGGCCCGCTTCGGGCCGCGCAACTGGTGGCCCTGATGCAGACACCGCACCGGTTCCGGAGCAAGCGGCAGCTGTGGACCTATAGTGGCCTGGGAGTAGAGACCCACGAGAGCGCGCAATATCGTTACGTGGACGGACAACTGCAACGTTCCAAGAAGCCACAGCAGGTCCGCGGCCTCAATCAGAATCACAACCATACCTTGAAGGAGATCTTCAAAAGTGCGGCCCTGAGCGCCACTCTTCGTGCGGGGCCATTCCAGGATTTTTATGAAGGCCTACTGGCCAAGGGTATGAAGCCGGAGTTGGCCCGCGTCACACTGGCGCGCAAGATCGCCGCCATTACTCTAACGCTTTGGAAGAAAGGGGAGTGTTTTGACGCCAGGTTTCTGAAGCCACAAGCAGCTTGAGCATCAAGCGAGGATCAAAGCCGTTGCCCACGGTTTATGGCCGATGGAAGCTACTCGGTTCTCGCGACGCTCGGGGTCGAGGGAGAGTATCTAGTAAGTTGTTAGGCACTTCCGTATGCTGTTCGTTCAGCACCGATGTCTCCATTTCAATCCTATGCCCCCTCGCACAACCCAATAAAGCTATAGGCCTCGAGCCTCACATAGGATCATGGTTGGCATGTTGGCGGGAGCCAACACTTCTTGCTTGCGTAGCTTCACGAGTCGAGGGCGTCGAACCACCATCGGAAACATGAAACCGACGAGATATAACCAGCAACTGGGCCCGTGGCTGGGGCACACTCAAGATGTACGTGGCTACCCGACAGCGCCCGGAGCAATCGAGATCGGGGCCGGATGCAAGCCAAGCAGCATTCCCTGAAAACGGGAAATGGGGAGGTTTTTCTCTTGACATCCCCTCTTATAGGATAACTTACAAAGGATCTTGACAGAAACCACCCATTCGGGCGGTTTTTATGTTTTCTGACTAAATGCAATAGTTTCAATTATATGCGAGATTAATGGTGCTGGTCGCGTATTGGTCGTGCAAAGTTTTTCCAGAATTCAAGTTATCTTCTAACGCCCTTGGAATGTTCTAGATGGGAAGCTTGAAGAATCGGCGACGCCAGCCCTTCTCGAAATCGGTCTATTTGGTGAACGGGATCATCGCTTGGCGTGGGAGCTACTTCAGCAGAACAGAGTTGCCGAGAAGGCGGTTGTTTACGGGCCACTTGGAATTCCCAGCACACTTCTGCCCTGTCACGGCAACTTCTCGGACCTTTTCGGGAAGTTTCCGGCACCGGAAGGCGCACACAGGAAGGGTGGGGAATTTGGTTTTATGCGGGGGCGTAGTTCAGCTGGTTAGAACGCCTGCCTGTCACGCAGGAGGCCGCGGGTTCGAGTCCCGTCGCTCCCGCCAACATTACAAGACGTGCACTCTTCCATCGAGCGGCTTCAGATCACACGACTTGCCTCAATTGACGCTAGCAGTGCGATGAGACTCACGCCAATCGCTTGGCGGTACGCCTTCCCAGGCGCGAAAGGCACGACCGAACGAATTCGGGTCTTCGAAACCAAGCAAGTATGCGGCCTCATTCAACTCCAGGACGGAATTGGAGAGGTAATACCGCGCCATCTGGTGCCGGGCTTCATCCAAGACGCGTTGGAAGCTGGAACCAGATTCCTGCAATCGACGTTGCAGCGTGCGAGAGCTCATGTGAAGCGTCTCGGAGATCACATCCATTGAGGGGCGCTGTCCAGTCAGTCGGTCCTGAATCGCGCGGCGCACCAGCTCGATGAAGCTGTCCTCTTCCTTGTACTGTCGCAATTGCTCTTCAAATTGTGGCGCGAGCAATTCGAGCAGTTCGACATTCCGAGTCACAAATGCCGCGGTGGCATCGGAGGCACGAAAGACGATCGCGTTCCGCGAGGCGCCGCCCACGACCTTGCAGCCAAAGCTGCGCTCAAGCACACGCAGATTCTGACGTTGTTGCACATACTCCACTCGGAGTGGATTGAGCTGCGTGCCGGTTCCGTGCCGAGCGAGAGAAATCATCCACGAGAAACAGTAGTCCGTGAGCACCTGCGGCTCTGCATCGACCGCCAGCAGCCACCGGAACGCAACGCTAAACTCCTCTTTGCCGAGCTTGTTGAGGATCTCTTCTGGCGCGGTCAGCTTTTTATAGCGAGCTAGATGCTCGGTGGCGGTCACGAGATTCTGAGTTGAGAGGGCCGCGATAGCCATCGGGTGAAAGCGCTCTGTCTTCGTTTCGATGCCCAGTTTCACACCCATGAGCGGATCGGAACTGACCACCTCGACCGCGTTCCAGAGTGCAAAAAGCTCTTCGGTAGAGACGAGAACGCGCGTCTGCTCGAACAAATCTCGGGGAAGCCCCGCCTTGCGCAGCACCGCAGCAACTGAGACGCCGTGCTCCTTCAACTTGAGGGCTAAACGGCCTGGAACCCGAAAACGCTTCAGCATGACGGAGTCCTCCAGCTAGTAGCGTAGCGGATTTTCGATTTGTTCACCATTCAGAATGCGCCAGAATGCCAGCAGATCGCGCCAAACAAGATTGGCGTGATTTGAAGTCATATTGGCGTCTCTGGCAGAGCGCGTCGATCATTTCAGGGCTAATGTGGGGAATATCGGTACTGGGCGCAGTCAGCCAATCAGTCTTAAACACCCTTCCATGCTCGACGAAAGGCTCAGAGAATGCGGAACTCTCATGACAACGGCACAAAGGGCAGCCTCAATCGCCGCTCCTTCCTGGGCCTCACTGGAACAGTCGCGGTTGCCACACTCGCAGGCGGCCTTTCGGTTTCGGCGGCAGCTGACCGGACCACACAAGCGCACGTGAATGGGAGACGGAAGCTGGGCTTGCTCGAAGTTTCCAGCGTTGGGCTCGGCGTGCAGAACATGAGCCGCAGTTATGAAACGCTCGTGCCATACCGCCCGGAGATGATCAATATCATCCGCGCAGCCCATGACCACGGCGTGACGTTTTTTGATACGGCTGAGGCTTATGGGCCTCTCGAATGCGAGCGAATCCTCGGTGAGAGCATCGCACCATTCCGCAACAAGGTCGCGATCACCTCGAAGTTTGGCTGGAACATCGACCCCGAGACCGGCCGGTTTCAAATGGGGCTCAACAGCAAGCCTGACCATATTAAGAAAGCTGTGGAAGGGATGCTCAAGCGGCTTCGGACCGACCGAATCGATCTCCTGTATCAGCACCGCGTTGACCCGCAGGTTCCCATCGAGGATGTTGCCGGCGCGGTCAAGGACCTTATTTCCGAGGGCAAGATTCTGCACTGGGGCCTCTGCGAGATGGGCCCGACTACCCTTCGCCGCGCGCATGCGGCACTTCCCGTCACGGCCGTGCAGAATGAGTACTCCATGCTGTGGCGTGGCCCGGAAGAGATCATCATCCCGTTGTGCCAGGAGCTAGGCATTGGATTCGTACCTTGGAGTCCGCTCGGCGTGCAATTCCTGACCGGGGCCATTGACGAGAACACTCGCTTTGCACCTGGCGACATCCGCGGCATGGAACCGCGCTTCTCGCAGGAAAACGTCAAGCACAATATCGAGCTCGTAAAGCTCGCCAAGCAATGGGCTGACCGGAAGAATGCCGTTCCGGGTCAGATTGCTCTTGCATGGTTGATGGCGCAGAAACCCTGGATCGTGCCAATCCCCGGCACGACGCAGATGGCGCACATGATCCAAAACGTCGGTGCCACTTCGGTAGCGTTCACCTCGGATGAGATTAAAGAGCTGAATGCCTCAGTATCGAGTATTCAGATTCAGGGAAAACGCCTGCCGGACGGCATTCTCGCACTCTCGGGCGTAGAGGCGCCGGCGAAGAAATAGAAAGTGAACGATGCACTACGGATACCGGAAAGTCAACCACACCTATCGAGGGAGAGCCATGAAAACCTTAATGCTGGGTCTGTTTCTATCAACACTGATTGCGCCATCGTCCTACGCACAGCAATCGCCAGCGCCACCAACGGAAACGATTAAAACTGCCGCAACTCAAACACCCGAGCAACAAGAGGTCATCGATCTTTCAAACATGAAATGGGATTGGATGGCAGCTAAGAAGGTCGACTCCTTAGAGACACTGTTTGATGACAAAGCCATGTTCACTCACATGGGAGGAACTTGGGGAAAAACGCAAGAACTAGCGACCATTAAGAGCGGTGGCATCTGGTACAAGAAAGCTGCAGTGTACGCAGTTGACGCTCGCATATTTGGTAACACAGCCATCCTGCTAGAGGACATTGATTTGCAGGCAGCAGTAGGTGAGCACGAAGTCACCAATCCTTTTATGGTGACTGAGGTTTATATCAAGGAAAACGGCAAGTGGAAGCTCGCCCAACTCACGTTCTCGCATCTGCTTAGGCCGGTCAAAATGAATAGCAATAAGAATTAGCCACAAACATCGAGAGAGAATCTGCGACGAAATTTGGCGCTCGTGGAGTTTGTGACGAGATGGGCTACGCGCCAGGATGAAGCGGCAAGGGTGAGGTCTTCAGGATGATGAAACGCATGACTGTTCTTTTGCTGACCATTTCGACAATTCTCTGTCTCGCATCTTGTCCTTCGCGGGCGCAGCAATCAGCGGCGAACTCTCAGCGAGTGCCCACGGTAAAGAACACACTGATTGTCTATCTGTCCCGAACCAACAACACCAAGGCCATCGCGGAAATTATTCATCAAAGGGTCGGCGGCACACTTGTCGCTCTCGAATTGGAAACGCCTTATCCCGCGGACTACAGGGCAACGGTGCAACAGGTCGTCCGTGAGAATGAGACCGGCTATTTGCCGCCTCTAAAAACAAAGATCGACCGAATTGAACAATACGATTTTGTGTTTCTGGGTTTTCCGACCTGGGGAATGCAACTGCCGCCGCCCGTCAAGAGCTTCCTGCACCAATACAACTTGAAGGGAAAGACCGTTATCCCATTCAACACAAACGGCGGCTATGGCGTCGGCAGCAGTTTTGAGACTGTCAAGGAACTATGTCCGCAAAGCACAGTCCTGCAGGGCTTCAGCACGAGGGGCGGATCGGAGATCGATGGGCACAACCTCGTCATCAAAGATGCCAGGGCAGAAGAAGCCAGCAAAGAAGTTCAAAGTTGGCTAGAGACAACTCGGATGCTGAAATGAAGCGTTCCCGAGATCAGTGAGAAAAGGCAGGAACAATCGTGAAAAAGAGAGAATTAGGAAACGGTGGCCTTGAGGTATCAGCCCTTGGCCTCGGGTGCATGGGGCTAAGTTTCGGTTTTGGCCCGGCTACTGAAAAGCAGGTAGGAATCGCTCTCATCCGGGCGGCCGTCGAACGCGGCGTGACATTCTTCGACACGGCTGAGGTCTATGGCGCCTACAGGAATGAAGAACTTGTCGGCGAAGCTCTCAAGCCCTTCCGCGACCAGGTCATCATCGCTACAAAGTTTGGCTTCAAAATCGATGAAAACGGAAAAGGTGCCGGCTTGGACAGCCGGCCCGAGCACATCAAGCAGGTGGCCGATGCTTCGCTGAAGCGCCTCAGAACCGACGTAATCGACCTTTTCTATCAACATCGCGTTGATCCGAACGTGCCGATTGAGGACGTGGCTGGTGCGGTGAAAGACCTGATCCAGCAAGGCAAGGTGAAGCACTTCGGCCTGTCTGAGGCAGGCGTGCGGACGATTCGTCGCGCACATGCCGTCCAGCCCGTCACCGCACTACAAAGCGAGTACTCCCTGTGGTGGAGAGAGCCGGATCAAGAGATCCTGCCCACACTGGAAGAACTCGGAATCGGCTTCGTACCGTTCAGTCCGCTCGGGAAGGGATTCCTCACGGGCAAAATCACACAAGAAACAAAGTTCGACTCGAACGACTTCCGCAACACCGTGCCACGTTTCAATGAAGAAAATCGCAAGGCGAACCAGGCGCTCGTGGATCTGGTCGGCAGTTTTGCGCAGCAGAAGAATGCGACTCCGGCTCAGGTCGCGCTCGCGTGGATTCTGGCGCAGAAGCCCTGGATCGTACCTATCCCGGGCACCACAAAGCTGCACCGCCTGGAAGAGAACCTCGGCGCAACCGCAGTGGAACTAACACCCGACGATCTGCATCGCCTCAACGAGGCTACTGCGACTATCAAAGTTCAAGGCGCTCGCTACTCTGAGGGTGCGCAGAAGATGATTGATCGCTAGGCAATCGGGCGACTGCTAACTCCAGAAGCAGGCGACTAGGTCAGAAATTCGATGGCGATGAGATCAACCCGCAATGTGCGGACAATTTCGCGACCGATCTTGCGTGTGGTCGGGGAGGTAACAGCATGGAGAAGAGAAGGTTAGGGAAGAGCGATCTTGAAGTATCTGCAATCGGGCTTGGCTGCATGGGCATGAGCTCGGCCTATGGCCCCGCCGCTGACAAAGACGAGATGATCAAATTGATCCGAGCCGCACACGACCTTGGCGTGACGCACTTTGATACCGCTGAAGCCTACGGGCCATTCGTAAATGAAGAGCTGGTCGGCGAAGCGCTCGGGCCAATCCGTGGAAAGGTGACGATCGCCACCAAGTTCGGTTTCGACATCGATCTTGAGACGGGTGCCCGCTGGGGTGGAACGAACAGCCGGCCCGAGCACATCAAGCAAGTGGCCGACGCCGCGTTGAAGCGCCTGCGGACCAACACCATCGATCTGTTCTATCAGCATCGCGTTGATCCGAACGTGCCGATCGAGGACGTGGCGGGTGCGGTGAAGGAGTTGATCGCCGAGGGCAAGGTGAAGCACTTCGGTATGTCGGAGGCCGCCGTTCAGACCATTCGCCTCGCACACGCCGTGCAGCCGCTCACCGCAGTGCAAAGCGAGTATTCGCTCTTCTACCGCGGCCCGGAAGCGGAACTTCTCCCGGCGCTCGAGGAGCTTGGTATCGGCTTCGTTCCATTTAGTCCGCTGGGCGCAGGGTTTCTCACGGGCAAGATCGACGAGAACACGAAATTCGATCCGACTGACTTTCGCAACATGGTGCCGCGCTTCACGGCCGAGGCACGCAAAGCCAATATGGTGCTGGTCGACCTGGTCAAGAGCGTCGCGGAGCGCAAGAGAGCGACGCCTGCACAAATTGCGTTGGCATGGCTGCTCGCCCAGAAGCCGTGGATCGTGCCCATCCCTGGAACGACCAAGCTGCACCGGCTCGAGGAGAACCTCGGAGCAGCGAACGTGAAGCTTAATGAGGCTGACCTCAAGCAAATCGATGAAGCATCTTCCAACATGAAACTCGAAGGAGCTCGCCTTCCTGAAGCTGTGTTGAAGATGACGGGGCTCTGATAATTTTCTCTTTCAATTGCGCAGATTGGCACCAACAGAAGTCGAAAGGCAAAGGACTACGAAATGAAATCGAAGCTTGCCGTCGTGGGACTATCTCTCTTCATCTTGAGTGTTCAAGCGGCCGTTGCTCGGGCGAATTCTGCAGGCGCCGCTGTAGCGCCGACCGTTCGAACGCACTACGGCACCGTGCGCGGCGTGACCGAAGGAGATGTATCGAGCTTTAAGGGCATTCCCTTTGCGGTAGCTCCGGTTGGTGAATATCGCTGGCGCCCGCCGCAAACCTTGTCCGCATGGCAAGGCGAGCGTGATGCAAGCAAGTACGGGGCTGACTGTCCGCAAGCCGCCTTTGGGCCCGGCGCTGGAGCTATGTCCCCGACCTCGTCGGAAGATTGCCTCTTTATCAACGTGTGGAAACCCGCGAAAGCTGCGCCGGCCGCAAAACTGCCGGTCATGGTGTGGATCTTTGGCGGGGGCTTCGTCTTCGGGAGCGGGTCCTCACCGAGCAATTCGGGAGTGCAGTTCGCCAAAGAAGGCGTCATACTAATTACCTTCAATTACCGTGTAGGACGTTTCGGGTTCTTCGCCTTCCCGGCTCTGAGCAAAGAACATTCTGATGAGCCCAAGGGCAACTACGCTTACATGGACCAGATCGCCGCACTGAAGTGGATACAGCAGAACATCGCCGCGTTCGGAGGCGATCCGAATAGTGTCACAATCTTTGGGTTTTCCGCGGGCGGCGTCTCGGTGCATAGCCTTCTGACGATGCCAATGGCGCGCGGCCTGTTCCAAAAAGCGATCGTCGAGTCTGGCGGTTCGCGTGACAGCGTGCTGACCGCGCGTCCAATGAGCAAAGACGGCGTTGATCCGAACTATCCGGTGTCGGCCGAAACCATTGGGATTCAATTCGCGCATTCGATGGGGATCGAGGGAACGGATCAGGCCGCGCTTGCCAAACTTCGCGCCCTCAGTGCCGAACAGGTTGTTGGCGGCGCGCACGCGCAATCTGGCGGCAGCGTTCAGTCTTATGAGACCACGCCGATTCTCGATGGCAAGCTGATCACCGAAACCGCCGAGACCGCGTATAAGGCCAACCACGAGCCGCTTGTGCCGCTCATGCTCGGAAGCAACAGCGCCGATACCGCAGGCAACCGGATCAGAGCGACGACTAAGGAGCAGTTATGGGCCCATTTCGGCCAGTGGAGCGCCGAGGCAAAGGTGGCCTACGACCCCGACGGTACGAAAAATCTGGCAACGCTGGTATCGGAGGCAAACGATGATTTCGGGCAAGCCGAACCGGCTCGCTTCGCAGCGAGTGCGTTCGCGAAAAACGGTTCGCCCGTTTATCTCTATCGGTTCTCCTATGTGCAGACAGGAATGCGGCAAATGCTTCGGGCCGGGACACCGCACGGCGGCGAAATTGCATTCGTATTCGGCACGCTGAGCGCAGGAGGCTTTGGTCCGCCACCGCCGCCGGCAACAGACGAAGATCGGGCGGTCTCTCGCATGGCGCAGGGCTACTGGATCAACTTCGCCAGGACAGGCAATCCGAATGGAGCTGGATTGCCGAGCTGGCCGCGTTACGATCCCAGGAAGGATTTGATCTTCGAGTTCCATCCCGAAGGCTCAGCCGGCGCGATCCCTGATCCCTGGAAGCCGCGGCTGGACGTGATGCACTTAGCCACAGAATCGGGGAAGCGCGCCGACTTCTAAGACCCGACACCGAATGAAGCATCGAGGAGAAGATAAGACATGCGAATCAAACTGCTAATCATCGCTTTCGCAGCGAGCCTATTCATCCCCCAATCGCAGGCACAAACGTCTACTTCAGGCTTCCCCAAGGGTGAACCGTCGAACGCGAAAAATCACACGGGCAATATCTGGCTCAGTGAGCTCAATGTTGGAGACAGCACTTTCGATCCCAGCATTGCCATGGCGACGTACGACGCAGGTGCAAGGCTGGACTGGCATATTCATCCGGGGGGTCAAGTTCTGCTCATCACCGAGGGCACCGGCTACTACCAGGAAAGAGGCAAACCGGCGCGCATCGTTCACAAGGGAGACGTGATCAAATGCGCTCCGGGTGTAGAGCACTGGCACGGCGCAACACCTAATGACAGCTTCGCTTATATCGCGGTGACACCGACTGCAAAGGGCAAGACCATTTGGCTCGAGCCCGTCACCGATAAGGACTACAACAGCGCAAAGTGAGACTTGGCGCTCTCTGCAGATGCCCAAAGTCGATGTGTATTCCTCTTGCGTGCTGCTAGCTTTGCTCGTGTGCACCGCTCATCCGCGTGCAGATGAGCAAAGTGTCAGCCCGCTAGCCGGAGAAGTCGCCAGCAACACGAACTGATCGCTATGCAAGTTCGACACAGTCATCTGAGCGCTGAGAGCACAATCGGCGATGTCATCGCCCATCCTGCCTTCGCAGGCTTCGGCCGTTTGATCCTTCCATGGGACAATCGCAACGCTGACGGCAACATGCACCTGCGTGAAATCAGCGCGCTGCTCCCGTATCACAGCGAGGCAAACCCTACTGACGTCGTCACCTCACTGAACCGGATGATTGATGATTCGAGCGACGGAAAGACCATCTTCTATGACTTCTACACAGAGGCGCAGAAGAAGGCAGAACCGACAAACCTGAAGAGAACTCCAGATACCTTGTGCTTTTCGCGCATGACCCAACGCCCATTGTCGTCCCCGCTCAATCGACTTTTCACCACTCTCGATCTTAACCAAGAAATAGTCTTACTATTCACGCGATTCGAAATCGCAACTGGGGACGCTACGAGCGCGACATACGAGGTCGGACACGAAAGCGTGAGCCACTTTAACCGGGAGTACAGCCGCATGATTGGACAGCCACCGGTGCGCGATATCAAGGCTCCCCGCAATTCAATGGTTGTGGCGATGGTGGCTATCGATGCGGCGTAGAAATCCGAAGCTTCGGTCAATCTGAGCTTCGCGAGTCTTTCCGCAAGTACCTGCCTTCGTTCGAGAGAAAAGCAAGGATCTCTCCTGATCAGGCTAGTAGGCCGGATAGTCAAATTTCCGCAGCCAAATGTCGCGCACTGAGACCTTGCACGGCTGGCTTTCGATCTCAAAGCCGATCAGTCCCGGCTGGTTGTTCGCGGAATCCTTATTGTCGTCGATGAAGACTGCCATGAGCTGGCCGTTCATGATGTGCATCATGACGCCGCCACGCGCGATAATTTCGTAGTCGTTCCATTCGTTTACATTCACATAACCCCCCAGTGCCCGCTTGTCGCCGATGGTCGCAACGAGGCGATTGGTCTGCCCAGGCAGCGCCTGCGTTACCTGCCCACGATAGGCGAGGATGCCCTGCATGGTGTTCTCCGAATACCACTGGCCTGTGTACGACGCGGTCTGTGCCGTGACCGGGAACCAGAAGTCAGCCTGCGGCCCGGTCATCATGAATTTCAGGTCATAGGGAGGCTGGCCGGCGGGCTGCGGCCGGGTCCATGCCACCCCAGTCATGCTGCGATACTGAATGCCGCCTCCGCCGCCTTTTTCGATCTTCATTTGCAGCTTCAAATCGAAGTCGCGCGTCTTATCACCTCTGTAGACGATGTAGTTATTGCCTCGCGGCTTACCCGCCAAGGTTTCGCCGATCATCACGCCCTCTTCCACCCGCCAGATGGTCGGGTCGGCGTCCCATCCGGCGAGCGTCTTTCCGTCGAAGATCTGTTTGTAACCGGTGTGTTCATCAATGTCGTACGGCGCGGGATCGTGGAACACTGGCATGCCAGGCAGCTTCTCGCCGTGCGGACCAGTCTGGGCAGGATGGGCTGCGGGTGACTCAAGAGCCAGCGGCACAGACTGGGCGGTGAGAGCGGCCGAAAAGCTGAGAAAGGCGAAACCCATCAAGACTGCGGGAAGAAGGGGTCGATGGACGGAGCTTGTGTTGGGCAGAACCGGCGAGTACATGGAGTGTGTGCCATCCTATTGAGGCGATTAAGGAGCAACTGGAGTCTAGCGGAAATGTGTGTTGTTCCGCGACTGCCGTCCGCGATTTCGCTCAACCGCAAGAGGCGCCGTGTCCAACAAAAGGAGGCATGGGAAAGCGGCGTGACAACAATGGCGCACCCGATGTGAGGCTTCCGTTTCGGGCCTGCTCTTCTGCCAGCGAGGCAATTGGAGATCTTGCGACCTGCGAAGACCATAGTGCAGGTGAATATTCCTGCAGCGCAAAACTTACCAGCAAGTGAGGCGCAAGATGTGTGGCGGTCCGGGCTTGGTATCGATGATGTCCGTTCCGATCACCGCTTCGAAGTTGGATTTGTACCTGCAGGGAGGTTCGTCGGCAAGTCTAGCCGTCAACGCGCCCGTCGTGATTAATTCGCTCGCCGCTATGCTTCCGTCGTTGCCCAATCCGGCTTCTATCAGCACCGGAACTCCGGTCGTGGAGTCGTCCACCCTAGCCACGATGGCATAATCAGTTTTCCACGAGACGAAGGGAGTCGATAAGTCAACGGTCCACGGAGCGCTCCCCGGGTGGCCGGAATCCAAAATCGAGGCTACCGGGTCCTTGTCTGATCCCGATCCCGGCGGATTTGCTACGTCAATGCGATATCGCATGCTTTGGGTCAGCCGAAGCGTCCACTTGTTGTCAATAGCGCCAATAAGGATGACTGGTTGCCTCCGAAATTCGGTAAGGGAAGTCTGCTCAGCTCCAACTACCCGGAATGGGATGTTTTTCTTTCCTAGTACGCCCGCCACGGAAGAGAGGACGGCGGCATCGTCCAACGAGATTATTTGCCTCAGAAGGATCAGATCGACGAACTTTTGTGCATCCGGCGATGTTACGGCCCTCGCAGTATTGAGATTGTGTGTATCGATACAAATAAGAACTGGTGCTTTTGAGTGTGAAAACGCCTCCCAAATCTGGGGGCCAGCCTTCTGGCTTCTATTTTTCCAAACGCTATAAGTCGTAAGGCCGGAAACCAGCAGAAGAACCAAAAGGGCCACCGAAACCAAGGTCTTGCGAGAGCGCGGGGTTCCAGCCGCAGGTCGCTCTTCGATCGGTAAAGGATGACTTGGTGTTACATCAGATTGAAGGACAAAAGATGGATGTTCAGTTCCGGGCAAGGCGGTCGGATCTACTGCCAACTGCCCGTTAGAGGAATCTAGGTCGTCGATCCTTTCAGGCGGCCTACCCCCTGGCCCTGGGCGAAGTCTGAACTCTGGCACATAGGCTCCCGTGGGCAGCTCTATTTGAATCGGGTGAACAACTCGAGAGTCACGGTAATACTGGCCGATACGCTTGCGCACCTCGTTGGCCGTCACACGCACTATGGAGGTTTCGCCCGTATCGTAGTCGTTCGCGCGCCCGAAGACGCTTATTCCGATGGTTCGCTCTTTGAGCTGGCTTGCATTGCCTGAGAGCGTCTCTAAAACGACATAGCTCAAAAAACTCTTGCAGCGATTACTCTGAGCGAAAAAAGGGGCCATGAGCATCATTTCGAGCTCAGCTCGGACCGCTGCCTGAATCTCTGCACTGAAATGGCCGTTCTCAGATTTGGATCCTTCCGTCCCCTTAACACTCAACACGCGGCACCTGCACCTTCGCCTACAGTATCTCTCGCATCGATTCCGGAATATTACCAGAAAATGGGTTGGCTGGGCCGCTAGCGCTCTTAACGCTTAGCTGGCAAAACGCAGATATTACATGGCTTACATGGTAGTTCTGTCTTAACCCCATCCTCAAAACGGTTCCGAACCTTGCAAATGGCGCACGGGGCCTCCTATGGTGATCGCCGTTTCCTAGGGAAACATTTTTCCATTTGAAACAGAGCGGTGAAAATCCCCCACCGGCAATTCGAGCCTACAGGAAGGTTTGTGAATAGAAAACCCTGAGGGAAACGGCGGGCCTTTTTCACGCAAAGCCGAATTTGGAACACACCACGAAAGTTCAGTTTCAGGAGGTCATCAGATGCGAATCATTCGTCTAGTCCTAAGTTTCACAGTCCTGCTCGGGATGGCTGGACAGTTGTTCGCCCAATCGGGCGCCACCGGTACCATTCTCGGGACTGTGACTGACGCGACGGGAGCGATTGTGCCCGGCGCAAAAATCACGGTTACCAACACCGCGACGAAGGTTGCTTTCCAAACGACTACCAATAGTGCGGGCGACTACAACGCTCCTGAGCTCAATCCTGGGACTTACACGGTTTCGGCAGAGGCCAGGGGGTTCACGAAGGCGGTGGTTTCGTCATTCACATTGACCGTTAGCCAGCATGCTCGCGTCGATCTGGCACTCAAGCCCGGTGCCGTTACTGAGACGGTTGAAACAACGGCGCAGGCAGTCTCGCTGGATACAGACACATCCGAGCTTGCCACTTTGGTCAGTCAGCAACAGGTCGAGGAGCTGCCGTTAAACGGCCGCAACTTCATGCAACTCCTCCTGGTGGGTGCGGGTGCGGTTACAGTTGGCGGTGAGCAGGGCACCATGCGCCAGGGCGAAGGAAACGCCATTAGCGTGAACGGTGGCCGCCCTGAAGGCAACAACTACACGCTCGATGGCTTAGTGAATACGGATGCGGCCCTAGTGACGCCCGCTGTCATCCTGTCGCAGGATGCTATCCAGGAATTCAAGGTTTCAAGCGGAACCTACTCGGCAGACTCCGGATTCAGCGCCACGCAGATCAACATCGTGAGCAAGCCGGGTACCAACACGCCACATGGTTCGGTGTTTTGGTTTGACCGCAACGACGCATTCGACGCTAAGCCATTCCCGACAGCCAATGACTATATCTCCGGCAAGCCAACGGCCAACCCGATTCTGCGCCAGAACCAGTTTGGTTTTGTCATGGGCGGCCCAATCTACATACCCAAGGTGTATGACGGTCGCAACAAGAGTTTCTTCATGGCCAATTACGAAGGCTGGCGCATCAACAACGGTGCAAGACAGGTTACCAGCGTCCCAAACCCGGCTGTGTTGAAGGGGGATTTCTCGGCGGAGACCTATAAGGCGCCCTCAGGTTCCGGTTTGCCTGGTGGGCTGCTCCCCGCCTATGGCACTGCAGACTGCTCGAAGCTGCTTACCTATAACTTCAACTGTATGCCTGTAGATCCAGCGACAGGGCTCCCCTTCGGGGGAAATGTAATTCCGACAGCTTTGCAGACCGGCAACGTCGGACAGGTCGCTGTGAAGAATGGTTTCTGGCAGGCGCCGACCCTCGCCAATCAACCGGAAGGCGTTGTCAACTACATCAAGAGCTTGGGATTCCCGTTGCGCCAGAATCAGCAAACTTATCGCGGAGACCAGAATCTCGGTAAATTTGGATCGGCCTTCTTTCGATACACTGATGCCAACTACACAAACCAGGGATTCTACAACTCACAAGACCTGATTCACGGCTATGAGATATACCTCCAGAAGCAGACCAGCTGGGCGGTATCGCACACCATCAACTTCGGCGGCTCGAACGTGAACAACTTCCGCTTCGGCCACCTCACGGCGAACGCGCCGCAAGGCGGTCCGCAGATCACGCAGGCTGCAGTCTCGCAGCTGGCGCTAGCGGGCACATTTCAACATTTCTCAGCTTTGCAGCAAACCTGGCCTTCAGTTGTGTTGTCCACATTTGGGCAGGGTGGCGGATCGGGCAACGCTTACACCGGCTCAGAAGGCCCAACCTGGGAATATGCCGACTCCTTTACGATGGTGCGCGGCAGGCACACTCTAGGCTTCGGCGCAGACTATCGGCACTGGCGGCTAATCCGCAATCTCGACGACGACTTCTATGGCGACTGGACCTTTGCCGGGAATCTGGTCACATCGAACAGTGGCGGTTGCACCAATGCTACGGGTCTGTGCGGCACGGGAAATGCAGTCGCTGATATGCTTCTCGGCTATTACTCAAACGTTGGCGGGTTCGTTCCGGGTCCATTGAGCCCCACCAACACAGCCGGCAACCCGCAGGACCACGTCTTCAGCTACTTCGCGCCCTATGCCATGGATGACTGGAAGGTCAACCAAAAACTGACTCTGAACTTCGGCCTCCGTTGGGATTTTCGCGCGGCTGCCTATGAGGCGTCGAACCACTTCTTCTGGCTTGACGACAAGAATGCAGCGGGTGGGCTCTGCTACGCTGATCCGCAACTCACAAAAAATGGCGTTGCGCCGGGAGTGGGCGTCAATGGGGGAGCGATCCTGCGCTACTGCGGTTCGGTTCCCCACCCAGGCTCGAAGACACCATTCGCGCCGAGGGTCGGGTTCAAC
>Ga0207109_1148_pt1 | contig 16225 bp, 14 predicted proteins | sample Alteio_BWMinHeat_73_FD_153584 | JGI IMG/M metagenome (GOLD analysis project Ga0207109, IMG submission 153584) | Enriched cells from forest soil in Barre Woods Harvard Forest LTER site, Petersham, Massachusetts, United States -... | ecosystem: Environmental > Terrestrial > Soil > Temperate forest >... | reverse complement strand
GCCTTGATCGGGACGGCCGATGAATACGACTTCGACGACGTCGGGGCAGGCCAGCGCGTAGATCTCGGCCGGGTTGATTGCGGCGTCCGTCGATCCTGAAAAATTGTCGGGGTGCTTGGGAGAAGAAATGCAGCCGGAATTGATTGCGATCACCATTAGCGCAGCCCACCGCGGCAGGCGAACCAGTGGCCGGCGGCCAGACCTCATGCGCGCTCATCGGATTGAGAAAAGAAAAACCCCATCCTTCATCGGTGCAAAAAGAATCGAGCTTTAGGGATTCTTCGGATTATTCCGAAAATGCCGGGTACTCAGCGGCTGAGTTGCTCGACGCCGTGGACGATGCTGGCGATGCCGGCGACATTCACGGCGATTTCGATCGGCCCCATGATGAGCGCGCCGACCGCGTGGCGAATGCCCAAATCCTCCGGGGTGTGCCGCACACGCCGATACCCCAGCCAGCCAAACGTCAGACTTGTCAGACCCAACGGCAGGCCGAGAAACGGGATCAATCCCCACATCGCACAGGTCCAGCCCAGCTTGGCCTGCCAGTTGGCGATTTGCTTGGTGAGTGTCATAACCGCTTCATCAGAGGCCCTGGCTCCGCGGCGCCGGCGGCGCTTGCCGTTGCGGGCGGGATCTGGTGCGGAAGGGTTATCGGGCTGGGATACCGACATAGTCTGGCTGTTGGTTTTGCGGTCGAGTCTGCGGGCGAATCCTTTACTACAGTATCGGTTTTGGGACACGGATCACGATAACCAGATGGAACTGTGCCATGGCCGACTGGCAGATTCCGCCGAATACCCGCGCCATTATCTTCGACGCCTTCGATACGCTCATCGAACCGGATCCGCCGGTGATCGACGTTTATCGGCAAACGGGATTGAGACATGGATGCGACATAAGTTCGGAGAAAATGGTGCGGCGCTTTCGTGAGGCGTTCCGATCCGAAGAACAGGTCGATGCCGCGGGTGGATGGAAGGTGAGCGAAGAACGAGAGCGCGAGCGCTGGAAAAACATCGTTTCCCGAGTATTTGGCGGTTGCCCTGCGCTCGATGCGATCTTTGCCGAGCTTTGGTCTCATTTCGCGCAATCGGCGTCGTGGCGAGTAGCCGAGTCGGCCGGAGTCGTGCTGAGCGGCTTGGCGATAAGAGGCTTCGTTCTCGGATTGGCGTCGAACTTCGACCGCCGGCTGCATGCAATCGCCGATGGGCTGACAGCTCTGTCGCCGGCGCGATTGCGGATTGTCAGCTCAGAGGTCGGCTGGCGCAAGCCTTCGCCGCAATTCTTCGCTGCCGTAGTGACTGCGGCGAAGTGCGAAGCACGCCAGGTCTTGTTCATCGGCGATCGACGCGACACCGACTACGACGGTGCGATCGCCGCCGGGCTGCGGGCGCTGCTACTGGATCCAGATATGAAAGCACCATCGGGTGTACGCCGGATTGGAAGCCTGAAAGAACTGTTAACGAGCGGCCCCGTTTGAGTGCGATGATTTGTAACCGCTTTGGGAAGCGCTCGACGAATCCAAAGCGTTGATAAATCGCCGCATTCCATATCGGCGAGCCTGCCGAGATCGGTCGAGTCTTCGGGAAACGCTATGGTGACTGACCGCAAGTTTGCCAGGACGCTTCACGCCTGCTTGTTCTTCGCCGCACTTGGCGCGACTGTAGTCGGATTGGCGCCACCATCGTGGCCGTGGTACCTGTTGTTGCCGATGCTCGCGTATGCCGGCGTGGTCTTGGCGATTCCGTTGCTGCGGCGAACAGCTCCACGTCTCAAGATCGGTCGCACTGGCGGGCCGCCGCTGACGTGTGCGATCGTTCTCGCGATCACAACGTCCGCCGTCCTGGTGGCGTTCCATCTGTTGGCACGTCCGAATATCGCCGAGTTGGCCACGAAATTGCCGCCGAGTTTATTCGGCAGCGTAATTCTCGCCGGCGTGGTCTTCAGCCTGGTCAATGCGGCGATGGAAGAGCTCGTTTTTAGAGGGTTACTCTGGGCGATAGTTGCAGAAGAATGGAACGAACGCATCGCCCTTGTGCTGACGTCGCTCATGTTCGGCGTGCTGCATCTTCACGGCTATCCGCCGGGGCCATTGGGCGCAGTATTGGCAGGTCTCTACGGGTTTGCATTGGGCTTTTTGCGACGATGGACCGGAGGGATTGGACTTGCGCTCGCGTGCCATGTGTTCGCGGACGCCACGGTTTTCGGACTGCTAAACAGTACCAGCGTTTTCGAGTTGTAGTCGGCGCGAGTCGGTTCGTATCAGCGGCGCAAGGCGCTGCTTCGCGCCGCAGCATTGCGTGCTCACCCGGAATGCATGCCCCTATTGTTCGATTGAGAGATCCAGAAGTGAATGAGTCTGGTGTCGGAGCGGCTTGATCATGTCGAGAACATTCTGCGCGGGAACTACTCGACGAAATCCGAATATGCTCTCGAATCGGATCGGACTTTTGTGGCGGTCGGCGTATTGAATTAGCTTCAGACCTTGCTCCATCGAGTCTGCCGACGCTCGTCGGGACTTATCGATGATGACTTCGATGGGCTGCGGTCCTATTTGCGTGTTCCAGCCCATTGTCTCATCAGGCTGCTTGATACACCTCCACCGGATGCTGCGAGAAACGCTGAAAGTCTCACAAGAATAACAGCTGATAAAGTTGTCCACGTCATCCATGCGTTCGCAAACGTATGACAACTGGGACAGGTGGCCTTGGTCCATTTCTGAAACAATCAGCGACGAAGGTGCTGATGATTTCGACAATGCCCTCAGTACATCCAGGTCAGTTGGGGTGTCCGGTCCAAGATCGCTCGAATACTCCGGAAACAACCAGTCCAACGGATGATCCGAGGGCCGGTGATTCACAGTGGGTAAAGGCAAGTCCTCTTCGGGATCTACCGGAGGCGGAGATAGCTTCGGTGCCGGCAACAGTGTCAGCCAAGCGGCCAGCCCAATTATGCTCGGAAACATCCGGACGTCTCTCGCTCGCGTTTCAGGTCGATTGTGGGGTGCGCAGAAGCCCGTGGGCAATAGCCTCGACGACGGAAAGTCGCAACGTCAATCGGCGGACAGGTTCCGGTTCAGGTTATGGCTCGAAATCGAACTTGCAGCCTGGGAAAGGAATGTATGGCGAATATTCGATCGCGCGAACCGGTCGCTCTGGAGCATTCCTTTTGGTCAGCAAATTGGTGATCCGACAGCGACGCCAGAAAACTCCTGTCAATTTACTGTCCAAGAAATTCGGAAAGTCCGATTCCTTTAGTTCATCGAGGAATGCATGACTTGGCAGCGGTCCGAATATTAGGCGCGAGTGGCTTTGGTCGGACAGACAATGGTATCCAAAAATCGGATCGGCGAAAACAACTTCCAAGGGACATTCGCACTTGTCGATTGGGGCAAAATCATCGATAACTTCCGTCTTTCTGAACTCAGCACAGGTAATGTCAATGTACGCGACGTCGACATCGAAACTCCAGCCGCCAAACATGAATGATTGATCCAATTCATAGAAATCGCTGTTCGACATCGCGCATTTCCACCGGCAACTTCGCATCTTGACAACCCCGACCCCAAGGAAGACCCGCTCGGTGACTTGTTCCGCCACTTTTTCGCAACGCATCGGGTGTCGGCGAATGATTTCGAATACGGCCTCTGGTCTGTTTTTTCCCATCGCCAATCGGCACCAAAGATGCGCCTTGATCCACTCGGGAACCGTTGGTAACTCGGGCATCGCGGTCATGGTTTGGACGGGAAAGAGCGCGTTGGTTGAATTCTGGTCATTCGATTTCGGCCGAATAAACTCCATCGTCCATGGCGCCCACTCGAAACTTGGCTTTTCATTCAGAATCGTTTCGCGCAAATTCGACTTATACGGCGCCGGGGCAGAGAGCCGCTGGAACTCAAGCCACCGCCGCATTCGATCCAATTCCTGGGCGTGGAGCAACGCGACAATGACTGCGGCCGGTGAAAGTATGCTTAGGAGCATTTGCGACCTCTTCCCGAATGAGCCACGAGATTTGGCCACGATGCGCGGAAGGAGGCGGGAAATAACCTTGCCGAAGAAAAGTCGCAAGGTCACTCGAATGATACGATTTGCCCAGGCGTGCTGGCAAAAGGCGGTCAATCACTAATCAGGGCAAAAGATCGGAAACGGGAATTTGGCCGCAATCGTGGCCGTCAATGACCAGCGGGATGACGGCATTCGCGTCGAACTTGCACTTTTGTTTGAAAGCGGGTGAGGATGTCGGGCCGGTGGGATCGGTGAAAACTTCGACGCAATGATCGACGAGATTCACGATCCAATATTGGGGAAGCGCGGCTTGGGCGTACAACATGCCTTTCTCGTTCCGATCATCAGCGAGCGAGCTTTCGGCGACTTCGATAATGAGGGCGACGTCCGATGCGCCGGGATGGCGAGTCGTATAGCGGCGCTCGGGTCCAATTACGATGCCCAAATCTGGCTCCGGCTCGCTCGTTGTCAGCGTGATCGCGCTTTGCACGCGGCAGAAGAATTGTTGCGGAAGTCGCGTCAGGAGTTGCCGCAGAACAAGACTGACAGCGAGATCGTGCGCTGGATTGTGAGTCATTTTGGCAACAATGAAGCCGTCGAGCAGTTCGTGTCGCCCTTCGCGGGCGAGCATTCCCCCATCGATCATCCGATGATACTCGTCGACGGTGAAACGCTTCAGGAACATTGACGATGTTCCGGGCAACGGCACTCGAGATTCGGTGATCGTGGACATACCGTCCTTTTTACCACTTATGGCCGCAAGCGTGATGAATTCTTGACTCCCAGGTTCGCGTAAATCTCGCGCGTGGCGTCCGAGCGGTTCAGGGTATAGAAGTGAATGCCACGGACGTGGTTGTTGAGCAGATCGAAGCACTGGTTCGTCGCCCAGTGGGCGCCGACGCGCGCGACGTCGTCATCGGTCTCGCAGCGCTCGATCGCTCGCAGCAGTGCGGCCGGGATATTCGAGCCGGCGGATAGTTCCGCCATGTGGATCAGGTTCTTTTTTGATGTGACCGGCATGATCCCCGCCATGATCGGCACTTTGATACCCGCAAGGTCGCAACGATCTCGGAAATCGTAGAAATGGTGGTTGTCGAAGAATAGCTGCGTGCAAACATATTCAGCGCCCGAATCGACCTTGGCTTTGAGGTTGTCGAGTTCCTTCAATCGATTGGGCGTGTCCGGATGCCCTTCCGGAAAACCCGCGACGCCGATTCCGAACGGGCGGCCGCCGGGGCCCGCGTATTCACGAATGAAGCGAACCAATTCGCCGGCGTAGCGGAACGCATCGGTCGAGCGGTCGTGATTGGGCTTGTCGCGCGGAGGGTCACCGCGGAGAGCGAGGATGTTCTCGATGCCCGAGGCTGCGTAGCGTTCGAGGATCGCGGCCAGCTCCTCGCGATTGTGGCAAACGCACGTCAGATGCGAGACCGCCGTCAGCTTCGTCTCCTTCTGAATGCGCACGACCAGGTCATGCGTCCGCTCGCGCGTCGAGCCGCCGGCCCCATACGTGACCGACACGAACGACGGTTCCAAGCCCTGCAAGCAAACGATCTCTGCAAACAAATCATCCCAAGCTTCGTCCTTCTTCGGCGGGAAGAACTCGAAGCTGAAGGTGGTCTTGTGCGCGGCGAAGATGTCGCGAATGTGCATGAAGTGGGTCCAGATTCCAGCCGGCAACAGAAATATCGTAACAGATCAAACGGTCGAACGCCGCGTCAGGGATCAGTCTTGTCGTCTGGAAGCAGAGGGGGGCGGGCGTCTACTGGGACGCGAGCAACGCGAAGACCGTGTGTATTCAACGCGCGAACGAGTCTGCCGCCGCCGCCACGCATCGCCCGGCAATTCCCCGCGGTGTCGTTCCAGCTTCCGCCCCGAGCGCCGCGGCCGCCACCGGCGTTTTCACACCATTCCGACACATTCCCGTGCATGTCATACAAACCGAGTCGATTCGGCTTATAGCTGCCGACCTTGACCGTGTGGCCTTCATTTCCGCCAAAATTCGCGTCATGTTCGGTCAGCTGATTCGTCGGCTTATCGAAATAGTAATCGAACGCGCTCTCGGATTGATCCTTCATCGGACCGCCGCGGCAGGCGTACTCCCATTCCGCCGGCCCCGGCAGACGATACACCCAGCCCGCCTGCTTATCCTTCTCGTTCAGCCGCGCGATGAACAGCAACGCCTCGTCTCGTGAGACCCGTTCTACCGGGAACCTCTTGAAATCGATCGGCGCCACATCCCTCAGATGATCCTTGCCCCAATTTGCCGCGAAAAAGCTCGGATTCACCCCCATCAGGTTTTGCCATTCATCCTGCGTGACTTCGTACGTGCCCAGGTAAAAATCATATGGCATTTCGACAAGCGTCGTTCCCGGTTTGCCGGCCGCGCCCCCGAGCCACGCCTTTCCCTTGGGTACGAGCGAGAATGACATACCGAGGTGGTTGCCGATTTTCGGCGGCAGGGTATCCGATCGTTTTGGCGACGCTGGCGACGTTTGCACGACTGGGTTTTTCGACGCTTGCGAGTTGGAGGAGTCGCCCGTCGCCGGTTTGTCCAAGGGCTTGGATTGCAGAGGCCGGCGATCAAGCGCGGCGGGCAACGGCTTCTCTCCGATTACCCGGTCGCCTTGCACGACGCGAACTCTGCCCGGTATTACCTCGACCTTGAGCGTGATTTCGTCGCCTTTCTTGAGCACGAATTTGTCTGTCTCGAATTCGAAGTCGCCGCGCTTGACGCGCAAGCCATGTTGACCCGTGCGCAAGACGATGTCATGCCGGTCGGCGCCCTGGATCTTGAAGTCGTCCTTGTCGATTGCCACTTTAATGTCCGGATCGGTGATCTCGATGCGCACCGTTCCCTTCGGCGTCTCCCAGAGAAGGACGACGCCGGCGAGTACGATTGCGGCCATTCCAAAGAACGCTGCCCCGATCGCGACTAAAGGCCAACGATAGCGGTCGAAGAATGATCGATCGTTCGCAGTCCGTCGATAGTCGGACATTTCGCGTGGACTCCCGCTGTCCGCCGCGGGCTCCGTGGTTGCGGTTAGCGCTTCGAATTCCGTCTGAATTGCCTTTGGATCGACAATCGCCCCCAAATCGGCGGGCTGGGTTGGCGTAGACCGAAATTCCTTCTCGATCGTTTGCAGCGTCGATTGAACTTCGCTTGCCGAGGCCGGCCGATAGTTGCGATCTTTCTCGAGCAGCTTCATCACGAGAGCGGAAAGTGCCGGGGGAGTCTCGGGATTGAGCTGGATCGGTGGCGCGGGCTGGTCGACAGCTACCGAAACCAGCGTGCTGATCATATCGTCGCCGTCAAACGGCGTGCGCCCCGTGCACATTCGATAGAGGATGCAGCCGAGGCTGAACAAGTCAGCCCGGCCGTCGATCTCTTCCATCTTTCCTTGTGCTTGTTCGGGCGCCATGTAGGCCGGCGTGCCGATGATCATTCCGGTTCGCGTCAAGTTCTTTTTGTCGGACGCGGCCTCACGATCCGATTGGTTCAGGCGTGCCAGGCCGAAGTCGAGAATCTTGACGCGGCCGCCGGTGGTCGCATCCAGCCAGATATTGTCCGGTTTGATGTCGCGATGGACGAGTCCGCGTTCGTGAGCCGCCGCCAGGCCTTTGGCGATCTCCCGACCGAGTTTGAGGATCTGGGCGACAGCGATCGGCTTTCCGGCCGCGCCGTTTTGACGTCGATTCCCCTTTTTCTCGAGCCAATCTTCGAGCGAAGCGCCCTTCAGGAATGGCATGGCGATGAAGGGCAGGCCGCGGTCTTCGCCGACCTGATAGATCGGCACGATGTTGTCGTGTTCGATAAGTGCTGCGGCACGCGCTTCGCGAATGAATCGCTCCTTCATCTCCGGTCGTTGCGCCAATTCGGGCAGCATGACCTTGAGCGCACACAGGCGCCCTAGAGTTGGGTCCTCGGCTTGAAAGACCAAGCCCATGCCGCCGCGGCCGAGGACTTTCAAGATGCGGTAGTTTCCGAGCCTGCCGAGTTCGTCGGCTTGCACCGATGGGCTGAGGAAGTTCCATTCGTTGCCGCCTCGCGCGGGTCCGACTTCCGATCCGTCCTTCGGCGACAGCGTCGCATCCACGGCGCTCGCGAAAGTCGGCGTCGCGTTCTTGGGCGGAGTGGTCGGCCGATTCCCGTCCAAGTTAGCCGCACGTTGAGCGAAGGCATTGCCGCACAATTGAGCCACCGCGCTCGCGCAGCGCGGACAGTCGCCGATGTGCCGATTCAGTTCGGCCGTGGTCTCGTGCGCGAGCTTGCCATTGACCAAGGCAAGCAACCGGTCTTCCGACGGACAGGCCAGTTTGGTCATGGAATCGATCCCAGGCGGAATCCGTAAGCGCAGGCTATTTCTGTTGCCGCTCATTGTATCGCGTGCCCGACGCTGGTTAAGTCGTACACGCGGACAAGCGCCGTTGTGAGGTCATCGGGCAATTGTTTATAGTTGCGGCTTCTTGGCGGCGCAAACATGGGGCGATCATGATCACGGACCAGCTCACGCCTGTGCCTACGTGGATTGCGGCGACTGTCTGGTTCCGGCGCTTCGCGTTCCGGATGCCGATCCCGGTCTTGGCTCTAGCGCTCAGTGTGACGCATGCGGGCTTGGTGCTGCTGGCAACCGGGCAGCACGGCCTTGGGGCGGCGTACCGCAGTCTGCTCGAATGGGACGCCCAGTGGTACGCCTCAATTGTCGACAACGGCTACGAGTGCGATCTGAGTCGCATTTCGGAACATTATTACTTGTGCAACTGCGCCTTCTTTCCCGGCTTGCCGGTCCTTGCATTGCCGCTGAAAGTGCTGGGCTTGCCCAGTTGGCTTGCCTTACCGCTGGTCGCGCAATTCTGTGCCTGGGGATTTTGGACTTACCTGTTGTTGCTGATGCGGCAATGGGGCGTGCGTGGGGAGTATCGAGCGATCGTGGTCTTCGGGTTAATCCTTTATCCCTGGTCGTTCTTTTTGCAGACTGGTTACACGGAGTCGCCGTTCCTGATGTTCCTGGCCGGCTTCCTTTATTGGAGCGAGCGCCCGGGTCGGGGAAGCTGGTGGCTGGCGGCCGTTCACGGTGCGGGCATGACCGGTACGAGACTCATGGGCGTGGCGGCGGTGGGCTGGCCATTGTGGCGTGCCTGCACCGATTTCTCTCGCGTGTGGCAAGCGCCGGTTGCTTGGCTGTGGCAGCGCCGTTGGGCTGTGCTGCTCGCCGCGGCGGCTTCGTTCGGGATCGTTCTTTTCTATGGCTATCTCGGTTGGCGATTCGGGCGTCCGGACCTGTATCACGTGATCCAACGGACGGGAATGAACATTCGGCCAGACTACTTGGCATTCCTGCGCTGGGACTTCTACATCCCATGCTATACGAACGGTGTCGTGTGCCCGTTAATCCTCATGGGCGGAACGTGGCTGGCGTGGCGGGAATCGCGGCTGACCACGGCCTTGTCGAACAATCGCGGAGTGACATGGGCATTGCTTGCCGTCGCGGGGTCGCTGTATTACGTGGCGATGGCTGGCATGATCGACCGGCAGCTTTGCAGCTTGCCGCGGATCGGCTATCCGAGCATCGTCCTTCTGCTACTGGCATGGAGCCAGCAAGACGTCCGCGTGCGGCTCCACTGGCCGACGTCATCGCGATGGCGTTTCGTCCTGATTGCCCTAGCGGTGGCTGCGGGTCTGATATGCCTGGCACTTCAAGCCTATTTCGTGCAGCGATTCATCCACCGCCGTTGGGTGGCATGAAGGTCGCCCCTTGCGGAAAGAGAGGCCGCCTTCACGGCTACATTCGCATTTGCACGAGCGCGGAAAAGCGTTATATTTCCCGGTTACGATGTTTGATGTTGTCATCGTCATTCCCTGTTTCAACGAAGGTGATCGCTTGCCGGCGAACCAGTTCGTCGCATTTCTCCGACGACATTCGCACATCAGCTTCTTGTTTGTCGATGACGGCAGCAGCGATAACACTCGCGTCGTTTTGCGCCGACTGGCGGATGCGGCCGACGACCGAGTGCTGATTCATGAAATGCCGCGAAATCGAGGTAAGGCCGAAGCGGTGCGTCAAGGCTGCTTGATCGCGTTCGAGCGCGGCGCGCGATTCGTCGGCTATTGGGATGCCGACCTGGCCACGCCGCTGGAGGCAATCGCCGATTTCCTTGCGGTTTTCGACGAACATCCGCAGGTGCAACTGGTCTGCGGCGCGCGCGTGCAGATGCTGGGCCGGTCGATCCGTCGCAATGGCCTGCGTCACTATTTGGGGCGAGTATTTGCGACGGCCGCGTCCTTGATGCTGCGGCTGCCAGTGTACGACACGCAATGCGGCGCAAAGCTCTTTCGCGCCAGTCGGAATCTGCGGCTGGTTTTCTCCCAACCGTTCTTGACGCGCTGGCTCATTGACGTCGAAATCCTGGCGCGGCTGTTGGCCTTAGAGCGTCAGCAAGAGGATTTTGCGGTAGCGGAAGCGGTTCACGAGTTGCCGCTGCGGCAATGGCATGATGTGAATGGGTCCAAGGTCAAACCGCTCGACTTGCCCAAAGCGCTGCTGGCCCTGCGCGGCATCCACCGGCGCTATCTGGGCCACGGCGTCGTCTGGCCCGCTATGGCAGACGCCCGCGCTGTTCACTCTGAAACCGTGCCGATCCGTCCAAACCGGTTACTTCTCGTCGATGGGCAGGATGAGGCGCGGAGGCCGCTGGCTGGTTAGGCGAACCTGTTGTTCATACGACACGCCAAACGCACCGCCGGGCGCGCCGCCCTGCATATGAAGATAGGTCAATAACAGGGCGGTACACAGAGCGTTCACGACCGCCAATGCCAAGAGCCTTCGCCTTCCCCAAGCTAGTGCCGCGCCCTCGGCGCCGCGGGGCAAAGCCAGCTGGGCGAGCCACAACGCCATCAAGGGAAAAGCCACCAATAGGTAGTGGCGATAAAAACGCACGGCCGCGAGCGTTAGCAGAAGTCCGTAACCAAAAAAGATCGCATGTACGATCAGGGTCGATGAGGAGAGCGGCGCTCGGCTGGATCGGCGCTCCTGCCAGCGGCGCGCCACGAATTTGCCGAGTATCAGCACTCCCAGAACGATCGCCAGGCCCTGCAGAATGGCTCCTCCATAGGTTGGATGGCCGCCAAGCACGGGCCAACGCAAAAAGTCGCTCGTTTGCGTTCCCAGGATGCCGCCCAGGCCGAAACCGAGCGGTTCGGTCGTCCAGTGCGTCCAGAATTTGCCTTCGATCCAGCGGTTGAACGCGAAGAAATTGTCGTGTACCGCGTCGGGCTTCGTGAATAGATAAAAGACCCATCCGGCCATCGGCAAACAGCCGAGCACGCTGCCCGCCAACCACGGCAGCCAATACACCCGCCGCCGTTCCGTCCAGACCGTCGCCAGAAACACCGCGCCACCGAATAGAAATCCGCTGGCGTGAATCTGGCCAAGCAATACCCCGACCACGCCCCAAGTGAGCGCTCCCCACCTACGATCGCGATGCCACCAACCGATCAGGAACATCATGCAAAAGAGCGGCAACATGCACGGCGGCCAAAGCTTTCGCTGGTAAATGACCGCGATCGGATTGACGGCAATCAGCGCCGCAGCCCACAGCCACGGCTCACGCTCCTCAACCGAGACACAGCGCCAAGCAAACACAACCAACAGAAGCAGAGCTGACAGACTGCAAAACTGCACGCCGCGAGCCAGCGCCGTCGGATCATCGGTCCCAAAAATGTAGCTAAGCGGATAGAAAACCCAAATACTCAGACCCGGCACGAGAACTTCCTGGCTGGACGGCATTCCCAGCGGCGTCCATTTACCGGTCGCGGCATGATCGGTGACAAGGCGGTAAACCCAGGCCTCGTCGCGCTTGAATTCGATCGCCCCGCCCCAAACCAGCCGAAACACAGCCCCAAGCATCAGCGCGATCGCAAACCACCACAGCCAGCGGCGACTATCAGCGCGGTCTGAATTCTGATTCTGAGAAATGGAAGGAGCAACCGATACTGTGCCGACGTTGCTAGAAGCCAATTCCGCATTCCTATTCAAAAGTAACCGGGAGTCCAAAGTGAACGCCTGGGCTATAAAAATCGCCAGTCCAGAACCCCTCGATTTCAATCACTAAGTCCACGAAATTCGAATCGGCGACGTCCACGACTGAGACAGTCAATTTGAGGTGTTCTCGGCGGCCGATCCAATCGGCGAGGCGTCGGCTCGCTTTTTTGACTTCCTCAAGCGTCAACCGATCCAGCCTGGAAAGCATCAGATTCTGTCGGATTAATTCATTCGGAACGAAAGCTGTGTTTCGGATGATGACATCGTGGATTCGGACTGGTTCCGGCTTATCGACTGGACTTCTTGGAGGCGCTTGTCCAAGTACCAAGGGCGGCGACGCGCTTGAATCGCGCCGCTCCAGCATTCGAAAACCCAGATCGATCACATTCTGGTTTGAATCCTGTGCGGATTGCGGTACACCATCCTCCTCTACTTCCAAGCAGCCGGCGCCAATTATGCGAATCTCGCGTGGCGACGTAAGCGAGCCCTCAATATCTACCAGGCCTCGCCGTGCAATAACCTCGATCCTTGGCGCGACGCACGGAGTGAATTGCATTGCAGAGAGAAATCCATTGTGCTCAGGCTCCAGCTTGACGAGTGTACTAGGCGGCAAGGAAATGAATGTGCTGGGACAGGAAGAGTATTCCGATCGAGCGTTGAACACCGCAAAAAACAGCGGAGATGACAGCGGCGGGCAAATCGCGAGTAACTCGGACCAGTGACCGTCGGTGCGCGTGAAGCATGGAAGCGCATTCGGCAAAGCGCAAGCTATGATCTCCGGACGCACAAACTGAAACATACATAGTGGAGGCGTGGCGACGCCATTGAGGTGAGTCGACACATTAGGGAAACCACACTGCGGCTTGAAGCAATCTGGACAGACCGCCAACTTGCACCCGACATTCTCGTGTCGACTTTCCTCAATCTCCAATTTGCCCAATGGCCGCGGACACGCGGGCGCCGAACGCTCAGGGCATGGTAGAACGACCGGGCACGCCGGGCATGGTTGCATCACCGGGCACGCGGGGCATGCTTGTTTGCAAGGACATTCGACCGATGTTGGGACCGGTTGATGCGGCTTGGAGAAGCATTCCGGATCGAGATCGAGCGCTTCGCGAGCGATCAAGCGAGCGCCTTCCGCATCGCCCTTGGCGCAGGCTTCTTGATATTGATGCACGATTTTCGCGGCGATCTTCTCAGCCCGCGACTCGATCGCCGACTTTGCAGTCTTTATCGGGATGCTGGATTCTTCCTCGCAGGCAGGTTTGCAGCCGGGTGTATTGGCGGGGTTATTACAGCACTTTACCGCGTCTACCCAGACCACAACCACCTGTGGCTCCAGCCTAGTGACGTTTACTAGGAAACCGTGAATCGACTGTCGCGCTTCGTCAAGCGTCGATCCAGCGACTTTGACCGAGCCGTAGATTCCCAGGTTCACCGTGCCGTCCGGATTGACGTGGAATTGCCCGGTGATCGATTGAGGCCAGACCGCTCGTGGATACTCCGTTCGGACGATATCACCGGACTTATCGATCGTCGGCAACACGGTCGCTAAAATCTGTATAATGTCCGCCGGTTCGATGCGACGCATGCAGGCCCGGCAGCATTCGGCGGGCTGGCCGCATTTCGCAGCCGGGCAATTCGGGCAAGCGGAGCAGCCGCCGGTACACAATGGACAGGCGCTGCAAACTGGCGGCGTGCAAGTCTGCGCGACGCCGCTAAATGTCGCGGTCCGCACGCCCGTCGATTGTTCGGGGAGATCGCAGGCCACTTGCGGAGTTACCAACACCAACAGATGTTCCGTGGCCGGCTCATTGCTTACATGCGTGAATAATTGTCGCAGGCCCGGAATCTTGCCTAGCAGCGGGATCGAATGTTGGACGCGCTGCGTCCGGTCGATTCGGCCGCCGTAGACCAGCATCGTGCCACCGGAGTGGACGTTCAAATCCGTGTCGATTGTCAACGTTTGGAACTTCGGCCGCTGGATCGCGTGCGTCACATCCATGGACGAATGGTCGCGGTTGTGATCGGTGGCCGTTGCAAGGTCGACGTGGACGGTGGACATCGGTACTTCGTCATTTTCCAGACAGGTGTAGTTCGAGTCGAGGTGCAACGAGATCGATCGCCGGTCCGCGCTGGCCGAAGCGTGCAGCGTCGTGCTCAAACCCATTTTGAACGGCGAGACTTGTGGCATGGCGTGCACCTCGCCATCGACCGATTCGATCTTCAAGCCGGTGACGAATAGCTGCTGTTGCTGCGACGACACGGTCGCGCTCTGCCCGTCGGTCATGGCGACGCGCGGGGCGTCGGTGATGCACGCCAGCGGGTCGGCCTTTACGGCATCCAACAGCAGCTTGGCTTGCCGCGGCGTCAAGGCGATCGGCGTCGTCTCCGGGCAACAATCGGGTTCGAGGCAGCAGCCGCAGCACGCTCCGCATTCGCAAGCCATCCCGGCGCACCCATCGGTGCAATCGCGGCAACAGCAATTCGGCCAACAGCAATCGCAACCGTGCCAGGCCTCGATATTGAGGTCCTTATCGAGCCCGAAGCGTCCAAGGAATTCGCTCGACACCGTCATGAACTGAAGGCCGACGTTGATGGTGGCGTCCTGCGACTGGCGCAATGAATCGAGCGTCGCGGCGACTTCGGCCTGCACGTCGTCGGGCCCGCTGACGACCAAGCCCATGCCGATCGGGTAAAACTGGATCACGCACGGACCGCCGGCCTTGCGCCAACATTGCGGCTGAACTTTATTCGTAATCAGATCGATCAAGCGATCTTCGCACGTGCGTGGAGCGACCGGCGGAGACTGACCAATGATGACGTCGTTGCGGATCGGTACGACAAGGTCGGCGACCGAGTAAACTTTGTTTCGGGATTTGACGGCAGGATGCGGAGCGTTCGGAGCGGCGACTGGCTCATCGGCCAGCAGCGCAAACGAGCCGGCCAGGAGCAGAGCTGCGGTCAGAAGTCGGACGTTCAGCATCGAGAATCTCCTCAATGACCAAAGGGACGGGGCGGCAAAGCGGCGAATCCCGAAAGCAGGCGAAGAATAGCCGATTCCCGCTTCGGGGCAATCGGAGTTTGTGCGATTGTGAATGCGATCTGGCGAGCAAGGAAAGTCAGATCGGATGGGATAAGAGTGGCTCTTCGGCGCTCTCCGTGGTCAAGAATGAAGAACGAGCCGCGGAGGACGCGGCGGGACATAAGGCTGGGCAACTTGGCCAAACCAGACTCAGTGGCTCACTTTGGCTCACTTTTCCGGAGGCATGGGGGGTGAGCGGCTCGTGCCATGACGCGATTCATCCGGTTTGGTGACAAGGTTTGATCGGTTTTGATCGGTTTTGATCGGTTTTGATAGCGCCAAAGGGGGTGTTAATTTGGGTAATTCGGCGGAACCAAGACTCGGTGCCATTCGGGACGCTTTGACGCACTTTGACCCGCTTTCGCGCTAATGGTCGGGGATCGCAACTCGTCGACGCACGGCCAGAACGAGAGTATCTCGGACTTCGGAGTTCGCATTGGCGTCACGGCATCGGCCTCCAACTTGGACCAATAAACCACTGCGGAACGAACCAACTAGTTCGCGCTGCCCGCGCGCAACATCCACCGCAATCGGGCCAGTATTTGGCCCGGCTATGTAGTGTACGCCCGTAGCCCATGCGAAGGCAAGCCCAGTAGTCAGATTTTTTGGGCGGTTATGGTCGTGTCGCGGACCATTCGACGACGGCGCCGTCGCTGAGCGCGGCGCGGAGGCGTTGACCGTCAGCGCTCCAAGCTAAGCTCTCGATGCGACCATATCGTTCTTGCGGTCTCAGCGTAGGAAGCGACAGACTGAGAATCTCTTGTCCCGTGGCCGCATCCCAGATTTTGACTTCGCGACCTCCGGCAGAAGCCAAGCGAGTCTCATCAGGACTGATGGCAACCGACAGCTTCGCGAATGCGTGACCTTGGAAGACCGCGACCGAGCGACCGGAAGCGACATCCCAAAGCTGAATGGTCCGCGCGTCCGCAATTGCCAGCCATTTTCCGGACTTACTGACAACAAGAGCGTCTTGAATTCCAGACCTGAAGTCGCTTTGTTCGAGTTCGCGAAGCAAAGCACCTGTCGAAAGGTCCCAAATCTTGCCCGTTTTGGCAAACAAAGGCTTGCCTGTCTGGTAACCGCTGGAAAACAAC
>Ga0207109_1147_pt1 | contig 16350 bp, 17 predicted proteins | sample Alteio_BWMinHeat_73_FD_153584 | JGI IMG/M metagenome (GOLD analysis project Ga0207109, IMG submission 153584) | Enriched cells from forest soil in Barre Woods Harvard Forest LTER site, Petersham, Massachusetts, United States -... | ecosystem: Environmental > Terrestrial > Soil > Temperate forest >... | reverse complement strand
GGTCCTCACCCAACCACTTTCGAGCAAAGCTCAGGGGCGTGGAACCAACACGGCAGAAAAGACCGGCGGCGGCGCGGCAGTAGGAGCGATCATCGGCGGTCTTGCCGGCGGCGGCGCAGGCGCCGGGATCGGAGCGCTCAGCGGCGGTGTCTTGGGAGGAGGATCGAACGCCCTTTCGCGCGGCAAGGAAATCGTCGTGAAGCCGGAGCAACTGCTTCCGTCCCGCACATCATCCCCTCTGGAGTTAACCATTGTCTTGGTTGACGGGCATCAGATCGTGCCTACGGTTGCCAGCGGTCCTCAGTTACAGGGTCGTCCAGTTTCATCTATCCAGCCCCAGTAACTCCGCTATTCAAGGTGAGTGTGATGAAAAAGTTGAGACTGCATCTCGGCGGCGCATTTTCAAAGGAGATTCGAGAGGAACTTTACCTGCTCACGATGGCAGGCCGTTGGTGGCTCGCTTATGCATTGAGTGGCGACAATCCGAAGGTCCTGGAAGCTCTGTTTGAAGATGCGGAAACATGCTGTCGGGACCAGAGAATTCATGATCTGGCGGTGTTCGAAGATGGTTCAGCGATTAACTGGCATGAAGCTGGATTTTATGTCTACTGGGACATCTCGCATCTGCTGAAGCGCTACGATCAATTCCGGCTCGACCAGGTGGAACCGTTCGAGGAGGCGCTTCGCGATTATCCCGTACTCGAAAAATACCGCTCCCTGCTTTGCTAGGAAACAGCAGAAGATCCGTACTAACCCGTCAGACAGACTGGGGTTCTTTAATAGGAGGTCGCATGGACAGTGAAGAGATTGAAGGGAGGGCCGAGAAAACGCTTCGCGAAGCCGACACTTATCGTGTGCCGATACGGGTCGACAAAGTGGCTCGATCTCTGAACCTGACGATGGAGGCCGTCCCGCTTGGGGACCGTATCTCCGGTCTGCTTGTCGTGGAGGACGATCGAGGCGCGATCGGTTATAACTCGGCTCATTCACGGGCGCGTCAGAGGTTCACCATCTCTCATGAGATAGCGCACTTCCTTCTGCACGCAAAGAAAGGCGGCAAGGCGGAGTTGTTCATTGACTCCCATGTGAGATTCCGCCCAAACGAAAGCGTATCCGCGAGTAGCGAGCGCAAGGAGGTTGAAGCCAACCAGCTCGGCGCTGCCTTGCTGATGCCCAAGGGCCTGGTCCAGGATAGGCTGGTTAATTTGAGGATGCTGCGTTGAGAAACATTCCGGAGAAAAAGGATGACCCGATGGACAGAGCCGAGGTGACAGTTCGCAACATGCTCGACGCTGTAGAGGCGCCGCTCTATGATATCGGCGTCCTGAGCGAGCGAGGCATGCTCCCCGGTCTCGACAACATACCCGCCGCCGCGGTGCTTGAGCGGCTTCCACTGCTCAAGTGTCGCAACGCCCATGGTTCCCATATCTACATCCGTCCTTCAGGGGAGCATCGTTTCACTGTGCTCGACGATCTCAACGAAACTACGCTGGGGCGGCTCGTATCGGATGGCTTCAATCCTTGCGGCGTCGTTGAGACCAGCGCCGGCAACTTCCAGGCCTGGCTCAAGCACCCCGGAGTGTTGCCAAAACCCATCGGAACTTTCGCCGCACAGACGCTTGCCAATCGCTACGATGCCGATCCAAGCGCTGCGGACTGGAGACGGTTCGGGCGGCTGCCTGGCTTCACCAACTGCAAACCCAAGTACCGCAAGCTCGATGGCCTCTTCCCTTTCGTTCAGCTCAAGAGTCACAGCGGCGAACAGTATCGGGTGGCCGAGGTATTCATCGAGGAGATCACCAAGCTTTACCAGGAGCGAGAACAGCAGCGGGAGGCGCAGCGCATACAGGCTTCTCTTTCTCCCCATCGGGGACCTAGGTTATCGAATCTGTCTCTGGAGCAATTCCGCACCTCCGCCAAGTACCTGGACCGGCCTGCCACCGCGGACATAGCGTTCTGTGTCGCCGCTTACGCCAATGGCATGACGGAGGACCGTATCGAACGCGCCCTTGATGATAACTATTTATCCCGCGATCCCAGCCCTTCAAAGCGAGCTGCCTACATCCGGAGGACCATGGAGAAGGCGAGGAGGTGGGCGGAGCGATAACATCGCTGATTGGAATCGCCATAACATTCTTCCTTTGAGAGTTGCGAGTGACCACTTTGAGTTTCTTGAGCTGGCTTTTACGGCTCGCGCCATGAGTAAATGCCGTTGAACAGGCCGGCTCCCTTCCGGTTTGCCATTCTGTCTGCGTTCAGCGTGCCGCGCTCAGAAAACCCTCGCCCTTTGGACGCACGCTCTCCTTTTCGAAATCCGCTATGCGCCTTCGAAGGTGCGGACTCCTCCCCCCAGGCAAGCTGTGGTCCCCTTCCGCAGATTTCCTCCAGTCGCCTCGGGAGTGGGTCGCGACGGCACACCCTTCGGGCAAGCATGTACCGCAGACAGCGGACAAACCAAAAGAAACGGAGCCAAACACATGTTCAACAAAGTCATCCTCATCGGCCGCCTCGGACAGAACGCAGAAGCCAAAACCGCTCAGAACAAACGCGAGTACGTCGTCCTCAACATCGCAACCCAGGAAAGCTGGAAGAACGACAAAGGCGACTACGAAACCCGCACCGAATGGCATCGCGTCTATGCCTGGGGCAATCTCTCGAAATTCGCCAGGACTCTCCAGAAAGGACAGCTCATCACGCTCGAAGTTACCTTGCGGTATCGCGAGGTCGAAGATGAGGTGGAGGGCACTCGGTTCAAACACCGGATCGCGGAGATCCACGCCATCCGCATAAAGCGGCTCTCGAAGATCGAGGCCGCCGACGATCCTGCCGACGGCGCCGGCGACGAGTAATCGTCGCCTCTTCGGTGGATGGGAACAGCTATCCCATCCACCGATACCCTGTCGAGGCAGGCTGCAATTGGGTTGGGGATGTTGGCGGCCAACCGATCACAATCGACCGTTTCTGACATCTTCTAATCGTCAGTTTTTTTAAGTCGGCGTTTAGCTGCCGCACTTGGGTCGACGAACCGCAACAGGTTTTCTGAGTCATTTGTCCGAGCAGCCGCCTACCAAGCATCTTCGATTCCGATGCTTGGAAAGCGATCTTCGCTAGAGGGGCCGCATAGCGTTCTTTGTGTATGACCACCAAACATCAAAAGGCTGCGTTTCGCAACTACTCGTGGGTTGTCAGAGCTCCCGGAATCTCCAGAGGGACAAGGAAGTTACTGGCGAGAATATAGTCGTAAAGGTGACCGAGCGGCGGTGGGGGATGAAGCTGGCGGGCAGAGACCCATCCGTTCGTCTCGGTCCACTGCCAGCGGATTGCTGAGATGCTTTGAATCGCTTGTTCAAGGTCCTTTGGGCTCATCGGAAAAGCGTAGATGCGGACGTTCTGCGGCAAGAGGCGAGCCAAAGCTTCAAGGAAGCTGCCGGGGAGTTTAGTATAGCGATATTCCCATACGCGAAGCAGCAGGGACAGGCCCAGGACAAAGCGGATGGCTTCCTTCGTGTAGCGGTTAACGAGCGCGGTCATGCCGTAGAGTTCTCGTTCACGGAACAGCAAGACGTCACCGCAATGCGTGTGAAGCGCTTCAATCCGTTGCAGTAGGTCAGAGATTCCCGGAGGCGGATCCTCTTCCCTGAGCGGCATCGCAGAAAAAGAAAAGAAGCCGACAGGCGCGGGATCTTTGTCAGCTAATTCTCCGCGGAGCTGTTGGATCCCGGAGGCCAACAGTTGATTATGGATTGCCGCATGAGCGGAATCCACGTGCTCGAACGATCCTGGCGCGAGCACGATAGCTTTTTTGTAGAGAACATCGATAGGCGGCACGGGCGGCCCACTGCAGGGGAAGCAGACGGCTTCAGCAAGACCTGCGCATACCAGTTGAGCCAGAATCGTGCGCTGGTCCCACCCTTCGAAGGCGGCGCCACGCACTTCCGCATAGTCAATTTCAATACGTTTCTCAACGTCCTGAACAATATTCTCGAAGAAAGATTCTTTCCTCTCCAGTTGATAGAAGACAGCATACATAAGGTTCACGCCCAGGGTGCCGATAGCCTCTTGTTCGAGGGGGTTGGAAGGATCCCGCAGGTTGATATGGAGAACTATGCCGTTCGGTTGGCTGCCGGGTTGCAATTGGAACCGCAGGCCGACCCAACCGTGAGGCTCATTTGTTCCGGCGTAGTTGCGGGCGGAAATGGTATCAACAAAAGAAAAGAAGCGAGTGTTCGATCCACGACTTTTGTTCAACTGGTTGATGAGTTGGGCCCATTCGCTATCCAGCATGGCTTGGAGGCGTTCTCCGGAAACGTAGCGCGCACCAGAACCGTACAAATCGTCGCTGACTTCCTTGTCATACGCGGAGATCGATTTAGCGACTGTCCCAGAGGCTCCTCCTACAACCAGGAACCATCGCACGACTTCCTGGCCTGCGCCAATTTCGGCGAAGGAGCCGTAGCTGGTCGGATCGAGATTGATGCGAAGCGCTTTCTGATGAGTGTTGAGCTTTTCCATGGACGCCATAGAACTTCTCCTTAACACTTAAGTGATTGACAGCCTTATCGAAGCCCGTCGGGCTGGCAGCGCCAGGGCACCATCGAAATGGATCAGCGTTGCATTGGCCCCAGGAAAAGAATAGTCGCAACTGCCACCTCTACTTCAACGCAACGAGGTCATCGGGTAAAGGAGCCTGATGCCCGGCGAGGCTCAGGACGGTGGACGCGAAATTGAGGCTGTCGTAAGGATTTCTTACCACTTGTGTTGGTATACCCGCGCCCCCCATCATCCAAACTGAATGAGTTGAGATTCGGAAAAAGCTCCCGTGATTTCCTCCTGGGTTTGAGAAACGCACGTTGAAGTTCCAGTGGTCCGATGCTCCGAATCGGTCGAAATGGACAATGCGCCTCGCCAGCGCCGCAAGCGGTGATCTGGTGGATATCCCGTTGAGGTAGGTTCCGGAAAACTCATCGCCGGTTGGCATTGTGATCTCCTCCCGTTCCTCGGGAAATGAGTAATGGATGCACGGCCGCCAAGGCACGCTAGTCCCATTCAGTGATTTGGACGAAACCTTCTTGCGTGAGCTGCGACATTCGCGCCATTGCGTCCGTATTGATCTTGATTCCTGCAAGCAGATCCGCGTTCCCCCAGTGATGGACAGTTGCGGTGGCTCCACACAATTCAACCTGCACGCCCTGTTTCATCAAATCTGCGACCAGGTCCTTGTATGGATTCCCCGTAGCCACCATACGCTCTTTGTTGTAGGCGGCGTCGTGCAGGGTAACGTGGCCTGCGTTTGTATGAAAAACCGCGATGACCTGTGCTTGAGCCCTCCACTCCTGGATATCCTTCGAGACGAGCTGAAGATGGAAAATCGAAGCAGGAAGATCGCCCTCGAAAGCGAGGGCAGCAATGCTAAAGGCGATTTTCAAGTCTGCAAGGTTGACTGGGATGTCAATCTGAAGCGAAGCCGTTGACGTGGACATGGGTCATTCCTTTCTCGCGGCATCACCGCGCAGTTCGTATTAATGTGACAGCATCGTTGCACTCTATGAGCCTGCTCCTCATCGCGCCGGTATGGCTCTACACACCTGCGTAGACAAGCCCAGTGAAGAAGGCGGGTGTTATCAGGAACTGGCCCCACTTTGCGTCGTATGGTGCTGTTGGCCGAGCCGCAATGGTTTCGTCCAGAGTCTTACCTTTCTTCTTGAGATCGGCCACGTTGCTTCGAATGGCGACGAGCATATCTCGAAATTCAGATATGTCGGCTTTGTTGCCAATCGACCCGTGCCCAGGAATCACCACGGTAGACTCCATCACGAGCCCGAGGTTCTTTTCGGCTGCGCGGATCATTGCGTCGATACTGCCCCCGGTCGAGTAGTCAATGAAGGGATAGACGCCATTCCACCATGTGTCGCCGACGTGAACAACGTCTGCCTCTTGGAAGAGAACATAGATGTCGCTATCGGTGTGAGCCGGACCATAGTACCTCATCTCCAAATGAGTGTCGCTGTGCTGCATCTGGTCTGCTTCATCAAACACCCTGGTGGGCACGGCCCCTGCTGGGGCGGGCGGGAAAGTGAACTGCCAGGCTTCCACCCGTGTAGATGCTACGAGGTGCTCCTTGGTCCTTCGGTGGGCTGTGACTTCAGCTCCGGCAGCATGAACCCACGCATTGCCGTCGGTGTGATCTACATGCCAATGCGTGTTGATCAACTTGGCTAGAGGAGCCGAGGAGATTCCCGATAGCGCTTGTCGAATGCGTTTCCGTGAAACGGTAAACCCAGAGTCGACCAGAAGAATCCCGTCGTTCCCGGCAAGCACAGCAATGTTTCCGCCGGACCCTTCCAGAACACTGATGTTTCGGCGCACCGCACGAACTTTAATTTCTGCCTTTGCCGCTGCGTCGATCATCGTTGGAACGATGCCCTTGGACTCAGCCAGCAAGCGCCGCGGTGAGAGCGCTGCAATTCCAGCAGTCATGGCGGCCGAATACATGAACCGTCTCCGTGAGATTTGAAGCGGAATTGGTTCTCTCATGACTCTCCCTTCGAATGTTGCAGATAATGACAGAGTGTCGACTGGCGACGTGTCGCCGTGGCTCTTGGTGTCTATCGACCTAGTCTGAATTCACGAAGACTATTCACAATGGCATCGATTCCCAGAGTGAGGCCGTACGCTGCCGCATTTTGCCCCGCGGTTCTGTTAACCGCTGGAACATAGAGGTTTGAGAGTGCGGTTGACCCCGCAAAGCCCGTAACCTTGGAAATGTTGAATGCAGAGCGACCGCGGTTATTCTGCGTGATTGCCACGCGGGAGATTGCGTAATAGATGCGTCCCCACGCCGAGCCTGTTTGCTTCCTGAAGTACCGTGGATCCTGATGGAAGAGAGTCGGCATGACCGTCAGCGTGAACAGACTGTCTGCGGTGATTGTCGCGCTTACCTCACCCAACCTTTGCGCATAGGCAGCCCCGCCCTGTCCATAGTTTGGTGCGAGGTTCGCCGCCTGCTGTAGCCCTGCGAGACCGCCGGCAATCAGCACAACGCCCGGATCGAACGTTTGCTGGACGAAGAGTTGGAACTTCTGTCTTGAAGACAGGGGGGCGCGCGCTGAGTTTGGTGCGTTGGGAAAGCTCTGGTAGTCGACAGTCACCTCGTCAGGCAGAACCAGGAAGTCGCGATGCCGGGTGAGGGGTTGTGACCCGGGTGCCAAGTTCCCGTCGATCCTTGTCTGTCCCGAAGCGGCGCCAATCCAGAAAAGGGCCTGCGCAACAGCGAGCAACGGAAGCCTAACGTGGTCGCGATCGACTACCATCAATATTCCTTACCCTGAGCGCGTCGCTCAGATTCCTATGTCTCGCTCGTCCTTCGCGGCCACATGACATAGAGTCCAGGGAAATCGAAATTGCAAACAGCCACGATGAGCCGAGCGTGAGACATACGCAATCTATTGCGCTTGTCGCGTGCATCGTTCAATGGCCGGACAAGGGCCAAAGGCGTCAAAGACCACCGTTCACCTCTTCCGAAGGCGCGTTGGCGCACTATCTCTCTCCTCGCATCGCTGAGACCTGCCAGGTTAGTGTCCAATGCTCTGCGGTTCCTTTGCTGGCATTTGCGCAACCTGCAGCCCAGCGCCTTGACTACCCAGTATCCGTTCTATCTCCAACAATGCGCCTGGAGTCCAACAAGCATATGATCTTCTCCGATGTCCCGGAACGCCTGGGGGTCTGGACAAACTCCACGCTTGCGATCGGTTCGGCGCGACCAAAACGCACGAGCACATCATTCACCGTCTCCTGAACGCGGGTTCGCGGCCTATGGAAGTCGCGGGTCGCTGTCGAAATGGCATTGACCAGGAGAAAGCGATTCGCAACATGCTTCTCGGCACTAAAAATCAACTCAGATAGCATCGAGACCTCCAAATCTCCGTCATGTCAGCTGCACCTGCAGATCCGCCTTCACTATTTCCACCTTCAACGTGGGTTCAGTCCTAGTATTCGCCCCAAACTGACGAGAGTTCCTCACGAGAATTTTTGTTCAACCAGCGATCGATTTCTTCCCCTGGACTGCACCTGCACTCGGACGAGATACGACTGCCAACCGCGAAGATTGCATCAAGGGCCCCTTGGAAACTCGGTAAATCTTGGCCACTGACGGAGGTTTCGTAGAATGCAAGTTCGGATAGCCCAATTTAGGCAATGTTCCACGAAGCGTGGTTCTGGCTCGCAGCAACCGGGATTTTGCTGCTGCTACCGAAATGCCCATGGCCTGGGCTGTCTCGATTGTCGAGCAATCTTTTGTGTAAAACAGCTCAACAACCGATCGGTAGCACCAAGGCAAGTGTAGGATTGCGCTCCGTAGCAATTCGTTGGTTTCTCGGCCGACAAAGAGGTGTTCTGGACCCGCCGAAACATCAGGGAAGTCCCAGACTTCGAAAGGTTCTGTTGAGCCCGCAGCCCTGTCGTATGAAGTCTCGGGGTGCACTTTCCTCTTCCGCAACACCATGAGAGCAGAATTAATTGCGATCTTGGTGAGCCAGGTTGAGAACTTGCAGGTGCCGCGAAACTCGTTCAGGTGCTTGAGCGCCTTAAATAACGAATCCTGTAGCGCATCTTCGGTATCTTCCCAATTTCCCAATATGCGATATAGCCGTAATTGAATCCTTTTGGAATGACGCCGGCTTAACTCCACGAAGGCAGAACCATTTCCAGACTTTGCCGCCAGAGTGAGAAGATCGTCGGTTGCTTTCCGTATGTTGCCCTCAAAATCATCGGCGAGGCTCGCTCGGGTTTCGGTGGTCACTGGGATTGTCCTCCCCTGAATTGTCGAAATTGACATTTCCGGTCTTGCGAAACAGAAAGAACCCTCGGCGTTCTACCGGTCTCCGGCGCGTGCGTGACAAGTTCGATGCGGTCGAGATTCCGATGAATATGACAAGGAAATCCCAAAACGCCCGCAGGAAGCCTTTACGGTCTTTTGGGCTCATGGTTCAAGTGCCTCGCCGATCGCACAAAATGCATGGTGTCAAATCTTCGAAACGCCGCAGATGTTGCAGAACATCGCGAATCAAGTCGAAGACCCATTTATTTGCTTGACTCCATGCCGAACGCGGTCGATTCAATCTGAAGCCCGAATCAGCACTCTGGGCTCGAATTGTGGTCGTGTCGAGAGTGCCATGCCAGCCACTGTAGACATATCTGTAGGTTCGAGAAACCTAGGGAAGTATAGATTTCAACCTAGATTTTTCTGCAGGTCCAATGGCTGGCGTGAAGAATCTGCGAATCGAATCAGTCCAAATTGGACTTTTTGTTTATCCGCCTAACGAGGGCGCGTATCTTTTCAAGCAGAGTCTGCCGAACCGGCATCGTCTTCTGAAAAATGATTTCACCAGGTACGAAAAGATTGATCTCCGTTCCTGAAGCTGATGAACTCATGAGCGTGAGCTTGCCTCCAATGCGGGCGGCCCGCTCGCGCATCCTCTGCAGTCCGAAGTGTCCGTCCTTGCCCTGATCCGCGACAGCAGAGTCAATGCCTATGCCATTATCCGTCACGCGCAGCGCGAGGTCATGCCCGTATGTGAGCTCGACCTGCAATTGGCTGGCCGACGAGTGCGCACAGGCGTTGCGGATTGCTTCATATCCAATTCGGTAGATCTCATCACGAACCACGGGGTGCATCCTCTTTGCATCACCCAGAACGGAAAAATTGACCGCCATTGCGCGAGGCGAGGGGCAGTCTTCAGTTGCCCGCTGGAGAGCTTGAGCGAGGTCGTTCGACTCTACGGTTGAGGTGCGCAGAGAGTTCAGCGCTGCTCGTCCTTCTTGCGTAGCCCGGCCAAGCCATTCGGATAGTTTTTCCATGGCATGGCGCATCCGTGCCGGATCATCGGGCCCATCGAGGGCGTCATCGACAACTAGCTTGCTGCCCTGGATCGTCTGGATAAACGTATCGTGAAGGTCGCGCGCTATTCGCGTGCGTTCCGCTAGTCGCTCGTCGAAGCGGCTAGCGATGGATCTCGCAATCTGCCGCACCCGCATCCGGAAGAGGACGATCACGATCAAGAGACCGGAGACAATGCATAGAATCCTAAACCAAATCGTCCGATACCAGGCGTGGGCGATCATGAAGTCAAAGATTGCGCCCGCATCGTTCCAGACGCCGTCGTTATTGCATGCGATCACACGAAACCGGATGAGCGTATGAGGATCGACCGCCCAGACTGAAGTCACCGCGAAAATAAAAAACAGAATGCAGATCGGAATCCATCGCAATGAATTCAACTTCTTCGCCTTCGAGGAGAGATTCGCTTCTTTGAGCAGTTTCACATCCGATCCCGGGATACTTTGGGCCGAAGAACGCACGTGAACCTCAAAGACCCGAACACGGACAGGTTAAGACTGCGATCTTGTACAGGCTTCACAGTCGCGTCACACTCAGTGCGATGAAGGAGACAGGGCACAGACCACAAAGCGCGCGATGGTTACCACTGCGATTATGTCGCCTCTCGGTCCGGTGCTTCGATCGAGGAATGCGTGTTGACGAACGCGTCAATGAACATCAATTGCCAGGGCGCACATCTACTTCACCGGATCTTTGGCTTTTTTCCTGCACACCTACATGCGCTGAAGTGAGCAACCGAACGTGTCAACTCCTATTTGTTCGAATATTGATCCCAACTAATGTAGACATGTCCCGGGTTTTCGAGACACCTCGGGAAATATAGATTTAGGCCTACAGTTTTCTACAGGTGCTTTTGCCAGGGATGAAGAACTCTGCCTAATCGAACTCAGTCTAGATTGGATCCTTGCTTTATCCGCCGAACGAAATCGCGCATTCTCGCGCGCAGACTCCGCCGAACCGGTCTTGTCTTCTGATAGATGATTCCCCCAGGCAGGACGATTTCAATCGCCGTCCCTGAGGCTGAAGAAGTCGCGAGTGTGAGCTTCCCTCCTATGCGCACAGCCCGTTCGCGCATCCCCTGAAGGCCGAAGTGCCCGTCCCTTCCGCGTTCTGCGACCAGTGAGTCCATGCCTACGCCATTGTCGACCACACGCAGTACGAGATCCTGGCCGTAAGTGAGCGCTACCTCCAATTGACTGGCCGACGAATGCACAAATGCGTTACGGATCGCTTCATAGCCAATGCGGTAAATCTCATCACGGACGATTGGGTGCATCCCTTTGGGATCGCCATTGACCGTAAAATGGACTGCCATCGAGTGCGGAACGGTGCCGTTTTCCGTTGCCCGCTGAAGAGCTTGGGCGAGATCATTCGTCTCGGTTGTCGAAGTGCGAAGAGAGTTTAACACTGCTCGTCCTTCCCGCGTTGCCTGGCCAAGCCACTCGGATAACCTCTCGATGGCACGACGCATGCGTATTGGATCGCTCTGTTCGTCTAGTGCATCATCGGCAACCAGTTTGCTGCCTTGGATGGTTTGAAGGAATGTATCATGGAGGTCCCTCGCCATACGGGTTCGTTCTGCCAATCTCTCATCGAAGCTGGCGTTGATGGCTCTCGCAAGCTGTCGCACCCGCAACCGGTAGATCACCAGCGCGAGGAGCACGCCGGCGATCAGGCAGAGAATGCGGAACCAGGCAGTCTGAAACCACGCGGGTGAGACACTGAAGTCCAGAGTGGCACCAGTTTCGTTCCATACGCCGTCGTTGTTGCAGGCAATGACTCGAAACTTGTACCGGCCCGGACCTAGGTTTGTATAAAAGGCTTGCCTCCGGGTGCCAACGTCCTGCCAGTCTTTATCCGCGGGCTCAAGCTTGTAACGGAACTCAACCCTCTCAGGCATGGAAAGGCTTAAGGCGGTATAGTCGATCTCAACGCTGCGTGTGTCCGCGGAAAAGTTGACTGCGCTCGACATCGGATGACGACCTCTCTCGTTGCCGATGGATAGAACTGAGACGGGTGGTGGCATTTCGTTCCTAACGATATGTCCTGGATCGATCCACGCCAGTTGGTTGTCCGTGGCGAACCATAGCCGTCCGTCGCTGGCTTCGACAGCGGCTGAATTTGTAAAGCTCATCTGGGGCGCACCCGGCAGTCCATCCAGATAGTCGAATCGCCTATACTCTACGCGATGATTTGGATCAGCCGTCAATCGCCGGATCTCCTCCGGGGGAATTTGCACAATTCCCCTCATCTCGTTCAACCACAACCCGTGATCAACTGTCTCAATGATTCCAGAGATCGCGCCGAACTGCTCGCCGGCCGCGACTGTCACTCTCCGGAAGCGTCCCTTGCTGAACGACATCAGCCCAAATGTGCTGCCCCAACCCTCGAATAACCTTCACTCGACCAACATCGAGACCATCGCTTTGCGAGTAAGCGGTAATCTGGTCTCCGTCAAGTACATATACTCGATTGCCGATGAAACCGAGCCAGACTCGGCCGGACGCGTCACGATAGCTGGCACTGGGTCCCTCAAATGGCATTCTTTTTAGCCTGCCACTGAGGTCCCAAACACCTTGCTTGAAGTGAACGGTCCCAAAGTCCCCGACTCGGAGCCAAAGGCCACCTTCGTCTCGGCTGGGGAATATCTCGTATATAAAGTTCGGTGGATTGGTGGCTTTGGGTTCAGGAAAGAACTTGAATTCCGCACCGCGCTTGCGCCAGACTCCGGGGTCGCAACCCCACCAGACAACACCGTTTGAATCGCGAAAGACACTGGATGCCTGTTCGCCCGCTCTTTCAACAAGAATTCTGTCACCGCGAATGTGCAGCAAGGGTTTGTCATTGAGAGTCCCGACCCAGATCTCACCGTCTTCTCCCGGGAGCAGGGTCAGTCTTTGATAGCGTCGCGGTAGACTCACCGGAACAACTTGATTGCGGCGGAAGCGAACCAGTCCTTTGGAACAGCCAATCCAAATGTCGCCCTCGCGATCCTCAAGGAGTTTATAGGCGTACCCTCCCGAGAAGCCGTTCTTTTCACTGAATGTATCCAATTCGCGGTCTTGATCGCCAAGCTTACGATTTCCCAAATTCTCAGGATACCTGATTCGCACTATTCCGGAGTCTAAACGTGTGATCCACAAGGCGCCCTCCCGATCGAAAAGCATCTCGCGCAGGCCGTCTTCGAGCACGGCTGGATATCCCGCCTTCGCGTTGCGATCCATCGTCGGGACCGGTCTCACCTCCCCCCGGCCGTCGTCCGCAAACCAGACCCTGCCGTCCTTAGCCTGTGCCAAAGTTGTGATGCCCCGACCAACCGCCCCGGCGAATTCGAAGGTTTTCGAATCTCGCTTAAGGAAGGCAACGATCTTTACCGTTGCAACCCAGAGCGTGCCCTCCCGATCGACGAAGAGGTCCCTTATGACATCAGGAGCAAGGTTCCAATCGCGTCCGATTCGGACCCAGCGTGTACCTTTGCGCAGCACCAACCCATTTTCTGTGCCAGCCCAGATTCTCCCGTCATGATCGCGAGCGAAACTATGAATCTGGGACTTCGGCAATTCTTCAGGCCGGGTAAACACTCTTAAGGAACCGTCTCGCAAGAGACCTAACCCCCTTGGCGCAAAGGCTATCCATAGCCCTCCGTCGGGAGTGGGCATTAAAGAATAGATACCGTAAGAAGGCAGCTCTACTCCGGCCTGTGGCTTATACTCCTCGAATTTAACGCCATCGAAACGGAACAATCCATGTTCCGAGCCGATCCACAAGTAGCCATCTTCAGTTTGGGCGAGGGCGCTTATTTCGCTCGGTGCACCATCCATCTCACTCCAAAACGTGTAATGGAACTGCGCAATACTTCGATCGCGGTCGAGTGCGAATGACGAAGCGCCGTGGAATGTGATCAGCAGGCAGATCCAAAGCGCCAACCCGATGTGCCATGTTGGACAGAAGGCAACCCGCAGATTCACAACTGCGCAGAACCGCATCGAGCAGGAGGAATCTGGTCGCGACCTTCTCAGGTTCGTCGCCTTTGCAGCCGACATAGTCAGACGGTTTCTCAAACGGGCCTCACAGCTAACCTGACTAACCTCCGAACTATATGCATTGCGGGATTACCGGAAGATATTGATGCCGAGTCGAGAGTCGGGGCCGGGACCTGGCATTCGCGCGCTGCTCTTAAGCTATCGAGATCGAGACTCTGGCAGCCCATCAGGATCAATAGTTATGAACCTGCAGTGTTCTACAGGCCATCGTCATGCGTTCAAATTTGAAGCAACCCACGCCGCAGTGCGATGGTGACCGCGTGGGTGCGGTCGTTGGCTCCCAGTTTGTCCACGAGGTTCTTGATGTGGAAATTCACGGTTGTTTCGGCTATTGCCAGTTGATCGGCAATCTGCTTGTTGCGATGGCCATCTCGGATGAGCCGCAGCACCTCCAGCTCCCTGGTCGTAAGATCTTCGTCGCCTAGATGCTCGGCGAGGCGAGCTGCCACCTCAGGCGGAATGTGCCGTTGTCCGGCGTGGACCGATCGGACGACATTGAGCAATTCGCCCTTTGGCATGCTCTTAAGGATGTAAGCCGAAGCGCCCGACCGCATTGCCCGCTGGATTTCGCCATCACTGTCGGAGGTCGTCAGCATGATGACGCGAGCCCGCGGAAATTCTCCCCGAATTGCGATCAGGGTGTCAGTACCGTTGGTGCCAGGGAGCCGAAGGTCCATCAGCGTGATATCTGGGCGATGAAGTCGAAACTCGATCAAAGCCTCCACGCTATTCGCCGCTTGAGCAGCAAGAAGCATGTCCGGCTGAGAACCAATGATGGTGGCCAAACCTTCACGAAACACCGGATGATCCTCTACGCTCAGGATGCGTATTGGCTGGGCTTGGGCCATGGGGAAGCCTCATTGCGTGAATTGTACCCCTGCCATCGCACTAAAGGCTAAGGCTTCGATCTAGCACCTCAAAATCAAGAAACGACGGGACATAAAGTCAGGGGCGGCGCTAAAGATTGCTCCAACTCCCTTTACGAAGGCGGGTTGACGTCCGCTGCCTATAGAAAAATGCAGCATAAAAGCTACTGAACTTGGGGTGGTGACAAATCCCGCTTCTGTTCATTCTGGTGACTGTGAATGCCGGATTGGGATGCCGAAATACCGAAGTGCCGGAAGAACTCGATAGGCGACTTCAATGCCCAGCCATCCAGCAAGCGTTGGTAGGTGTCACCCCCGCTGACGCCATCGAGAAACAAGCCCGCGTAGTATCTCACGCTCCCACTTCGCGTCGTCAACTGCAATTCTCTTGCAGCACGACCACGGCAACCTTCTACCAGTCGACTCCATCGCTTCCAGTCCTCGAGGAGGGCATAGGAAACGGCACGAGAGACGAATCCGGAACAAGTGTCATGACGGACAACAAGCTGAGATTGCAGGAGGAGTGACCTCGGTGACGGTACATTCTTCCTCCGAGGAGAACGTCTTTCAACAGGTCAGGATCGAGGAGCAGAGGGGAGCGGGCTCGATGATCGGCAGACACCTGGCACGCATTTGTTTCCTGGCCGCCATGTCTCCGCTGACTTTCGCGATGGCGGCGCTGGGACAAGAGCGCACCTCGGGGGATGTGCTTACGCTGGATCTTGCGATCGAATTAGCGCGAGCCAACAATCGCGCGACAGAGCGGGCCAAACTCGATATCGACAGACAACGGGAGGCCACGGCAGAGGCCAAAACGGCGCTATATCCCCGCTTCGACACGTATCTACTCGGCACAGAGCTTCTACAACCGCTGGACTTCACAATCAAGGCGGGTCAATTAGGCACGTATCCATCGACGGGCCCGGTACCAAGCAAAGACATGGACCTGCACACTCCTGCCCGTCCAGTTGCCGTAGCGTCCATCACATTGACGCAACCGATAACTCAGATTCCACGAATCCGCTTTTCCGTCGCGGAGCAACGCTTGAACGAAGATCTGAGCCGCCAAACCTATGCGCAGACGGACCAGCAAATTGTGAATGAAGTGCGTCGTGCGTACTATTCTCTGCTCCAGTCTCAGAGCCAAGCCGAATCGCAACACGCGACCATCCATTCGCTTGAAGAGCTGGATCAGCTGACGGAGCGCCGGCTGCAGGAAAGGGCCGCTCTGAAGGCGGACAGCCTTCGTATCAAAGCCGAAGAAGCAAAAGCCAAATACCAACTGCTCGTCACTGAAGACACACTATCTGACCGAAAAGAGGCTTTGAACCGGCTGCTTGGCCGAGATCTTTTCGTCGACTTTTCTGTCGAAGGAATTCCTACTGCACTGCCGGAAGAGATGGATTTGCAGGCCGCTCGAAAGCTCGCACTTGCGCAGCGCCCCGAGATCAAGATTGCCTCTATCAAAGAGAAGCAGGCGAACCTGGAGACCAAGATTGAGAGGACTCGATATCTGCCCGACATCTCGATTCAGGCCAACTATCTG
>Ga0207109_1144_pt1 | contig 16570 bp, 9 predicted proteins | sample Alteio_BWMinHeat_73_FD_153584 | JGI IMG/M metagenome (GOLD analysis project Ga0207109, IMG submission 153584) | Enriched cells from forest soil in Barre Woods Harvard Forest LTER site, Petersham, Massachusetts, United States -... | ecosystem: Environmental > Terrestrial > Soil > Temperate forest >... | reverse complement strand
GATTGTTTGTCACATTCCCTCATTTCGCTTCGTCATGGTAGTGACGGAACAATCGAGCACTTTGTGACTGGGCCGATCTTTTGTGACAGGAGATATGGATATGTTGAAAGCACGCATAAATAATCCAGCGATGTTGTTTCCCGAAGCGATGCAGCACTTGCAGGCGCTCTCGCAGGTCTCGGAGCAGAGCGGAGTACCCACGAAAACGCTCGCGCTGATGCATTTGCGAGCCAGCCAGATCAATGGTTGCGCGGTGTGCATCGATTTGCACGTGCGATTTCCGAAGTACAAGGAAGAGTCGACGGAGCGGTTGCTCGCGGTGGCGGCTTGGCGCGACGCTCCCTTCTTTACAGGCGCGGAGCGCGCAGCTTTGGCTTTGACCGAGGCGGTGACACGGCTGAGCGACCGTGAGGATCCCGTGCCGGACGCGGTGTGGGATGAAGCAGTGAAGCACTACAACGAAAAAGAACTCGGAGGGCTGTTGCTAACGATCGCTACGGTGAATGTGTGGAATCGATTGAACGTGGCGACGCGGCAGGTCGCGGGGGAGTGGTTTAAGTCAGCCGAGGGCAAGGCGCACGTCGAGAAGGTTTCGGCTGCGCGCTGAGGTTCGCTGAAAATAGAAACGGCGGAGCAAATGGATATCATTCGTTCCGCCGTTTTCTGTTTCTGTTTCGGTTTTTGTTTCGGTGAGTCTAGTTGTCTTTAGCGTCGCCGGGAGTTGCTGTCGGGTAGAGGCCGGGGAGCGGTGCGTTTTGCTGGTCGCGCATCTCGGGATGCGGGAACGGTTTGCGCGGGATCATCTTGTCGCGCATCGCGGCGTTGTAGACGAAGATGGCTTCGACGGTGGCGATCTGCTTCAGGTCGGCGGGCACGAGATGCTCGTAGGTGTCCATGTTGGAGTGGTGTGTGCGCGTCTCGTAGTCGGCGTCGTCCTGAATGAACTGGAACCCGGGGATGCCGACGGCGTCGAAAGAAAGATGATCGGTGCCGCCGGTGTTCTGGTTCGTGATCGTCGTGACGCCGAGGTCGGCGAGCGGCTCCATCCATTGCTTGAAGATGTCGTAGACGGTGCCGTTGTTCTGCGTGTAGATGCCGCGGATTTTGCCGGTGCCGTTGTCCACGTTGAAATAGGCGGAGACCATTTTTTGTTCGGGTTTTACTTCGAGAGGTCCAGCCGGTTTGCGGAGGAATTCGGGCATGTTGAGCTGGTCGGGCGCGGTTGAGAGGGGGTAGCTGCCGAAGTGCTGCGTGGCGTAACCCTTGCTGCCGAAGAGGCCTTCTTCTTCGCCCGACCAGAGCGCGATGCGGATCGTGCGGCGCGGCTTGGCCTTCAGCGAAGTGAGGATGCGCATGACTTCGAGCGCGACGATCGAGCCTGCGCCGTTGTCGGTGGCGCCAGTGCCGGCGATCCAGCTATCGAGGTGGCCGCCGACCATGACGATTTCGTCTTTCAATTTCGGATCGGTGCCGGGAATTTCGGCGATGGTGTTGAAGCCGTGTTCGTGATCGCCGGTGAATTTGGTTTCGACATTCATTTCGATCGTGACGGGAACGTTGTGCTTCAGCAGGCGGAAAACGCGGCCGTAGCTTTCGATTTGCGTCACGACGACCGGGAAGGGAACGGCGGTGTCGCGATGATACGGAGTGCGGCCGAGCGCGGCGCCGTTGTCGTCGAAAATGATGCCGGTGCCGCCGCCGTTTTTGCCGTCGCGGCTGGGGACGATCACGCCGGCGGGCTTTTCTTCGCTAAGGAACGGCAGGATCTTGCGCGTGAGCATGATGCGCTTCATGTAGCGCTCGATGCGCGCTTGCATGTCGGCGTTTGAGTTTTCGAGCGGAAACGCTTCGAGCTCTTTGAGTTGCTTTTCGTCGTAGCGCTCGAAGAACGGCTTGTCGGTGCTCGGGACTTCGCGCATCGCGCCAAGTAAAACAATTTTGCCGCCGAGCTTGCCTTTGTACTTCGCGAGGTCGGATTCGTCGTTGATAACGACGGAGATGGCTTCGGCTTTCACCGGTCCATTAGATGAGGGCGACCACGGCGTTGCCTGCGCAACGAAGACGGCGGTGTCGGGCTCGACCATGCGCACCCAGGTGTTGAGCTGCTGCCAGCCCATGCCGAACTCGCCCCAATCCTCGAGGTGAGCGTTGACGCAGCCCATTTTGGTGAGCTGATCGCGCGTCCAGGCGTTGGCCTTCGCCATATTCGGCGAGCCGGTGAGGCGCGGGCCGATGCCGTCGATCAGGCCGCCGGCGTAATCCATGATGTGCGAATGCTCGAGGCCTTCTTCGCGGATCGCGTTGTACATGCCGAGGTCGAGCGATTCAGTCGCGGGCTGATCCATTTGAGATTCGGTCCAGCCGGCGGAGGCTTCGGCGGGCTTGGCCGACTTTTTGTCGGTCTCGTTTGAGAACGAAGGGCCGGCTGCGAGCAACGCCGCGGCTGCCAGAGCAACGGTACGCCTAAAGAGCATGAAGGGATATCTCCTGCAATGGGTGATGGTTTGGGCTAGACAAAACCGAACCATTGTACGCTCATCGCAAGAAACTCAAAGCGAAACAAGCGGATCCCTAATTCCAGCCGGAAGTGCGGACTACATCTTGCGGACTTGGGGCGCAGCAGTGCTGCGCCCCTACATGTCGGTGTGCCGAGTTCCTAGAAGAAAAATTTGGCGCCGAGTTGGAGGAGGCGCGGTGGAGCTGCGCTGATGACGTCGCCAAAGGTTGAGCTGGCGATGTTTCCGTCGACGGCTTGCGGGCCGAAGAATTGGGCGTGGTTAAAGACATTGAAGGCTTCGACCCGGAATTGCAGGGACTTGAGCTCCGTCAGCCGCACGTTTTTGAGCAGCGCCATGTCGTAGTTGTCCATACCGGGGCCGTAGAAGAATCGGCGGCGCGCGGTCCCAGGAGTTCCGAGCGCGTTTTCGCTGAAGGCGGCGGTGTTGAAGTACGACTGGCCGTTTCGCGGATTCGAATTCAGATTCAGGGAAGCGCCGTTGTAGTCGGGTTCGTCGATGCCGAAATTGTTGATGCCATTTGGCTCGGACCCGAGAAGCGAGTTATCGCCAAAATTCACGAGCGTAACCGGCAGCCCCGAGCTGAAATGCGTGATGCCGGAAAGCTCCCACCCGGAGGTCAGGCGATTGGAAGCGCGAAACAGATGTTCGAACGGAAGCAGATAGTTGTAGCTGACGACGAAATTGTGCTTCACATCGAACGACGAGAGCGCTTTGCTGAGCGACGGATTCAGCGGATTGACGGCTTCGCCGAGATTCGAAGACTGATCCTGAGACTTGCTGAAGGTGTAGCCGCCGAGAATGGTGAGGCCGCGACTGGTGTGGCGCAGCGTGACCTGGAGCGCGTTGTAATTCGAATTGCCGATGGTGGTTTGGCTCGCGTTGCTGCCGAAATTCGAACCAAGCGGGCCGCGCGTGCCGTTGAAAACCTGACCGGTGTTGCTGATGTACTGGCTGTCTTCGCCGAAAGGACCGCAAGGAACCTGACCTGGAGCAAGGTTCGCGGGATTGCTGAGCGTGAGGCAAAGCGCCGGATCGCCCGGGTTGGACTCGGTGATGACCAGCAGTCGATGTCCCTGTGTGCCGACGTAGTTCACGCTCAGCACCGTGTTCGCGCCGAAGCCGCGTTCGAGCGACAGCATGTATTCCTCGGTGTAAGGAATGCGATTGGTGGTGAGGTAATTCGGAAGGCCGGTGATCGGTTCGAACTGTGACCAGTCGATGGAATTGTCGGGATGGCTCGCACTGGAATTCAGCGGAGCGAGTGCGACGGGGAACGTTTGACCGAGGTTTTGGCCGGTCGCGGCGGTGACGAACGGAGTCGAGAAGAGCGGCGGCGCCGGACTTGTGTAGGTGGTTCCGTATGGAGCGTTGGCGCTCATGACGCCGATGGTGAGGGCTTCGATTGCGGTGTAGAACATGCCGTAACTGGCGCGAATGCTGGTCTTGCCGGGACCGCCGAGAATTTTGGCGAGGATGCCGTCGCCCGAAGAGTATGGTGAGTAGGCGAGACCGACGCGCGGCGCGAAATCGCGATTGCCCGGAGGTCCCAACGTGCGGGGAACTCCTGGATCGGTCGGATAAAGAATGCCGGCAGGCGCGCCCGGAAATACAACCGATTGCTGGCCGGGCACAAACGTCGCGATCTGGTTGTACTTCTCGTACCACGGCTCGATGCGATCCCAGCGCAAGCCGTAGTTCAGAGTGAGGCTGCGATTGATGCGCCAGCTATCCTGGCCGTAAAGACCGACGTATTTGTTGCGGCCGTAGAAGGGCTGAAGCTGGCTCTGGTTGTACTGGCTTGGCACTCCCAGCAGGAAATCCGCGAAGTCCGAACCGGTTTCGGTGCCGAAGAAAAGAAAGCTGCCGTTGAATTGCGCGATGGCATTGACGTTGACCTGATCGTAGTGAAATTCGCCGCCGAATTTCAGCGTGTGCGTGCCGATCACCTTCGAAAAATTGTCGAGCCACTGGAACGTGTTGCCGATCTGATGCAGCTCGTTGGTGTTGGTGCCGATCGTGAAGCTGTTGAAGCCGACACTTTCGACGCCTTCGGTTTTTGGCGAGAGCGCGACGATGCCCGGCGTGCCGGGGCCGGTGACGAAGCCCTGCGACGCAAGGCTCGTGCCGACGCCGCCGACCGGTTTACCGAGGTCGTTCGAATTGCGCAAGAGGCTGAAGCGGAATTCGTTGACGGAGCTGCTGCCAAAATTTTTGGTGTCACCGAGGCTCAGCAATTGAGCGCGGCCGAGATAGTCGGCACTGAAGCCGGGCACGTTCGCGCCGCCTTGCGCGATGGGATACGGATTGTTCTGCGACCAGTCGTCGAGGAAGTAGTAGGCGGAAAGGAGACCCCAGCGCGTGTTGGCGTCGAGGCGATAGGCGCCTTTGTCGTCGCGCAGCGTGAGATTCGAGGATGAAGTGGCGAACGTGTTCGCGCCGAGATTTGGCGACGGAATGTATTGCAGGAGATTTTTCGCGGGCGCGGACCATGCGCTCTGCGGAATGATCGCGCCGGGAAAAACGCAGGTGGAGTTTGTGCAGCCAGCCGTGTAGTAAGGCTCGCCCGCGGTCACGGTGTAGCCTAATTTTTGCGAAAGCATACTCGCCAGGAATGGGCCGCTGACTGTCGAAGGAACGGCGGCACCGGTCGCATCGGTGGTGACGAATGCGCCGGACAGGTCGCTCAGGTTGCCCGTGCGATCCTGGGCGGATGGCACCGGAATCTGGCCGGTGTCCACGCCTTGCGTCGAGCGCGTTCCCTGATAGTCGGCGAAGAAGAAGATTTTGTCTCGGCGAATGGGCCCGCCGAGAGTTCCGCCAAACTGGTTCTGATTGAACTCGCCGCGCGTCGGCGAGAAAAAGTTGCGCGCGTCCAGATCGGTGTTGCGCACAAATTCGAAAACATCGCCGTGAAATGAGTTCGAGCCGGATTTCGTGACCACGTTGATCTGGCCGCCGCTGAATTCGCCGTACTCGGCATCGAAATTGTTCGTCAAGATGCGGAACTCGGCGATCGAATCGAGATTCGGGATGACCGCAGCGCCCATGTTGACGTCTTCCTCGACGTCGCTGCCGTTGACGATGAAGCTGTTCGCGAATTCGCGCTGGCCGTTGATGGAGATCGTGCCGGGATTTAAATCGCCGGAGGGAGAGAGGACGCTGGCACCGACGTCTTGCACGGTGTCGGACGTGATCGACGTCGCGGGGGCGACGCCGGGCTGAAGCGTCAGCAGGTCGGTGTAGCTGCGGCCATTGAGCGGAACGGTGGTGAGCTGCCTGGCGGTGATGACCTGGCCGTTCTGCGTGCTCGTAGTTTCGACTTGCACCTGATTTTCTTCGACTATGACCGCGTCAGTGATTTCGCCGACGCTGAGTACCGCGTCGATCGTCAAGGCGCTGTTGGCGTCGATCGTGATGCCTGTCCGCCGATACGGCCTGAATGCCGAACTAGAGATTTCGAGGTCGTAGTGACCGACGACGAGAGCGGGAAACGAATAGAAGCCCTTGGCGTCTGTCGTGACGCTTTGCGTGATGCCGGTTTCGAGATTCTTCGCCGTCACGGTCGCCTTGACCACAACGGCGCCGCTGGCGTCGGTCACTGTGCCGGAGATGCTGCCGCCGGTTCCCGCGGATGATTTACCGACGAACGTGAGCAACGAAACAAGAACGAGCAGGAAGAAGCGGGCGACGGGCTGGGACGAGGACAGGCGACGACTGAGCGAAGTGCATTCCGGCGAGGCAACCATCAACTATTTCTCCGAGGTCATGAAGTCTTGCCGACGAGCGGGTCGATGAAACGTGTGTCCGAAGAAGCGGGACGAATCGAGCGCAGAGCGGGCAATCGAAGCCTTGTTGCAAACGACTTGCAAGAGGGAATATACGACAAGTCTGGTCGCATTTCAATAGATGCGAGACCAATTTCGGAGTTGTTACTTCTTTTTTACATTCCAGCCTGGACATCGATCCTGACGAGGCCCTGCGCCCTTTGCGGCTAAAGCCGCAGTTCTGCTACAGTTCGGCGCTCCAGCAGTCGATTTTCGGCCGGCTCATCCGTCTCCGTAGTGGAGGGAGGCTGGAGTGACCATCCCGGGCCACCACCTAATGAGCGCGCGATATGGCTTCGCGCCTAGGCGGGGCTGATTTCGGGTTTGTGTAAGTTTTTCCAGCTTTCTGCGTACTAGTCTATGGATGCGCCGAGACCAGATCGGATGAGCGCGCCGGGGATAACGGAACCCACGGAAGCGATCGCGCGGGCGAGGGCTGGTGACGCCGACGCCTGGGGCGAGCTTTATCGTGAATATGCTCCCGCCATGTTTCGTTTTTGCCGGCGGGCAGTGCCGACGCGTGAAGACGCTGAAGATGCAACGATGGAAATTTTCATGAAGCTGCGAGACAAGCTTGTGCAGTACGACGAGACGCGCTCGTTCAGCGCGTGGCTTTATAAAGTGGCGGCAAACCATTGCTGGGATTTACTGCGACGGCGCAAAATCCGGCAGGATAAAGAAACCGAAGATGTCGAGACCGTGCCGCTGGAGCATCCTGATCCAAACCAGCTCGATCGGATGATCGAGCAGAGTACGAGCGATGAAGTTCGCAAGGCGCTGGGCAAGCTCGGCGCACGGGCGCGCATGGCGCTCGTGATGCGCTATTACTCCGACATGAGCTACGACGAGATTGCCGATGCGCTGGGAGTGCGCCGCGCCTTTGTGGGCGTTGTGCTGCTGCGCGCGCGACATGAACTGCGACAAGCGCTGGGCGAGCCCGGTGCAATGGCCGCAGGAGGGGCTTAGTGAGCGATATGGCAAACGATCCGCGGGACGCAGGACCCGACGTACAACACCTCGACGAAATGGTTCTGCTGCTCTATATCGAGCGGCAACTGGATCGAGTGAAGGCGGCCGAAGTTTCGGCGCACGCACAGGAGTGCAATCCGTGCCGCACGCTGCTGCGCGCGATGGAGCGCGAATCCCGATTGCTGACGCGAGCGATGCTCGAGGAAGACGAAGTCCTGCCGGCGAGACTGCTGCAGTTTCAACAGCGCGCACGGCGATCGATGCAATGGATTTGGGGTGTATTGTTCGGGCTGGCGGCGACAGGCGTTTACGCGCTATACACCGGCTATGTCGAGCCCTATGAGCTGCAGCTACAGCAGGCGGGATTCGGCAGCACGAGCCTTTTGAATCTTTTGATTTTTCAAGGTGTGTTCTGGAAAGGGTGGCAATCCGTGATCACTTTAGTCGAGGTGGTGGCCATGCTCACTGTAGGCGGCTTTGCGTTGGCGTTCTTCCGCAAACGCTTACGGCGGGGATCCACCGCGCTGGCTCTGGTGCTCACCGGATTCTGCGCGGTGGGCGCGCTGATGATGCCGGCCACGGCTTCGGCGCAGGAATTCCGCAAGTCCGACAGCGTCGAGATTCGCAGCGACGAGACGGTGAAAGGCGACATATTCGTTTTCGCTCACCGCGCGCGGATCGACGGAAAAGTGGAAGGCGACGTCTATCTTTTTTCGCAAGACGCCAGCGTCGGTGGGCACGTGACCGGCGACATCATCGCTTTCACTCAGATTTTGCACGTCAGCGGTACGGTTGATGGAAACATTCGGTCCTTCACGAACAGCATCTCGCTCAGCGGCAACGTCACGCGCAACGTGCTTACCTTCAATGAATTGGCGAATTTCGATAGTTCGAGCAAGATAGGCGGCAGCCTTACGGCGTTCGTACACAATTTGAATATCGACGGCGGAATCGGGAAAAATGCGCTGCTTTTCGCGGAGCAAACGACGCTGTCGGGAAATGTCGACGGCGAGATCAGAGCACACGGCGACAATTTGCGCATCAACGGCTCAGCCAAGGTCGGCGGGCCGATCAAGTTTGAAGGCAAGTATCCCCCCGATGTTGCGAGCGATGCGAAACTCGCCTCCCCTCCCGTTTTCACGAAGCTGGAGCACAAGCCGGAATACGCGGAAGGCAGCTATTTCGTTTGGCAGGTGATTTGGCTGGCGGCTTATGTTTTGTTCGGGCTGGTTTTGTTCCAGTTGATGCCGGCGTTTTCCAGGGAAGCGGTGGACAACGTCGAGCAATATGGCGCGTCGTTCGGTCTCGGCGTGCTGGTATTTTTCGGAGTGCCGCTTGCGGCGTTGATCGCGTGCATCACTGTCGTTGGATTATTCGTGGGCCTGGCGACTTTGTTTGCCTGGTACGGCGGGCTGTACTACGCGCAGACGGTTGTCAGCGCGCTCGTCGGTCAATGGCTGCTGGGGCGGACGCGTGAGACGTGGCCGCTGATTGGGCGCATGGTTGTAGGCATCGTGGTTGTGCGGCTGGCGACGATGATTCCGCACGCCGGAGGCTGGATCAAGCTGGGAGTGACTTTGTGGGGCGCGGGAGCGATTTCGCTCGCGATCTATCGCCGCTTCCAGCCGCCGATGGCGACGGGGATGGCGCCGGCGATGTCGCCGCTCCCGCCGACGGCGACAGTGGGCGGAGCAGTCCCGGCCTGAGATTTTCGTATCTGAACGAGGCTCTGAACCAGGCTGTTGTGTGGCGCACGCTCCGCTTTTAGAGGGTGCGGGTTTAGACGAAGCCTCGGCTGAGTGACAACGAGACTCCCGCTTTAAGGCTCAACTCACCGTGAGCGTTATCGTCGCTGAGTGTGTGAGCGATCCCGAAGTTCCCGTAATCGTGATCGTATAAGTTCCGGCCGGCGTCCCCGTCACTGGCAAGCCGCTGCAGCTTGTCAGTGAAAGCATCAGCAACACCCCGAAAGTCCACGCCAGTTTCCGCGCTGCTCCGAATCGCCGCGCAAACCAAACGAACAAAAGCAGACTTAACGCCGCGAGTGCAAGCGTTACATTCCAGATGCCGCTCGTCGGTCGTGAACCGATGTGAGGCGCCATCGACGGTGAAGTGCGCGCGGTCGTCGTAATCGTCGCGGTGGAGGTGACCGCGGTCGATGCCGCAGTAACCGAGCTCGGGTTGAGCGTACACGAAGATCCCGCCGGAGCGCCCGTGCAGGTCAGTGCAACGGCGGACGTGAAGCTGTTCAACCCAGTCACAGTTACGGTCGCAGTGCCGGTGCTTCCCGCGGCGAAGCTTAAAGTTGCCGGGGCGACGGCGATCGAAAAGTCCGGCCCTGTGGACGTGCCGGTGCCGTTGAGTGTCGCCGTCTGCGGGCTGCTGGCGTCACTGTCGGCGACGCTCAATGTTGCGGTTACGGCGCCCGCAGCCGTCGGAGTGAAAGTGACGCTGATCGTGCAGCTTTTGCCGGCGGCAAGAGTTGTTCCGCACGCGCTGGTTTGTGCAAACGACGAGGCGCCTGCGCCGGTGATGCTGACGGCGATGTTGCTGACCGTCGCGGTGCTGTTGTTTTTCAGTGTCACGGTCTGCGCAGTGCTCGTCGTGTTGATGGCTTGATTGCCGAAGTTCACCGTTGCGGGGCTCAGGAAGACAGGGCTCGGCGGCGCAGTGCCGGTTCCGCTCAGCGGAACAGTCTGCGGGCTTGATGCGTCGCTGTCGGTGACGGTCAGCGTCGCGGTTTCTGCACTCATGAGCGACGGCGTGAACGTGACGGCGATCGAGCAAGTCGCGCCGACGGCGATCGAGCCGGTGCACGTCGAATTGCCGACGGCAAAATCGGCCGCATTTGTTCCCGTGATGGCGACCGTCGTGATCGTCAGTGTGCTTCCGCTCAAATTCGCCAGCGTCGCAACGAGCGGCTGGCTGGTTACGCCGACGGCCACCTTTCCAAAGTTCAACGCGGTTGGACTCAGGATGATGCCCGTCGCCGCGGCCGGCGAAAGTTTTGCGACGAACGCCGCCCCTGTATTGAATGTCGTCTGGTACGCGCCGGTTGTGACCGGGAAGTCCGAGGATGCAGTGATGCCGGTGATGTAGACGTTCTTCGCGCTATCGACAGCGATGCCGGTCGCGGCGTCGCCGCCGCTCCCCCCGAAATACGTCGAGAACGACAGCGCAGAGCCGGTCGAGTTCAGCACCGACACGTAGCCGGTGTCGCGATTTTGCGTCGTGCGCGTGAATTGCGGCGCGCCGGGAATCGTTGGGAAGTCGGAGGACGCCGTGCTTCCCGCGACGTATGCGTTGCCGCTGGAATCGGCCGCGATGGCACCGGCCGCCTCCTGCGAAGAGCCGCCGAAATACGTCGAGTAAACCAGCGATGCACCGTTCGATTTCGTCGTGTCGATGCGCGCGACGAACGTCGTCTTGTTCGTATTCTTCGGCGTCGATTGCAAAACGCCGCTGGTGACGGGGAAGTCCGTCGTCTTCGTGTTGCCCGTTACGAATACGTTCGAGCTTGGCCCGAGCGCGATGGCATTTCCGATGTCGCCGGAGCCGCTGCCCGTCGCGGTGCCGCCAAGATACGTGGCGTAGACAAGATTGTTCGCCGTGGTCGTATCGACGCGCGCTACGAACGCATTTCCCGCCGTGCCCTTCATCGTCGATTGAAACGCGGAAGTCGTCGCCGGAAAATCGGTCGAGGTCGTTTGCCCGGTGATGTACGCGTTGAAGCTCGAATCGACCGCGATGCCGGTGCCTTGGTTCGAGTTCGTTCCGCCGAGCAGTGTCGAATAAATCAGCGAGCCCGTTCCGCTGAACGTGGTGTTGAAACGCGAAATGAAAGCCAGCCCGGTCGATTGACCAGTGGTCTGGATCGCCGTCGCGGGAGTTACGGGGAAATTTGTCGAAGTCGCCGAGCCGGTTACGTACGCGTTGCCGTTCGAGTCGAGCGCAATCGCCGCGCAGCCATCGTTGCCGGAACCGCCGAGAAATGTTGAGTACATCAGCGATGTGCCGGTCGGATTCAGTTCGGTGAGAAAGCCGTTCGACGGCGTGCCGTTGTTGACGAGCTGATAGGCGGTGCCCGCTGTGACCGGAAAATCGGTCGAAGGCGTCGAGCCGGTGATGTATACGTTGCCGCTCGCGTCTACGGCGACGCCGGTCGCATTGTCGAATTTTCCGGTTTGGCCAGAGCCGCCGAGGTAGGTCGAAAACACGAGCGCGGTTCCGCTCGCATTCAGCTTTGTGACGAAGGCGTTTCCATTCGAGCCGGTGCGTGTGGTCTGAAACGCGCCCGCCGTCGTTGGGAAATCGGTCGCGCCTGTGGTGCCGACGATGTACGTGTTGCCTGTGGAATCCACAGCGATGGCATTGCCGGTTGTGGCGCTGTTGCTGCCGCTGAGATACGTTGCGTAGCCGACGACGGGATCGATCACGAGAGGGAGCGTCGCGTCGTATGCGCCAACGCGAATTCCGAGTTCGCCTGAGGCACGCTGCGTGTAATTCGCGGCTACTTCTGTGCGGCCTGCCGCGCTCTCCTGATATGCGCGCGGCTGGTGCAGCGAAACATCCCCGGCGGCGGTTGAGAGAATTGCATCGCCGTCCGCGCTCAAACGCAGGTGCTCCGCGCCTTCCACGCGCAAAGCGATGCGATTCGGATTCGCGCCTGGGCTGACGATGTAGTCCGATTCGAGCCTCCCCTGGCTGCCGTAGTACACGAGATCGACGCCGGGATAGACCGAGTCAAATTGGACGCGCGCGTATTCCGGTACATTGCTTCGCCATTTCTGCGGATCGTTGCCGACAAAATAGCTGGCGTGCGCGACTTGCTGGCCGACGGGATGTGCGACCGTGTGAGAATTGCTGCCTGCGAGCGCCAGCCGCACGACCGCTTGGGTCCCCCGCTTCCCGGGCTCAGCCGACGGCCCTTCAAGCCGTAGCGTCGCGCCGCGATCGGTCAGAAACACGGTGTAGCCCGCGCCGCGCGTCAAAAATTTCACGCGCGGGTCGGTCTGTCCGGAATTTTCTTCAAAGGTGAGCGGAATTTTGCCGTACGCCTCCAATGCAAGAAGGCGAGCTGAGGCATCGTTGCGGTTCGCCGCGACTGGCCCGCGTGCGGCCGCGTGGCGCCCGTGGTGATACGCGGCTCCGATCGCGAGCGCCGCCAGGCAAACGCCAGCCAGCGTGAAGAGTTTCTTCGTTTTCATAAGACCCCCGCGCCGTAACTAGGCACGGCGCACACCCCGAGAAACCGACGAGAATTCCGACACTTCGACTCTAACTCACGGCTGCGGCCAGATTGTTGGAAACACTGGGGATATTGCCCAAAATTTCAATGGCGGGCGCGCGACCTCGAGACAAATCCGTGGCCTCAATGGCGTTTCTTGCCGTGTGTTATCGTTGCTTACGGCCGACCCGCGAGCGAGAACGTCAACTGCGGCAAGCGGGCGCGTGGAAACGAAAACTTGGGCAAGCGCCAGGCAGCAACCTCACGAAAACGAGAACAGTCCAGCGACGCGGAAAAAGTCGTTTCCATCGATCGCGTTTACACGTCGATGGAGGATGAGTTGGCGTCGCCGCAAGTCGATGAGCGCGTGCGCGAAGACCGGTACGACGAAGATTTTCACGAGCAGCCTGCGCACTCGTCCGAGAACGGCGCCTCCGGCTCGGGCAACGGTGCAGCTCCAACGATGCAAGACATCTTCGGTCCCGGCGGTCTTCTCGAACGCTGCATGATCGGCGGCTACGAACATCGCCCCGCGCAACTCGAAATGGCGGAGGCCGTCCACAACGCCTTCACCGAAAAGCATCACGCTGTCGTCGAGGCCGGCACGGGTACCGGCAAAACGCTCGCCTACCTGCTTCCCGCGATTTGCAGCGGCCGCCGCGTCGTGATTTCCACGGCCACGAAATCTCTGCAAGAGCAGCTCTATCAAAAAGATATTCCGTTCCTGCAAAAGCATTTCGCGCCCGAACTCAAAGTCGCCGTGATGAAAGGCCGCTCGAATTTTCTCTGCCGCGTCAAAGCGCATCAGATGGCCGACCAGCCGATGCTTAAAGGCCTCGAGGAAATCGATGCGTTTCGCCAGATCAACGAGTGGTCGAAGCTGACCGAAACCGGCGATCGCGCCGAGCTCACGTTTCTCTCCGACGATTCCGATCTGTGGATGCGCCTCGACGCGCGCCGCGACACGTGCTCCGGCCAGAAGTGCCCCGAGTTCAATCAGTGCTTCGTCACTGCAATGCATCAGCGCGCCAAAAACGCCGACCTCATCATCGTGAATCACCATTTGTTCTTCGCCGACCTCGCGCTCAAGCAGGACGACTTCGGCAGCATCCTTCCGGAATACTCCGCCGTCGTTTTCGACGAAGCGCACGAGATGGAGGACGTGGCGAGCGATTATTTCGGCCGCCAGATTTCCAACTATCGCTTTGAAGAGCTGGCGCGCGATGTCGATCAAACGTTGCGCCTGCTGCGTCTTGGCTCCGCCGCATTACTGCGCAAAACGCAACGCATCCGCGAGCGCTCGCGCGAATTTTTCGATACGTTTCCGCCGCGCGATGGCCGGTTCCCCTTCACGCGTCCCGAGCGTGCGGCGTTTGTCGAACAGAATCGCGAACCCTACGACGCTCTGGCAACCTCGCTCAAAGGCCTCGAAACCGAGTTCGCCGCGCTCACGCAAAAGCCGGAAGAACTCACGCGGCTCGCCCGCCGCAGTTTCGAGATTCGCCAGGAGCTTCAATTCCTCTTTGAGTCGAACGAGAAAAATTTTGTCTATTGGTACGAACGGCGCAACAAAGGCGTCTTCATCGCCGCGACGCCGATCGACGTCAGCCAAATTTTGCGCGAACGACTCTTTGAAACTTTCGACACCGTCGTGCTGACCTCCGCGACGCTCACCGTCGGCGGCCGCTTCGAGTACATCCGCCAACGCGTCGGCCTCGATCACACGAAAGAATGCTCGCTGCCACCCGAGTTCGATTGGGCGCACCAGGCGCTGCTCTATACGCCGCCTACGATTCCCGACGTGCGCAATCCCGGATTCGGCGCCGCCGCGGCCGATGAAATCGTCAATCTCCTCGAACTCAGCCAAGGCCGCGCGTTCTGCCTCTTCACCAGCTATTCGCAAATGAGGGATCTGTTCGAGCGCGTTCGCAACCGAATTGATTTTCCGCTCTTGCTGCAAGGCACCGCACCGCGCTCCGTACTGCTCGAGCGATTCAAAAACACTCCCGGCGCCGTTCTGTTCGCCACCGCCAGCTTCTGGCAGGGCGTTGACGTCCCCGGCGATCAGCTTTCTTGCGTCATCGTCGATCGCTTGCCGTTCGCCGTTCCCAGCGATCCGATCGTCGCCGCTCGCGTCAGCGCGCTTCAGGAAGAAGGGCGCAATCCCTTCGCCGAGTTTCAGGTTCCGCAAGCGGTTTTGTCTCTCAAACAGGGCTTTGGCCGCCTCATCCGCAGCAAGACCGACCGCGGCGTTCTGGCCCTGCTCGATAGCCGCATCGAACGAATGCCCTATGGTAAAATTTTTCTAGAGTCACTGCCGCGGTACGCCACCACCCACGATTTGCGAGACGTGGAGCGGTTCTTTCACCAAGGGCACCAAGGGCAAACGGGGAAGAAATCGCATAGGGCGTAGGCCGCCGTCTTTAGGTGCGCAAAAACGCAGTTTGCTTCAGGGGATCGGATGTTTCGGGTAAGCGTCGAAGACACATTTTCGTCGGGTCATGCGTTGCGCGGATATCGCGGCAAATGCGAAAACGTGCACGGCCACAACTATCGTGTGCGCGTCACGGTCGAAGGCCCGCAGCTCGATGCCATCGGCTTGCTCGTCGATTTCACGCTGCTCAAGCAAGTCATGCGCGAAATCATCGGCCGGCTCGATCATCAGTTCATCAACGATCTCGACCCGTTCCGCACCGTGAATCCGTCGGCAGAAAATCTCGCAAAGTATTTTTACGACGAGATGCAGAGCGGACTGAAAAATCTGCCGCCCGGCGCGCGCATCACCGATGCGACGATTTGGGAAACGGACACGAGCCAGGCGAAATACAGTCCGGCAGAGTAAGGCAAGGAAACTCGGACCCTAGCCCTGGGTAACCAAAACGCAATTTCACGGCAACCGGCACGAAATGAATCGCGCGATTTACATCATCATGGTTCCGGCTGTTCTGGTAGCTGTGGGATACATCCTGATTTTTCGCGCGGTAGGACTCGCTCCGGGATACGGACGTTTGTTAGTCGTGATGGCGTTGTTTGTTGGCGTTGCGTGGTGGATGGTACGGAAAAGTGCAAAGACCTCTCGTCCCCAGAAATAGAAGAACCATTGAGGCGCAGTCTGTCTTCATCACTGAAATTTTCAAGTCGATTCAGGGTGAAGGGACTCGCGCCGGTTTACCGTGCGTATTTGTCCGCTTAACCGGCTGCAATCTGCGTTGCACATGGTGCGATACGGCCTACGCTTTTCACGGCGGCAAGCGCATGACCGTCGATGCGATCTGCCATCAAGTCGACGAGCTCGCCGGCCGCGGCGATCATCAACACGCGTCCGAAGCGGCGATTGAGCTCGTGGAACTCACCGGCGGCGAGCCGCTCTTGCAGGAAGGCATTTATGCGCTCGCGCAGACTCTATTGAGCGATGGTTACACGGTGATGATCGAAACCAGCGGCGAGCGATTCATCGGCAAACTGCCCGAACACGTCATCAAAATCGTCGATGTGAAGTGCCCCGATTCCGGCGCGGCGAATACGTTTGAGTATCGAAATCTCGATCTGCTCAGCCACAACGACGAAGTGAAATTCGTGATTTCGTCGCGCAAGGACTACGAATTCGCGCGCGAATTTACGAAGAAACATCAGCTCGCCGACCGCGTTCGCGAGGTATTGTTCTCGCCTGTGTTCGACGACCCTGAAGGAAAATGGAAGGGGCTCGATCCAAAGCAACTGGTCGAATGGATCCTCGCCGACGATCTCCCCGTCCGGCTCGGCCTGCAACTCCACAAATTCGTCTGGCATCCCTCCACCAAGGGCGTCTGACGCCTGATCCTGCGAGGCAATCCCGGCCACGCTATAATTGATCCACATGCCATCGAACGCCAAAGCATCAGCCATCGTCCTCCTCAGCGGAGGCATGGACTCCTGCGTCAGCACCGCCGAAGCCGTCGCCCGTCATGGAAAAGATCGCGTTGCCCTCCTCCACGCCGGCTATGGCCAGCGCACGCAATCGCGCGAACGCCGAGCCTTTACCGAAATCGCCG
>Ga0207109_1116_pt1 | contig 16582 bp, 9 predicted proteins | sample Alteio_BWMinHeat_73_FD_153584 | JGI IMG/M metagenome (GOLD analysis project Ga0207109, IMG submission 153584) | Enriched cells from forest soil in Barre Woods Harvard Forest LTER site, Petersham, Massachusetts, United States -... | ecosystem: Environmental > Terrestrial > Soil > Temperate forest >... | reverse complement strand
GAACAAACTGCACTATCTTTTCGGGCCCTGCTTCGGCTCCTTGCCGGCGAGCGTGACATTGCCAATGATTCCCTTGCGCTCGCCGCGAATGACGCTCGTGAAATTCACGCGGCCGCTGTTTTCGACGAGGATATCGAGCGTGGCGGGACCTGCAGTTGCCGGAAGCTTCAACTGCGATGTAGCGAGACGGCGATCGAGTGTGCCCATGAGTTTCTGATCCAAATAGACCTGTGCGTAATCATGCAGGCCTTCGAGTTTCAATTCGCCGCCCGCGCCGGCCTCAAGGCGCGTGCGATAAAGCACGTAGCCGTACGACTGGTCCATATCTTCCATGGTGAGCAGGGTGTCTGACTCGACGGGTTTGGGCAGATTGTCCCACAGCGAGGCTGATTCGTTTCCGCCAGCCAACGGGAACGCCTGCACCGGGATGGGCGGCGGGATCGGCGGCGCGGTGTGCCCAGTGACACGCGTAATCACATCGCGGAAGAGAAAATACTTCTGCCGCGGCTTGCCCTGCTCATCGAGCGGTGCGTCGTAGTCATAACTGGTGGTATCCGGCTCGTAGTTAGTCCCGTTGCTATTGGCCCCGTTCATCCAGCCGAAGCTCGTGCCGCCATGAAACATGTACATGCTGATGGAATATCCCTGGCCTAGCATCCATTCAAGTTCCTCCGCTTCTCGCTCGCCGCTCACCTCGTGGTGCTTCTCGCCCCAGTGATCGAACCAACCGGCCCAGTATTCGCCTGTCATGTGCGGATCGTCGGGACGGATGGTGTCGAGGGTAGCGAAACTGTTCTTTGCGTCGCCGGTACCGAAGTTGATGACGGCGGGCAATTCAGGAAGCGCGCCGTTCGGAATCTGTTCGGGGCCATCGGCGGTATAGAGCAGATCGGGCGCCATGCCCGTCTTCTGCAGCAGGCTCTTGAGCGCTTCCATGTAAGCGTGATCGTTGCCGAACGATCCATATTCGTTTTCCACCTGCACCGCGATAATGGGTCCGCCATTCTTGAGCAGCAGCGGAGTGATCTCCTTGCCAAGGCGCGCGAACCAGCGCTCGACGGCCGCGGTGTATGTGGGCTCCTGGCTGCGGAGCACGACGCTGCGGTCCTTGAGGAGCCACGATGGATAGCCGCCGAGTTCCCACTCTGCGCAGACGTAAGGGCCGGGGCGCAGGATCACGTTCAGGCCCTCCTGCTGCGCCTCGCGAATGTACTCCGCTATATCATTGTCTCCGGTGAAGTCGTAGACGCCGGGGCGCGGTTCGTGCAGGTTCCAGAACACGTAGGTGGTGATGGTGTTCAATCCCATGGCGCGCGCCTTGCGGAAACGATCGCGCCAGTAGGCACGCGGCACGCGCGGGTAGTGCATTTCGCCCGAGATGATCTGGTAGGGCTTGCCATCGAGTAGAAATCGTTTACCTGTTACGGTGAATGAGTGAGTGGCTGCAGCCGACTGGCTGAAGGCGGCAACCGCCGCCGACAGAATCAGGGCAATGCACAACAAGGCCGAAATGCGAGCTTTTATCATCAGGTTCCTTACCGGCACTTTCTTGCCGCGCGGTCTTAACCAATCACGGCTGGCTTCATATTTCTGCATGCCCATTTTAAGCACAGATTACGACTGCCTCATTGGGCGGATTCTTGACCCGCTACAGTTGGAAAATTGTATACGACACCCTATACTCCTAGGGAATCGATCGCCGTGCGAGGTCCCGTGAAGCGTTTCACCGCAACCTGCTTGTCGTTTCTGTTCTTGTGCGTTTCGAGTGCGTTGTCGATCGGCCAGGGGCCAAATCTCGAATCGCGGCGGGCACAGTTTCGCGAAGCGATCGCGGCCCAGTGGCAGTACGCGTTGAAAACGCATCCGGAATTGGCTACCTACGTCGGCGATCCACGCTATAACGACCGGCTCAGCGATCTCTCGCCACAGGCGATTGCCGCAGAAGACGAGGAGGACAAGCGTCAACTGGCCCTGTTCATCGCAATCGACTCGACAGGATTCTCGCCCGAAGAACTGCTCAACAAAGAGCTGATGATTCGCCATTTGCGCCAATCGATCCGGAATACACAACTCAAGACCTGGGAGATGCCGGTAAATCAGACGAACGGGATTCATCTTGACCTTGCCTGGCTTCCCGCGCAAATGCCGTTCAACACAGTCAAGGACTACAAAAACTACATCGCGCGCCTGCATGCGATTCCGCGGGCCCTGGCGCAGACGACCGAAGTGATGCGGCTGGGACTCCGCGATGGCCTGATGCCGCCAAAATATCTGCTCGAAAAAGTGGGCCAGCAGGTACAGGGAATTGCCAACAATGCTCCGGAACAAAGCCCGTTCGCGAAGCCCGCAGCCAAGTTCCCTGCTGCCATCACGGTCGCCGATCAGAAACACCTGCGCAAAGATATCCTGGCCGCCATCGAACGCGAAGTAAATCCTGCCTATGCCGCGTTCGCTCGCTTTGTAATGCGGGAATATGCGCGGCATGGGCGAACTGAATTCGGAATCTGGGCAGTGCCGGACGGCGACGCGATTTACCGCGCAGCCGTCAAGCAGAACACGACAACCGATTTCAGTCCGGCCGAGATACACGAGATGGGCCTGCGCCAGGTGGCGGAGATTGAAGCGGAAATGCTCAAACTGGCCAACTCGCGGGGCTTCAAGGATCTCAAGAGCTTTAACCAACACATCCGGGACGATAGCGCCCTTTATGGCAAATCGGGCCAGCAAATCTTCGACCTCTACAAGCACTACGCGAAACAGATGGAACAGAAGCTGCCTGCATATTTCGGCAAGCAGCCGCCCACGCGCGTGGAGGTGGTGGTGATGGATTCGTTCCGCGCACCCGATGCTGTGCCTGCGGACTATTCTCCCGGTTCCAACGATGGCTCGCGGCCGGGCCGGATTAATGTGAATGAATATGCTCCGGGGAAGCGCCTGCTTCTGAATGTGGAGGCAATCGCTTATCACGAAGGAATTCCCGGCCATCATCTGCAGTTCTCGATTGCGAAAACGCTGCCCGAAATTCCCGACTTTCGCCGCAACGGGGATTTCAATGCATATTCGGAAGGCTGGGCCTTCTATTCGGAACGACTTGGCCGCGAGATGGGCTTCTACCAGGATCCCTGCAGCGAATATGGCCGGCTTGAAAACGAAATGTGGCGATCGGTGCGCCTGGTAGTCGATACGGGCGTGCACTACAAACACTGGTCGCGGCAGCAGATGATCGATTTCTTTACCGAGCATACAGCCATGGATGCGCAGAACATTGCCACCGAAGTGGATCGTTATATTGCGTGGCCGGGACAGGCCCTCAGCTACAAGCTCGGGCAAATGGCGATTCTCAAACTGCGTGACGAGGCAAAACGGGAACTGGGCGAGCGCTTCGATATTCGCAAATTTCACGATGCCGTTCTGGAGGAGGGGCCTCTGCCGTTGGATGTCCTCGAAGAACACGTCCACCATTGGCTGGCGCAGGAGGAGGCCCTTGCGGCGGCGCGATAGCACGCCGCTCCGCCAAGCGTTAAGCGACGAAGATCTGACCATTTGCGGCGACAGCCACCAAAACGCGGAGTTAAGACGCGCGCCTAAGGCCGAGGCGGCGAGTCGACCGATGCGTACAGGTTCTCGGCAGCCCGGTCCCAGGTTAGCTGCTTCGCGCGATTGATGGCGTTGTCCGCCAGCTGCGCCCGGAATAGAGGATCCGTCGCCAGGCGAATCATTGCTTGCGCGAGACCGTCGATAACGGCTGACTCGCCGGCCTGGCGAGCCGGAATCACAATCGCGCAGTCCGGCCTTGCCAAGTGGCCGGGGCCTCCCAGATCAAGGCAGACAACGGGCAGCCCGACGGCGAACGCTTCCAGAACCACCATGCCTCCTGAATCGTGCAGGCTGGGAAACACCAGGGCCAGGCTCTGCCGGAATTCACGCGCGATTTCAGCGTGCGGCGTGGAGGGAATCCAATCGAGCAGATCCTGAACTCCGCACGCGCGGGCCTGCCTCTCGAGCCACGCTCGATCATCACCCGTGCCGATGATCTTGAGCCTTACTCCTGGGATCGATCGCCGCGCCTGAGCCAAGGCGCGGAATGCCAGATGCAGCCCTTTCCAATACAGCAGGCGGCCTACAAAAAGGAAGTGCGGCGCCATTGGCTCGTCGCATGAAGGCTTTTGAATCTCCGATTCGTCGATGGCGATCGCAGGCTGCACCACGCATTTGGCGCGATACCTGGCAGGAATGCGGGCCATGGTTTCGGCGGTGGTGCACGCGATCCTCTGCGCACGCGAGAACGTGGAGCGCATCAGCGGATCGAGCCCAATCAGTGCGTTTCCGAGATTTCGAGCCATTTCAGCGAAGCGGCTCCCTGGCGAGAGGCTTTGACTCAATTGGGTGGGCATGCTTTCTCCGCCCCCCACGGGTCCAAAGATGAAGGGAACCCCGAGCCCACCCATGAACGAGGGTTGGCGATACGATGCGAAGGTTACGTGATGCACTCGATCGAAGCGTTCGACGGCGTGAAGCCGCTTGGCCAGCCGATAAGCGCCCACCTGCCAGAAGAGGTAATAGGCATAGATTCCGCCGGGCCATCGCTTCCCTGCGCGCGCCCAGCGTGGCAGATCGTAGTAGTGAAACCAAAGCGCCGGATTTCGAGAAGCCGCATCCTTTTCGATGACCTCACGATTGTTGCTGCGCGTGATGACGTGAACCTGCCAGCCGCGGCGCACCAGCGCCAGCACCCAGTTCCATCCGACAGCCGGCTCAGACCCCTTGCCCGGTTCACACGCGTAAGCCGAAACGAGTAGCTTCATCCGCGCGCTGCCTCACGTTCGCGGTGGTCGCGTCTTGTGGCGCAAGGATTTCCCAGGAAGTCGGTCGAAATCATCTACATGGAGTTTAATTCGCCGGTGATAGAGACTGGCGCACTTGGAAACTGCCCAAAAAGAATGCCCCAGGTTCAAGAAGAAGAACCCGGGGCAAGTTTCGTGGAGCACCAACTCGACTAGCTTGGCGTCACGTGCAGGTTGAAGGTGATGGTGTGCACCCGGGAGCCGCTCACCGCCCAAAGAGTCACAGGCACTGTCTGGGTGGCCGCGCCGGCCGTCGCACTGAACTTCACGGTCACGGGTCCGCTGGTCAGAGCGTTCGGGCTGAGCGAGGCGGATACCCCGCTGGGCAGCCCGGTAAACCAGAGGCTGACGGTGCCGCAATTGTAGGAGTTGACATGCAGGCTCGCCGTCGCCGCACCCGACGACATCGAATAGGATTCCCGGCTGAAGTACACCGCGAAATCCGGATACGAAGTCGTCGGTATTGCGCATGCGCCCGCCGGAGAGGTTGACGGCTTCGCCCAGCTTGACGAGTAGTCCGTGCCGGTAGCACTCTGCCAGCCCCCCAGTGTGACCGCCTTGCCATTCACGATCTTGAAGTTGCTCGAAGTGGTGGGATCGTACCACTTATTGCTGCCCGCGTTGAGCGTGGTTGCAAACTGCGTCCAGTCGTTTCCTGCGAGATAGGTTCCGAACACGTTCTGTCCGCTCCCCGCATTTTCAAACGTATTCCCGGTCACTACCGTGTTGGTCGTGATCAGGTTGTAAACCTGACCCGTAAGCCAGTCCGTAATTTTGTGGCCGCCCGCAAACCCCGCCACGAAGATTTCCGCCGGGTCGTAAATACCCGTTCCGCTGTTGTTATAGAACGTGTTGTTCTTGATGGTGAGGCCCTGGACATTGAGAATGTTTACACCAGCGCCGCTGGAACAGACGTGGCTGTTTTCAAGGGTGATGGGACCTTCGTCGGCTTCGAGTTGCACACCGGCCATCACATTTCCGACCAGCGTGGCGTTATTGATGGTGATGTTCTTATTATCGGTGTCGAACCAGAGACCCTGCGCCTGATTGTGGTAGGAGAAGTGGTTCTGCACTGTGGTGTTGCGCATGTACATGAACTTGGTCCCGCCCATGCCCCAGTCGTAGAGATTGCCCTGCGCGCCGCGCCAGTTGTTGTAGTCGCTCTGGTTATAGCTCAACAGCACATTCTGGTCATTGGCCCCCATGAAGCCCACGCCGCCGTTATAGTTGGCCACGGAGTTTTGGACCGTTACGCTATTGGTGCCATAGATACCGAGGCCGCCCCAGTTGTTCCACATCAGCTGGTCGGAGTCGAAGAGGATGTTGGAGGCTCCGTTGATGGTGACGCCGGCGGTGTTGACGCAGTTGGCAGCGTGGCGAAAGACCATTCCGCGGAGAACGATATTGCTTCTGCTCGCGATGTTGAGGGTCTGGCGCCGTACCGCGGCTTCAATGCTCGCGCTCGACACAGTGGTCCCCGCTGGCGGATCCAGGTAGATCATGTTGCTGCCTTCGCTTGCGAAGAAGGTGCCCGGGCGCAGTTGCGATGTGCTCATCACCTGGGTCACCAGTTTCCCGTTCACGAAAAGCATTTCTGTGCGCCGGGCAATCGTAGGAATTGTGCTGGGCCAGCCGGATGGTACGGCGCACGTGCCAAGGTTGGGTGTCCAAACGTGGGTGTAGATCCCGGAAGACTGAAGCGTCCATCCGGACAGCACATCGGAGCCGGCGATGATCGCGGTTCCGGTTACCGCTGCCTGAATTGTGACAGTCGCCCCGGTCGACCGGTACGCCGTGATGCTGACTGCCTCCCGGTAAACACCCGCATTGACAATAATCTTGGTCCCAACGTTCCTTTCGTTGTTGGCATCGGCCTTATTGACGGCAGCTTGAATGGTCTTCAGAGGAGAACTTTGTGCGCCCGAGTGACTATCGCTTCCAGATTTCGCATCTACATATAAGTACGTGGTCTGACCTTCGGTGACGTGCGCCTGGGCGCTCGTGCGAATCCCGGAAACGACAAGGATCGCAGGGAGGAGAGCAAAAAGGGCTTTCCTGGGGAGCATTGATGCCTCTGCAGAGTGCTGAAATTTAAACCCAAGGCATCGTAGGCATGTCGATGGTGAATTCCCGTAGGCGATCAGCCGGGTCACCGGTCGACTGGATTAGCACCAACAGATAGCGAGATCTTCGCTTTAGTCACTTCTGCTTTTTACATGTCCGGAAATGTTTGCTGGCAAGACCGTACGAGGGGCCGACGTTCGGAGTGCGGTAACGTCCTGCTTGGATGCGCGGCTTTGAGCAAATGTTTCCGAAGATGCATTAGCGCTCAAATGCAAGGTCAGAAAAGTATTACGGTCGTACTATCTATTTTTGTCTTTGGCTAGACTACACGAGATTCCCGGGTTGTTCGACGGAGGGAGTATATTTTTCTAAAAATAGTTGAACAACCCGGAACCGCATTCGCTAAGCGTTTTGGGGATAGTGATTTAGCGAATGCAATTGCACCCAAACCTTAATGCCCGACCATAAAACTCAGGGCAATTTTCCACAACAGATACCAGAATCCAGCACCGAGGAGGGTAACCACGACCACAGCGCGTGCGGTGAGGGCAGCATCGGCACCCCGTTCGGCGGCCTTCTCAGCGTGAGTTTCTGGAAACGCTTCGGCAACAGCATCCACGGCAAGAACCCCTTGATGCAAAGTTGGCAAACTCATAAACTCTTATTCTCCTGAGATATATCTCGTCTAGACGGTCGCTCCTGGAGAGCAGCCACGCCCACGCAACGCCCTCGAATCGAGCGAATCCAACCTTACATCCGCTGGGGAAGAGGGAAAAAGATGCTCCCATCTTTGGTGGGATTTGTTTGAACTATAGCAAAGCAAGTAATCAATTGTGATAACCGTTACACCCAAAAGTGCACGATGGTAACGTATTCCGTCGGCTTGACGACAGAAGATCACTGGACCCGCTCAGATCTAAGTCCGCCGCCCCCCGGCCAGATTAAGCAGGGCCTTAATTTGCTCGAATGCATACTCTGCAAGGCACATATTTCCGCCATTCCAATCCATGCCCAGAACCCGCAACTGGTAATGCAAGGCCAGGGGCCGCAGCGCCTTAGGCGGAATGGCAAAGCGACGATAGTGCGCCAGCACCAGCGGATGGCGGGTGAGCGTCCGCCATACGTCGCGCGGCCCATGGAACAAGGCGTCCTGGATGTAGAAATAACGGAAGATATCCTGGCAGGGCAGGCTGTGCAGAACCGCCCATTCCCAGTCGATTGCCCCGGTACGGCCATCGGCAAGCCTCTTCAAATTCCAGGGTGCAAAATCGCGATGTTCGATGAAGGCTGGAAGCAGCTCGTCGTAATCGAGAAACTCCTGAGCGCGAGCGAGGATATCGCGATCGAAAGGAAGATCGCTCTGTTCCAGTCCGGCAGCGATCGAGGCACGTTGTTCTGAGACTCGCGCCATCCCGCCGGTGACCGCGAATCGCGCCAGCAGGTCCACATGGGCGGGCTTCAATTCTCGAGTTACGGGCTCGCCCTCGAGCCATGTTTGCGCCGCTACTCCCCGCTGGGTATCCCGAAAAAGACACGCGGGAAGGTAGTCGGCTCCGCTCAGGCTCTGGAGGATATCTGCCTCATTGAGAATGGCTTGCACCGAGTCGTCGAGCAGCGGGACCTTGGCGACAGCTTTGAATTGCCGATCCCGGCCCACGAAAAAGATGGTGACTTTCCGGGTATAGGACGGATTGCCTATGTGAAGCACAGCAACCCAATCGTCTTCAAATCCGGGCAGCCGATGTCGCCAGTAGGAGAGATCGATGGAATTCCTGCTGGAGACTACGCCTGGCAGCCGGGCGAGCGCCCCCAGCGACGAGGCCGCGATGACCGCGTTCCACCGCAGGCGGGTGCTGACCTTGAATGGACGCCAGCTTCGGAATACAGCCGTTGCAATACGCGAATCGCCAATGACCACCCACCGCGGCTCATTCCCCTGTGGAATCACCTGAACGAGAACTTCAGCCAGGCTCCTTCCCTCTTCGCCCCCTCCTGCCGGGAACGCCGTATTCAGCACGTGGGAAAGGGTTAAAGGGCCCGAAGCGCCGACTGGGGTTACCATGACCGCTGCGCCGGAGACTTATCTCCGGACGGAACAGGAATGCCAAGGCGCTTCCTGGTGCGGCGGCCGAGATGCTCCAGGATCGCGGCAAGCGCATCTCGTACCACGTGTTCGACAGGCTGCGCCGCATTCACAACCACAGCGGAGGGCAGTGTGCGTGCAAGGTCGAGGTAAGCGGCCCTTTGGCGCACGATCTCCGCAACCGGCACTTCCTGTTTGCGCGACCGGAGCACTTCGGGCGGCGCATCCAGAAGGATCACGAGATCGGGGCCGGGCGACAGGCGGGCTGCCGTCTGGAGAAGCCACGGCGGTCCCCCGTATCGTATTCGCTTGCTATCCACCAGCAGATCGTAGATGCAACGATCGAAAAGAACCAACTCGGTGCGGATCACCCCGGGCAAGATGCGCGCCAGATAGCCAAGCGTGTAGTCAAGCCAGAGATCGATGACTTTGGCAACCGATGCGACGGCGCCCCGCGGCGGCTGTCCGTGGGGATTGGTGACCGGCCCCTGCCTGGTCGGCTTGCGTCCGATCAGCTTCGGACGAAGGTGAAAATAGCTGACGGTCCGGAATGACGGAGCGAATTCGCCGCTCACGGCATTGATCACGAGGGACTTGCCGCATCCGTCCGGCCCCATGAAAGCAACCCAGCACCCGGTGGGCTGCACGATGCGCCGGAGCAGGTATAGCGCATTCCGTGGAAGAGCCTTGAGCCTTTCTGTGAAGGTCTCTTTCTGGCTGCGCAACATGGCGGCGCGAAATGGCTCCACCGAGCTGTACATTTCGGTCCAGTCATTCGCCGAGGCCATGCGCACGATCGCCGAGCCTTCCGGGCCGCGGCAGAAGCGCGCGATCATGCGGCCGCACTCGATCCTGTCCTCGACATAGAGGCGATGCAGCCTGTAACCGTGTTCCCGGTTAAAGCTGCGCTTGTTAAGCCGCTTGATCAGCGCGTAGGCAAACTCGTGAGCCGTGGAAGGAATATAAAAGCCGTTGGGATGAAGCCGCCGCGCCGCGAGCACTTCCTTGGCCGGAAGCCAGCGCCTGCCGAAATGCCGATAGTCCGCCGCGCAGTCCGGCTGGACGATCGTCAGCGCACGTCCCTCGAGCGAGCCCAGAAAGTACGCCCGCCCGGTCAGTTCGTGATCGATCGCCTGAAAGAGCTGTGTGCCGGTCTTGCGCGCGACCTCGACGATGATCCGCGGCATCCGGTCGAAGTCTTCCTGATCGACCATGAAGTCGATGTCCGTGTCGAAGTTGTCGGGAAGCCGTTCGTAACCGGAGAGAATGCAATACGCCTTGCACTGGGTCGCAAGCGCGTCAAGGAGAACCCGTGCGACGTTCGCCCTCACGTGCACAGGCACAGGCGCCCGGTTGCCGGATTCCACTAGGTTCTGTGGCGTCAATGAACTCTACCCTTAATGTCCTTCGAGCCGATCTTACATCCGCGGGTTGCTAGAAGACCCGATATGTGAAACCGACGCTCACGCCGTTGGGCTTCATCGCACTCGTAGCGATCCCGGGAATACCGGGCGCCTGAGGCCAGATCTGGTATTCGTAGTCGGCGCGCAGCCTCCAGCGGCGATTGAGCTTCATTTCCACCCCACCCCCGGGCGCGATCACGAAGTAGCGGCCATAGGCGAGGTGATTGGGAAAATCGATGATGCCCTCTCCAATCAGCCCCTTCACATATGGACGCAGACGGTGGCGCTGCGACACGCTGAATCGATAGACAGGACCGGCGAGGTAATTGTATTCCCGGAACCCTCGAGACGCGTTGAGCGAGAGCCAGCGGCCCTCCGCCTCTACGCCCACGTGATCCCAGATGATTGGAGAGAGATTTGCGTACGTCACTGCGCCCATCACCTTGTATCCGCCATACGCCGCGTCGAAGAAGCTGAACGATCCGCCCACAGTGAAAGACACCGGCGCTCGCTCCGCAGAGTACTGCGATTGCGCCGCCGCAAGAACCGGCGCCATCAACAGCGCAACCACAATAAGAAGACGTCGAAACAAGGTTGAACTCCTGCGAATGAACTGCTGGTCTTCAGGAAGCAGCAGGGCCGGGCAAGGCCTTTTCTTTTTTGCGCTTTCCGAAAATCCTAACGAACCTGATCGAACCGCACGATGCTCTTCCTCAAACAGAAGGTACGAAAACTTACCTTTCGTGGGATTGCCGATCCAGCGCCTCTCCACCACCCACTCGTTCTAGAGTGGCAAGTTGATCACGTACAGCCTGCCATCGGCGACATTGCATGGCGTAAAGAGACAGTTGAATTTCTTGGTCGTGAACGCCACGCCTTGCGTGCCGTCGCTCGAATTGTTCCACCTCACTATATGCTGCGGAATTCCCTGCACCATGTAGAGGTCGAGCGACGCACCCGGAGTGAGAGTTGTCAGATCAAACTCCCCGACCAAGTACCTGAGCACATTCGGATCGGCATCGGGGTGCGAGACGAAATAGGCCTTGCCGCCGGCGTGATCGGGCGTCATGATCCCGTTCGTGAACGCGTTAAACGCGACATTGGGAACGGTAGGATTCACCTCCAGCCCGTCGTCCCCATAAATCAGGCCCGAGGCCGCATCCGTGTGGATGAACAGGTTGGGAATAGTAAAGATCCCTGTGTGGTCGCCTCCGCTGGCCAGCGCCACTCCGCTCGCTGAGACGTTCAGCACATACAAATCGCCGGTTGCGTTTTCGTTATTGGCCGAGTAAATGGTGTTGCCGTCGGCGCTCCACTGCAGGGTGTCGAGCAGCGCCGTGCCGCCCGGAACCGCCGAGGGGCCAACCGTGTTGGGCCGCTGCGTCGTCCCGTCGTAAATAGCCACGCCGCCCAGCGCCAGGGTCGTCAGGTTCGACTGCGCTGGGGCCACGCCCCGTGCCACCGCGATAGTGGTGTCGCTCGACGGCGAGATCGCCAGGTCCATTGCATAGTACGGTCCGTTCGCTCCCGACCCCAGCGAGATCGTGCTCCCGGCAGTCGGTTTGGTGGTTGCCCCGGAGATCGCCAGTTGCTGCACGGCATTGGTTCCGTCCAGGCCCACGTAGAGATACGCGCCGTCCGCCGACAGCGCCAGCCGGTCAGGATTGCTGCCGGTGGGAAGCTGGTACGTCCAAACCGCCGCGGCATCATTCAGGCCCGTACGCGTGCTGAAGGCGATGATGCTGTTCTGGCTATGCTGCGCGGTGCTGGGCTTCGAAACATACAGCAGGTTGAAGCGCGAATCCCACACCACGTCGGCCGACTCGTCAAAGTAGATATTCATGCCCACGTAGTAGGGAATGGAATTCGACACCCTCGTCGGCGAGTTCTGAATCGTTACGGGAATCTCTGCGACTGCCCTGAGCATGGAGGCCGGCACTTGTGCGGTCACTTGCTGTGGCGCCGTGATCGGGCATGGCGCCGCCGCGGCGGTCGGAGCTGATGTCGGCAATGCGGTAGTGCCAAAATACGCCACGGCGCCGTTCGCAAAAAATGATCCGCACAACGTCAACGTGAACGCCGGATCGCCAACCTTCGACCGCTGCGTTCCCGACGGATTGAAGATCGTCACGAGTGTCGGGGTCGTAGACGGCGAAATGGTGATCGTGAACGGCAATTCGTTCGAAACCGTGCTGTCCGGATTGAGTACGAAAACCTGTTCAGTCGCAGTCCCGGTGGCCGGATTGAAGAAGCTGGCCGGGATGTTGAACTCGCTCTTCGGAATCGTCGCGGTTAACTGCGTGCTCGAGCCGAACGTTGTCGCCATCGCCACACCGTTCCATATCACGGTGCTGCCGCTCACGAAATTTGTGCCCGTGGCCGTCAGCGTCAGGTCAGCCGTGATTCCATTGGGCGAAGTGTTGGGATTGATGGAGGTCAACGTCGGAGCGGGCCCCAGACCACCGGCAATTACGGTGAGCGGAAGCGTGTTCGTAGTGGACTTGTCGGGATTGGTCACGCCCACGGTCACAGTTCCCGCAGCCACCACATCCGCAGCCGGCACCGTGGCGTGCAGTTGGGTTGCGGAATCAAATGTCGTCGCGACCGCCGTGCCGTTCAGCGTGATCGTCGCGCCGGAGACGAACCCGACACCGGTTGCGGTCAGAGTGAAATCCGTGCTGCCTGCTGCCACGGCCGACGGAGAAATCGCGGTAAGGGAAAACGAAGTGTTTGAGCCGCCGGTGATGGTCAACATCAGCGTGCTCGACGTAGTGCTGTCCGACTTCATCACCCGCACGCTGACCGTACCTGCAGCAGCGATCTGCGCGGCCGTTACTTTCGCAGTCAGTTGCGTGGACGAACTCACGGTTGTGGGCAGAGAAATCCCATCCCACAAGATGGTCGTTCCCGTCGCGAAATTCGTCCCCGCCGCGGTCAGCGTAAACCCGGCGCTTCCCGCGGCGATTGTGGTGGGATTGATGGAAGTCAGGGTCGGTGCGAGGACACCATTGAACCCACCGCAACCGCACCAGAAAATTGAGAGAACCGATAGCAAAAGAAAGACATAAGAGTGACGCCGACTCATAAAGAAAATCTAGCCTTTCTTCGAATAAGTTACTTTGGGCTTTGACAAGGAGAGAACCAGTGCAACGACCCCAGGGAGCTTTAATCTAAACCCGACCCTCTCTGCTCGTTGTCTACTTAGATGCAGTTTTCGCGCGCATAGTTTACCGGTGTTCAAAAATTTCCCGCATGCGAGCCGGAACCCAACCACCCGGCAAAGACCTGCATCCAACTTCAGTGTTTGTGTGTACGGTGGCTGTAAATTCCTGAACAAATATCGACCCAGCATTTTCCTGAGGGTAAAATGCATCGACATGCCTGGGGCGTTGAATGCGTTTTTTTTCGCATCGGAATGTAATCCGCATGTGAGCCGAGAGCAGTCAAAGTACGTTACCTGGTCAACCAGTTTCAGTGCTTCCACAAGATACGTTTACGGATTCGACAGGGCGACGCCACGCGAAGTGTGCGCGCGAATGAGATAACGAAACACCCTGCTGTGTTGTTCTCCGCCTTTCCAGGGGGTCCCCAGTGATTTCTAGACTAAGAAGCCTTAAAGGCTTGTTACCGCTTGTCTTGGTTTCCTCTGTGTGCCTGCAGGCGCAAAATATTTCCGTTTCTCCCAAACTGATCGCTTTCCCGAATCAGGGCATCGGCACCACCAGCCCCGCCTCCGGCATCACGCTCTTGAATAACCAGCCTGGAACGCTGAGTATTTCGAGCATTCAAACGTCTGCGCCGTATGCACAGACCAACAATTGCGGAGCCTCCCTGGCGCCCAATGCGCAATGCATTATCAATGTCACGTTCAAACCCACCGCGGTGCAGTATTACTCGTCCACCTTGACAATCACCGACTCCGCCGGCAATTCGCCGCAGGTCATAACTCTTACTGGCAACGGGGACATTCCGGTTTCGTATTCACCCAAACAGGTTCTCTTTCCGAACCAGGGCATCAACTCCACCAGTTCCATCTACAGCCTCACGCTGACAAATAACGAATCGACCGCTATCTCGATCTCGAGCATCGCCGCTCCTTCGCCATTTTCTGCGACAAGCACCTGCGGAAGCTCACTCGCCGCGGGTAAAAGCTGCACAGTGTCCGTTAGTTTCCGCCCCACGGCCGTGCAATACTACTCGGCCAACCTCACCATTACCGATACCGGATCGAATTCCCCGCAGGTCATACCTATCAGCGGAAACGGAGTCTTGCCGATCAAGTACACGCCCGCCATGGGCGGATACTACTTCAACCATCAGATCGTAAATACTCCGAGCACTCCGCAGGCCGTAACTCTTGCGAATCAGCAGGGCGCAGCGATCACACTTACCGGCATGGCTTCGACTCCGCAGTTCCCATTCACTACCAATTGCGGCGATGGTCACGGTGGAGGCACCCTCGCGGGGGGCGCAAGCTGCAGCGTACTGGTTACATTCGACCCGCCGGCAGTCACCACCTATAACGCAAACCTGACGATCAACAACAATTCGTCGACCGGCGCGATCGTCATTCCGCTTACGGGCGCGGGCATCAATGGAACGGCACCCCCCACGCTGGTGGTAACGCCGACAGTTCCATGCATCCTGCCGTCGCTGTCGCAACCGTTTGCAACCACCTTCATCAACACGCCCAGCACAGCGGTGAACTGGTATGTGGACGGGATCCACAACGGAAATGGTACGGTCGGCACCATCACGGCATCGGGTCTTTACACCGCGCCGCCTGTGACCGGCACACACAAGGTCCGCGCGGTGAGCCAAACTACCACGACGCTGGGCGGCAATTCCATTGTGACGGTCACAACCACCCCAAGCCTGTTGCTCAATCCATACGTGGCTTCGGTTCCTCTCAATGGCCAACAGACTTTCAAGGCGGTTAACTGCTCGTCACCCGATCCCAACTCCATCAACTTCTCAGTCGATGGATTCGTCGGTGGCAATAGCACCGTGGGCACCATCACGTCCGAAGGCATCTACACTGCGCCGCCGACCGCAGGCAAGCACACCGTCAGGCTCACCGACACCACAATCAACAAGACGACCGCCGGTCAGATAACGGTCTTCTCCTCCATCACCGCCGACTTCGGTTCACGCGCCAACAACACGGCCATCGTTCCGGCCGGCATGTTCGGCTACGGCCGAGCCGAATCGCTGCGCACGACATCCGACCGGAATCTGCTCACCCAGGCTGGCGTGACAGAAGCGCGGCTCGCGGCGCAGATCACCCTGGTGTTTGCCACGTCAACTCCCGACTGGACGAAGATCGACCCGCTGGTCTCGACCATCCAGGCCGCCCACCAGCACGCGCTGCTGCAATTAAACCAGTCGCCGCCATGGCTCCAGCCAACTTCCGGCTCATGCACGGGCAGCGTATACGCCGCTCCGACAAACATCAGCGCGTGGGCTCAGATGGCCGTGCAATACGTCGCGCACTTGGACGCCGTATTCCCCGGCGTAGTTACCGACTACGAAATCTGGAACGAGCCCAACTCCACCGGAATGTGCGCAGCCGACCACCTGAGCAGCTACTTGGCTCTCTACGCGGCGGCCGTACCAGAGATGAAGTCCCAGGCCGCGCGCGACGGGAAAGTTATCCGCGTCGGCGGGCCGGTATTGTCCGGGTACAACTCCTCATGGTTGACTTCTTTCCTGACCAACTCGTCCACCGCTCCCTATGTGGACTTTGTCAGCTACCACCAATACTTTGGCGGGCCAACCGACCTTGACGTGCGGTGGGATACGGATACGGGCATTCCGTCTCTCTATGATGCCACCCAGCATGTGAGCACCGGAGCGTTCGGCGACTACAAACGCGTTCAGGCGCTGGTCGCAGGCGGATCACAGCCGGGCGGCGCGCTGGCGCCGATCTATGTCACGGAATACAACACCAACTGGACGTTCTTTCAGGACTGCTGCAAGAACCATCCTACCTATGCGCCGATGTTTAACGAGCTCTACCTGACCGACATGCTGGACTCGATCTACAACGGAGTTCCGCAGATGCCGGCAAAGATCTTCTACTTTGCCGGATCGGCATACCCGTACTTCTGCCTGGTCGGCGTCAAAGACAGCAACAACGACTGCCTGTACTCGGCGGGTGCAACTCCCGTGCCCTATCCGCAGTACTA
>Ga0207109_1114_pt2 | contig 16598 bp, 9 predicted proteins | sample Alteio_BWMinHeat_73_FD_153584 | JGI IMG/M metagenome (GOLD analysis project Ga0207109, IMG submission 153584) | Enriched cells from forest soil in Barre Woods Harvard Forest LTER site, Petersham, Massachusetts, United States -... | ecosystem: Environmental > Terrestrial > Soil > Temperate forest >... | reverse complement strand
GGTCGGCGGGGCGCATGCGCTGGCGAAATTGCTGCAGTGGCCATGCGATGGAGTGCTGCTGGACCGGAACTTGCCGGATCTGGATGCGCAGGAGGTCGCGGAGCAGATTCGAAAGCAGTATCCGCAGATCGAAGTGGAACTGCTCGATCCTGGAGCGATCGCGGGAAAGGAAGAAGAAGCGGGTCAACGGGATCCGGTGGCAGTTGAGGAAACGGTGAGCGCGACGGCGACCGAAGAAGCTGTCGACGGCGTGGCTGAAGCAACTGAGGAGTTGGCGGACGAAACAGATTCCGGCGTGATTGCGGAGTCCGAGCCGGGAGCGAGCGAACGCGTTGCAGCGCCGGGGCACGTGGAACCGTTGCCGGGGATGATTGGCTCGAGCCGTGCCATGGAGCAGGTGTACCGGCTGGTGCAGATGGTGGCGAACCGCGACACGACGGTGCTGGTGACGGGGGAAACGGGTACGGGAAAAGAATTGGTTGCGGGGGCGGTGCATTCGCTGAGCAAGCGGGCGAAGCATCCGTTTGTGGTGGTGAATTGCGCGGCGATTCCGGAATCGTTGCTGGAGGCGGAATTGTTCGGGCACGCGCGCGGCGCGTTCACGGGCGCGGTGCAATCGCGATTGGGGCGGATTCACGTGGCGCAGGGCGGGACATTGTTTTTGGATGAAGTCGGCGAGCTGCCGCTGAGCATGCAGGCAAAGCTGCTGCGATTTTTGCAGAGCGGGGAAGTGCAGCGGCTGGGAAGTTCGGATGTGTATCGGGTGGATGTGCGGGTGGTGTGCGCGACAAACGTGGATTTGCTCGAACTGACGCGCGTGAGGCAGTTTCGATTGGATTTGTATTACCGGCTGGCGATTTTTCCGGTGCTGATGCCGCCGTTGCGCGAGCGGCTGGAGGATGTGCGGCCGCTGGCGGAGCATTTCCTGGAGAAGCTGTGCGCGGAAGATGCGATGCCGCAGAAGCACCTGTCGGCGGACGCACTCGGGTATCTGGAGCGGGCGCAGTGGCCGGGGAATGTGCGCGAGCTGCAGCACGCGATCGAGCGCGCGTTTATTTTGGCGGGGAACGATTTGACGCTCGGCGTTGGGCATTTTCAGCCCTTTAGCGACTACAGCAACTAAGGAAAATTTTAGCTCTGCCCACTGGTGCTGGCAGGGCTCGTGCAGCCATGTCTCGCGTGACCAACCTACCCAACGACCGTCCCCGAGCGCTCAGCGCGGCTTCGGCACCAGCGATTCCGCCGAAGATGGAGACACCTGTCGTCGCGCAGGAAAATCTCGCGCGGGCGTTTGTAACATTCACGCAAGCGGCAGGCTCGCTGGAGAAATCGTACACGCAGCTGCAGGCCGAGGTGTCGCGGCTGCACGGGGAGTTGCAGCGGACGAATTCGGAATTGGAACGGAGTTTGGAGGAGAACGCGCGGATGCGGAGTTATTTGACGCGCGTGGTGGAGAGTTTGCCGTGCGGCGTGCTGGTGGTAAACGCCGGCGGGACATTGCAAATCATAAATCCGGAGGCGCGAAGATTGTTGGGAACGCCGGTCGAATGGGTGCTGGGGGATGGCACGCGGCCGCCAAAGGCGTTTGTGAAGGCGATCGATGGAGTGCCGGCAAAGAAATTTGAATTTGAGCAGGAAACGCTGATTCAGAACGGGTCGGTGGTACGGCCAGTCGGTGTGTTCCGCACAAGCTTGCAAGATCGCGCGGACGCGGCGGGAGACACGGTGTGGATCGTGCGGGATTTGACGGAGCAGAAGCGGATTGCGGAAGAGCGCGAAACGGCACGGAAGTCGCTGGCGCTGGCGGAAATTGCGACGGTGCTGGCGCACGAGATTCGAAATCCGCTGGGCAGCATGGAGCTGTTCACCGGGTTGCTCGCGGATGCGACGGCACATTTGCCGGAGACGCGGCAATGGATCACGCATTTGCAGGCGGGGTTGCGGGCGTTGTCGGCGACCATGACCAACGTCGTGGACGTCTACATCAACTATTTGCGTCGAAAAGTTGACTCGGGCTATGAACGCGCTCTCATTCGAACGGTTCGCGGAGTCGGATACCAGATCGGCGGCGCCGCCCCGGCCGCACGCTCTGCCGCCGCGTCATCTTCCAGCAGCGTCACGACTGTCGTCTAACTCACTGCGACCAAAACGAATCGCCAATTAATCTCTTACGTCGCAGCGGCGGCAACAACCCCGCGAATCCCGGCAATATTCGGCACAAGCTCAGCCGGTATTCCATGGCGCTGCGCCAGATATTCCGGAGAATTAAAACTCAACCAAACCTTCCCGTCCGCTTCTTCCGACACGAGCGCCTTCAACGGCAAATCAAGCGCCGAACTCGGCGCCGCCACCATCACCGGCGTCCCGCCCTTCGGATTCCCGAAGACCAGCAGCCTCATCCGCGGCATCGTCAGCCCCGCTCGCTTCGCATCGCCGGTGAAGTCGATGTTCGCAAACAGCACCATCCCTTTCGCCGCGATCATTTGTTCAAAATGCGCCACCGTATCGTCGAACCCGCGCGTGCTTGCAACGCGCTCGATTCCTTGCTCACTCCCCAATTCAACTTTCGCCGTTCCCATGTTTGCCTCTGGATGCTCGCCGTAGAAATTACTTCACGAACTCTTCGCCGCAATCGCGTGATCCACCGAAAACGCTCCCGCTCCTCGAATCATGATCGTCAACGCAATCACGATCACCAACAAATGATACTCATATCCTTCGCCCTTCTGATTCCCGTACCAATTCATGAACGGTCCATTCGCAAAATGCACGAGCGTGACCGCAACGCACATGTTCACGGCGATCCCGAAAGCCGCCACTCGAGCGAGAAATCCCACGATCAATCCGATTCCGCCAAGAAACTCCGCCATGATCGCCAGAAACGCAAACGGCGCCGGAATATGCATCATCCCCGTGAACGCATGCATCGTCCCCGAAAATCCAAACCCACCGAACCACCCGAGCACCTTTTGTGCGCCATGCAGAAAGAACACAACGCCAAGCACCAGCCGCAATAGCGTCAAGACACCATCATTCGAAGTAGCCAGCAATTTCTTCATCGAGGCGCTCCATTCCGACACCGTCAACGCGATCGTCGACGGCTCCCACAACGAAACAACCTGGGTTCGGTAGCCCTTTGATACTTCTTTCAGATGACTCATTGCAAGCTTATTTGATCCGCAGACCATCAATGCAAGCAGCGCATCACGATCCGTGTCTCCATGCTCGATCAAAACAAAAAGGGCGCCCGGCAAAGCCAGGCGCCCTCGAAGTAGGTTAGAGGTTGTGTTAATGCTTCGGCTGCGAACCGTTCTGGTTTACGAGCGACGAGACGCCAACGCTGCCGTCCGCCGATGTGCCCTTGTTATCCGGCTCGTACGAAAGAAGCCCTTCCGTCGCCGAAGCCGCCACAACAGCACCGTTACGCTGCGTGCGCACAACCGGCACATAGCCTTCCGCAAATGCGCCGTCGATGTGCTTCCACGTCTTGCCGGAGTCAAACGACGCGATCAAGCCGTGCTGCGCAAGCGAGACAACGAGTGCGTTGCCGGAGCCCGCGACGTCCTGGAAGCGCAGATCGTGAACGTCCGCGCGATTCCAGTTACGGCCCGCGTCTTTCGACGTATAGAGGCCCATGTTCGATGTGATGAAGAGGTTGCTGTCATCCAACCGGTGAATGCGAAGATTTCCCGCCGAAGCGAATGGCAGTTCCTTCGCGTCCCAAGTCGTGCCCGCATCTCCCGAGAAGAGCAGGAATTTCTGCGAGATCGCCCAGATGTTCTGTCCGTCGTTCGAAGCTTCCAGCGACTGCGTCGGCTGACGCAACAACTCATCCTTCGCAACCGACTTCCAGATTTTGCCCTCGTCCTTCGAAGTCAAAACGCCGGCAGTCGTCGCCGCGAACCACGCGTCCCGCGTGAACGTCATGTCGTTCACCTGGTACGCGGACAGTACGGGAGGTTTTGCCTTCGGAGCCGGCTTCTTCACCAGCACCGTCGTCTTCTTTCCGTTGACGATTTTCGTGACCTTCGTCGGCGCCGGTGCTTCCGGCGCATCTTGCTGGTACAAGCCCGCCTTGACCCACTTGCCGCTGGTCTCTTCATACTTCATCCAGCCGCCGTTGTTCAGCGAGGCCCACCATCCGTTCGGCGCCGCATAAACATGCTTCAGATCGGTGCGCTTCAATCCCGCGCCAAGCGGAGCCCACGTCGTCCCGCCATCCTTGGTCGCAAGAAACGCGTTCGTGTCAAACGTCAGCACGACAAGAGCGCGTTCTGGTTTCGCCGGGTCCATCGCCACATCCAGAATGTGCTGGTGATGGAAGCCGTTGTTCGCCGACGTGTACGTCTGGCCGCCGTTTTCGCTGATCTGTACGCCTTCGCGTTCCGTACCGAGGATCACGCGCTGCGGATTCTTCGGATCGATCAGGATCGCGTTGATGACCCAGTCTCCCGGCGTCAAACGCTTCCATTCCGTTCCTTCGTTCGTCGTCTTCCACAAACCGCTGGTGGTGCCGGCGTACAACGTGTCCGGCTTGGTCGGATCCTGCTTGATCAACTGCGTGCGGCGAAACACGAAGGGAATTCCGTTGTAGCGCGTCCATTGCTGCGCGCCGTTCACCGAGTGGTAGATACCCGAGCACGCCGTCGCATGCACGTTGTCCGGGTTCGATGGATCAACCACGACGCTCATCACGTCCGAGTCGTCGATCATGCCCTTGTTGATGGGGAACCAGTTCTTGCCGCCGTCGGTCGTCTTCCACGGCAGGTGATACGTGCCCGCGTAAATGATGTTCTCGTCCCGCGGGTCAAATGCCACGGAGTCAAAGTTCTTCAGGTCATCGTGATGAGCCGGCGTAATCCGGTCCCACGTGTTCCCATCGTCCGTCGAGCGATACACGCCGGTCAGCGTGCCCGCCACAAAAATGTTCTGCTTCGTCGGAGACTGCGCGATCGCGCGCACCGTCTCATGCGCCAGTCCGATTACCTTCCACGTGCGGCCCGCATCTTCGCTCTTGTATACGCCGCCGCCGCCCGAATACAGCGTCCACGTGGTGGCGTAAATCCGATTCGAATCTCGTGGATCAACCAAAAGGTGAGTGACAACGTCGTCCTGCCCGTTGCCGATGCGGCTTAGCAAAGACCAGTGTCCGCCTTCATCCACGGACTTAAAAACGTGACCATCCGAAGTTCCGAGGTACAGCTTGTTTGCATCCTGTGGATCCGCTTCCAGCGAAATCACCGTTCCGCCCGGAGGTCCAACCTGCTTCCAAGTCTGCGCGGGAGTGGCCGAAGCCGCCGCCAACGCGATCGCCAGTGCACCCAACCACTTCGTCTTCGTGACCATTATTTCTCCCAGAGCGCAGAGGCGCCCACATGCATAGTCTAGAGAATGCGCCTCAAAAAATTGCCTGCTCTAGAGTCCAGATTTGGGGAGGGGCAGTAACAGGCCAGGCTGGGCTATCCCCAAGGTCAGTATAAGCCTGTAGCCACGTTCTGCCTTCTCGGGAATCAACTGATCCCGCATGGTGCCGCCAAAACGCAAATACAGTGGCTTTTCGACCACCCTTCTTTGCACCCGTAACCCCACCCGTATCAGCTATTTCCAAGCCAGCCACACCCAGCAACTAATATTCCAAATCTGTGTTTAACTACTGTGAAAGCCATGACGGAGCTTGGTCGTCCCCACCCAACCAGGCGTCTTTCGTCAGCTACCAGATGACGCGAAAGGCCACGGCTATCACCCACCGCATCCAATAAGATGCCGGTCGGCGGCAATCGGCAGTTCAACAGGTGACCTATTATGAAGACCAACTCCCTCTCGTTCGCCAAGAATAAATCGGCGTTCTGGCTACTCGGTCTTCTGTGTCTCGCTTTGCTGTCCCCGAGCGTTCGCGCTCAAGACCCAGCAAATTCCCCTGATCCTGGTAATGACCCGCAAGCCGCGATGGACCCGAACGCACCGGCTCCCCCCGAGGGTCAAGCTCCTGTGGACCCGAATGCTCCCGATCCTCCTTCACGCGTAGCGCGTATCAGCTTTCTCGACGGTACAGTTTCCTTTCAGCCCGGCGGCCAGGGCGACTGGGGAAGCGCTGCGCAGAATCGCCCCGTAACCGTCGGCGACAAGCTTTGGACTGACCAAGCCTCTCGCGCTGAGCTTCAAATCGGCGCTGCCTCGATTCACATGGGCAGCATGACCGCTCTTTCGTTCCTCAATCTCGATGGCAACGTCATGCAAGTCCGCGTTCCCGAAGGCGCAGTCAACTTCCGCGTCCGCGAACTGCGCGAAGGCGACGTCTACGAGGTCGATACTCCGAATCTCGCGTTCACCGTGAAGCAAGCCGGCGCCTTCCGCGTTAACGTCTCCGAAAATGGCGACGCCACGACAATCGTCGCGATCCGCGGCGAAGGCGATGTCACCACTGCCGGCAAGACCTACAAGATTCACTCCGGTGAACAAGCCGAATTCGAAGGCGCCGACAATCCGCAATTCAACGAAAGCGCCGCGCCCGCTCCCGATGGTCTCGATCGCTGGGCCGCCGAACGCGATCTTCGCGACGACAATTCCGTCTCACAAAAATATGTCTCGCCCGACGTTCCCGGCGCTTCCGATCTCGACGACAACGGCACCTGGAACGAAGAACCCGACTACGGAAACGTCTGGTATCCGAACGACGTCGCGCCGGGATGGGCGCCGTACAGCTACGGCGCCTGGAACTACGTCAACCCCTGGGGCTGGACTTGGGTCGGCTACGAGCCTTGGGGCTTCGCGCCATATCACTATGGACGCTGGGCATACATCGGCACGCGTTGGGGATGGTGCCCGGGCCCGATTTACGCGCGTCCTTTCTATGGGCCGGCGTTCGTCGGATGGCTTGGTGGCCCTCGCTTTGGAGTTGGATTCGGTTTCGGCGCTGGCTTCGGAGTCGGCTGGTTCCCGCTCGGCTTCCATGAGCCGTGGTATCCCGGCTTCCACGCGAGCCGGCTGTACGTGAGTAACGTCAACATTCACAACACGGTGATTCGCAATACCACGGTCTTGAATACGCGCAGCTACAACAATTACGCCTACGCGCATAACACAGCCGCTGTCACCGCAGCTTCGCGCAACGCGTTCGTCGGTGGCCAGTCGATCAATCGTGGCGCCAATCACATCACGTCGGCGTCATTGCGTGGCGCAGAAGTGATGAACCGAAACTCCTTCGCGCCAACCCGCGCAAGCTCTTTCGGCGCAACTCATATGAGCGCGCGCGCGACTCCCCCCGCCGCTGTTCAAAATCGATCGGTGATGGCGCGCACTGCTCCGGCCGCGGCAGCTTCACACCAGCCGGTTCAGCGCATGAACGGCAATTTTGCCTCCGCGCGCACCAACGGCAATTACAACGCTCGCGGCGCTCAGTCTCAAGGCAATTACAACTCATCGCGGCAGACGCAGCTTTCGCAAAGCCGACCGCAAACCGCGAACAGTCCAGCGACGAACAATCGTGCCGGAAACAACGGCCGCACTTGGGAAGCGCAGGGCAACACTTCCGACCGCGGCAACGCGCCGCAAGGTTTCGGCAGCAACAATCGCTACAACAACGGCGCCGTCAACAGCGCACGTGCTCGCACGGATCGTCCGCCCTGGGCTGGCTCTTCTAACTCGGCCAACGGCGCCGGTCGCGCGAATAGTTCCGTTCAATCGGGTCGCGGCTACGAAACCTACACCGGCCGCTCAAACGAGTCTCAATCGCGTTCATACTCGTCACCCCGTTCGAGCTACCCTTCGCAACGCTCATACTCCGAACCGTCACGTTCGTATTCACCGCCGGCTCGCTCTTCGGCGCCCGCTCCGAGCCACAGCTCAGGCGGCAGCGCTCCGCATAGCAGCGGTGGCGGCGGTTCCCCGCATGGCGGTGGCGGAGGTGGCGGCGGCTCTCACGGCGGTGGGGGCGGTCACGGCGGTGGCCACCACTAATTCTCGTTTTGGAATTCAAAACTCAACCCCAAGAGGCCCGGCTCCCCGGGCCTCTTCGTTTTTCGCAACTAAGAATGTAGGGGAATGCGGGGAATGTAGAGGATGTAGGGGCGCAGCATGCTGCGCCCCAGCTTGCCCGGGCCACGAGATCTTGACTCCGTTTTGGTTCTGTCTTTTCTCTTCCAAGATTCCACCACCGCCGTCCGGCTGCCTCTAGCAACTCTTCTCCTTGCACCGGGTTCAAACACTTGCAACCCCCGCTCTCCGGCATTTCCTGTTTCGACATACGGAATCTGCGGGATAGGTCGGGCTGGCCGCGCTTCGGGATACTCTACTATCACCGCTTCCGGTAGTTCGACCGAGCCGTCGGCCCATTCGCATTTCGCGGCGCACCCCATAACCCCGTCGCGTGGCTGTTTCAGGAGAGAAACCGCTATGAGCATGAGTAGATTTACGCCCAGGTTCGCCGCCTTATTTGCCCCTTCACTTATTTTCTTGTGTGCCGCAGCGTTCCTCACACCTCTGCGCGCCCTTGCTCAAGATCAAGACGGTCCGCCACCGAACGACGATCCACCGAGTCGCGTCGCCCGCCTTAGCCATACCGACGGCGCCATATCCTTCAATCCTGCCGGCACCGACGATTGGGTAGACGCCGTCGTCAACCGCCCCATGACCACCGGAGACAAACTCTGGGCCGACAACGGAGCCCGCGCCGAACTTCACATCGGCTCCGCCAGCCTTCGCATCGGTAGCACCACCGGCTTCTCGTTTCTCAATCTCGATGACAACGTCGCGCAGGTCCAGCTCACCGAAGGTACGCTTCGGGTCCGCGTGAAGCGTCTGGAGCAAAACGAAACCTTCGAGATTGACACGCCCAATCTCGCTTTTTCCGTCCTTCGCCCCGGAACGTATCGCATCTCGGTCAACGAAAACGGTGACACCACAGTTGTCTCCGTAATCGGCGGTGAAGGCGAAGTCACCGGCGGCGGCCAAGCCTACGCCGTTCATGCCGAACAAACCGCCACCTTCGTCGGCACCGATCAGCTCGACGCCGACGTGGAGCAAATCGGTGGTCCCGACGATTTCGATCAATGGTGCGCTCAACGCGACATGCGTGAAGACCGCTCTGCCTCAGCTCGCTATGTCTCTCCCGACGTCGTCGGCTACGAAGATCTCGACGATTATGGCGGCTGGCGTCCTGTCCCCGAATACGGCACCGTCTGGTTTCCGCACACTACCGTCGTCGGCTGGGCTCCGTACCGCTACGGCCATTGGGTTTATATCGTGCCTTGGGGCTACACCTGGGTAGAGGACGAACCCTGGGGCTTCGCTCCCTTCCACTACGGCCGCTGGGTTGTCGTCGGCGGAGTCTGGGGCTGGGTACCGGCTCCTCCGCAAGTTGTCGGTGTCTCCTACGTTCGCCCCGTTTACGCGCCTGCGCTCGTCGCCTGGGTCGGCGGTCCGCACTTTGGAGTCGCCGTCGGGGGAAACGTCGGCTGGTTCCCACTCGGTCCGCGCGAAGTCTACGTCCCGTCGTATCCCGTCAGCCGTCGCTACTGCGAAACGATCAACGTAAGCAACACGCGCGTCGACCGCGTCGTCGTCAACAATTACTATACGACCGTCGTTGTCAATAGACAGGTCAACGTCACCAACGTGACTTACGTCAACCAGCGGGTCACCGGCGCCGTTACCGCCACATCCGGCACCACATTCGTTTCCGGCCAGAACGTTTCGCGCAACGTCGTTCGCGTCGATCAGCGTGACATGGGGAACACTCGCGTTGTCGCTGGCGCTCCAGCCATCGCGCCGACGCGTCAAACCTTCATCGGCGCCGGTCGTCCGGCATCCATAAGACCACCAGCTGCCGTCGCCACTCGCACCGTCGTCGCGAAGGCCCCACCCCCGCCCCCGCCGGTTTCCGTGGATCGCCAGGAAGCCGCCATCCGCGCCAACGCAGGCCGTCCGATCGGCGTCGCGCAATATCACCAGATGGCACCGCCGCCCGCCGCAGGCGCAGCCGCCGGTGCGCCGCGAAACAATGTGCGCATCGCTCCCGTAGCTCGCACCGTTTCACCGATTCAAAACAAACCGGCCAACACCGCGGCACGCCCCGGTCAGCCGCCAATTAATAACGCCGCGCGCCCCGGCCAACCCGTCACCAATGCCGCGAACCCGAACGCTCTGCGTCCGAACGCGACAACGCCAAACGCGCCGTCGAACCAGACGCAGACTAACGCGCCCGCCGAACGCACCTACAACAACCGTCCGCCGAACGCGCGTCCTACTACCGTTCCGGCGACCAATCCCCAAGCCCAGCAGCAACAGCAGCAACAACTCGAACGCTTGCGCACGCAGCAGGACGCTGAGCGCCAAAGGCTCGAACAGAAACAGGTTCAGCAACAGCAAAAAGTCCAGAGCCAGCCGAATCCAAATCCGCAAAAAGTGGAGCAGCTCAACCAGAAACAAACACAACAGCTCCAAAACATGGAGCAAAAGCACGACAGCCAGGCGCAAACTCTGCAAAACCGCCAAAACAGTCAGCCGCCCCCTCGCGGAAACCAGAATCAAGGCAACAACAAAGAAAACAAGGACAAAGACAAACCCAACAAAAACAACCGCTAATCGCGAACAACGCACTCGAAACAAGAAAGGGGCACGGCCAACCGCCGTGCCTCTTTTTTTTCTGCCGCGCTCTGCGTTCTCTGTGCTCTCTCTGGTAAATCTCTCCGACATCGTTAAAATGCAGGACGCGCCATGCCCAAACCCCTCCCAATCCAAATCCTCCCCATCGGCCACATCCCCGAAATCCGCCCCGGCGATAATCTCCCCCGCATCCTCCTCGCCGCCGCCAAAAAATCCAAACTCTCTTTCCAACAAAACGACATCCTAGTCCTCGCCCAAAAAATAATCTCCAAATCCGAAAACCGCATGATCGATCTCACAACAATCACCCCATCCCAACGCGCCATCGATCTCGCCGCCGCATCCGACAATGACCGCAGCCGCAAAGACCCGCGCCTCGTCGAGCTCATCCTCCGCGAATCCCGCCGCGTCGTCCGCGACCATCCCGTCTTGATCGTCGAAACCCACCACGGCTTCATCTGTGCCAACGCCGGCGTCGACCAATCCAACATCCTCGGCGAAAACATCGTCTCTCTCCTCCCCCAAAATCCCGACGCCAGCGCAAAAAAAATCGCGCAAGCTCTCCTCAAACTCACGCGCAAAAAAATCGCCGTAATCATCAGCGACACCTTCGGCCGCCCTTGGCGCCTAGGCCTCATCAACGTCGCCATCGGTTGCTACGGCATTCCGCCACTCGTCGATCTCCGCGGCACCCGCGACACACACGGAAAGCCCCTCCACGCCACCATCATCGCCACCGCCGACGAACTCGCCGCCGCCGCCGGCCTGGCCATGCCCAAATCCGCCTCCACTCCCGCCGTCCTCATCCGCAACTTCGCCTATAAATCCTCAACCGAGCCCGCCACAAAAATCATCCGCCCCGCCCCCGACGACCTCTTCCGCTAGCTCCCGGTAGCGCCGGCGTCCCACCGGCGTTTTTCTGTCACCACAACTCGTCGCACCCTTCGTTGCATACTTCAGCGGGTCGCGCTTTCGGCACAAACACCCGCGTCGTGTAGAATTGTCGATTCAATCGATCGAGGACTACGCTTCTTCTCCGACATGGCCAACAAATCCAAATTCCAAGCCATCAAAGGCACGCGCGACCTGCTGCCTCCCGAAACCGCGCTCTGGAATCAAGTCGAACAAACCGCCCGCGAAGTCTTCGCCACCTTCCACTTCGGCGAAATCCGTCCGCCTATCTTTGAATCCACCGAGCTTTTCGCTCGCGCGGTCGGCGGCGATACCGACATCATCGGCAAAGAGATGTACACGTTTATCGACCGCAGCGAAAAAATCCAAGAGCCTCCCAACCTTGCTGCGTTCGACCGTTTTATTGAGGATGTCAGGAAAGCCTTGGAAAGTGGAACGATCCCAAACACCACGGGAAACCAGCTTCTATTCGAACGCATGGAAGACAAGTGGCGAGAAATGGAGTCGTTGCGTTCGTCAACGGAATCTCAACCCATAGAAGGCTTCTACGAAAACGTTCATCAGTTGTTTCTATTGAAGGATTCCCTCCAATTAGGAACTGAAATCTCCCTCCGTCCCGAAGCCACCGCTTCCGTCTGCCGCGCCTACATCGAACACTCGATGCAACAGCTTCCTCAGCCCGTCAAGCTCTACTACATCGGCCCCATGTTCCGTCGCGAACGCCCGCAAAAAGGCCGCTACCGCCAGTTCTACCAAATCGGCGCAGAAGTCCTCGGCGGCCAGGACGCTCCCGCCATCGACGCCGAAGTCATCGAGATGCTGATGACCTTCTTCGACAAACTCAATCTCAAAGGCCTCGAGCTCGACATCAATTCCATCGGCCACAACGCACCCAACTGCCGCCCCGCCTACGTCGAAAAACTCCGCGAAGCTCTCGTCCAAGTCAAAGACAAACTCGGCGCTGACTCCCAGCGTCGCATCGACACGAATCCTCTCCGCGTCCTCGATTCGAAACTCGACTTCGAGCAACCCATCATCGCCACACTCCCCAAAATCGCCGATCACCTCTGCGACGAATGCAAACGGCACTACGAGGCGGTAAAAACGCAGCTTCAACTCCGCGGAGTCTTCTATCGCGAAAACTGGCGCCTCGTCCGCGGCCTCGACTACTACATGCGCACCACATTCGAAATCACTGCGAAAGGTCTCGGCTCGCAAAACGCCGTCTGCGGCGGCGGCCGCTACGACGGCCTCGTCGAACTCCTCGGCGGCCCGCCAACCAAAGGCATCGGCTTCGCTATCGGCGAAGACCGCCTCATCCTCTCGCTCCAGGAACAAGCTCGTGAAGCCGCAGTAGCCCAGGGAACCGCGACGGGAGCCACAAACCACTCACCTCTCACCGCCAAGCAGCCACCTCTTATCTTCATCGCCTGGATGGGCCACAACACCTACGCCACCGCCGTCCGCGCCGCAAAAGATCTCCGCAACGCCGGCTTCCCGGTCGAAGTCCCACCAACCGAATTAAAATTTGGCAAAGCCCTAGGCCAAGCCGACAAACTCGGCGCCCAATTCGCCCTCATCCTCGGCGAAAACGAAGTCTCCGAAGGCATGTGGACCCTGAAAAATCTGTCCGACGGCGCCCAAGTCAAACTCCCCGAGCCGGAACTGATCGACCATCTCCGCAACCTCGGATCGACGCAGCGGTTGTAGTCGGGCAAACGCTGCAAACTCTCGCGCCGCCAAGTACAATAGTTCAGCACCAGCACGCTCCAACAAAGGACACTGACCGTCGTGCTCGATTCCCTCGGCAATCTCACCCGCACAAACTACTGCGGCAATCTCCGCGCCTCCGACGCCAACAAAGACGCCGTCGTGATGGGCTGGGTCGCGCGCCGCCGCGACCTCGGAAATCTCCTCTTCCTCGACGTTCGCGATCGCACTGGCATCGTCCAGGTCGTCTTTAACAAAGAGACGCAGCCCGAAGCGCACGGCAAAGCCGAACACGTCCGCAGCGAATACGTCGTCGCCGTCGAAGGCAAAGTCATCGCGCGCCAAAAAGCGAATCCCGATCTCGCCAGCGGCGAAATCGAAATCATCGCCAACAAGCTTCACGTCCTCAACAACGCGAAAACGCCGCCGTTTCAAATCGAAGACGAAACCAACGCCGCCGAAGAAACGCGCCTCCGCTATCGCTATCTCGATCTGCGCCGCCCGCGCCAGCACGCCAATCTTGCGCTGCGCCACAAAATTCTGCTCGAGATTCGCCGCGTCATGGACGAAATGGGCTTCCTAGAAGTCGAAACGCCGATGCTCACGCGCTCCACGCCCGAAGGCGCGCGCGACTATCTCGTTCCCAGCCGCGTTCACCACGGCCAGTTCTACGCGCTGCCCCAATCGCCGCAAATCTTCAAGCAAATCCTGATGATCGGCGGCCTCGATCGCTATTTCCAGATCGTCAAGTGCTTCCGCGACGAAGACTTGCGCGCCGATCGCCAACCCGAATTCACGCAGCTCGACGTCGAGATGTCCTTTCCGCGCCAGCAAGACATCTTCAATGTCATCGAGCAGGTCATGGTGCGTGCATGCGCCGTCGCCGGCGTAAAAGCGACCGCTCCGTTCCCGCACATGCTCTACAAAGACGCCGTGCGCAGATACGGCAGCGACAAACCCGACATGCGCTTCGGCATGGAGCTTCACGAAGTCACCGACTGCTTTCCGCCCGAAGCAAAAGAAAAATTGCAGATCGGCGGCACCGTTTTCGCGTTCGCCGCGCCCGGAGCCGCGAATTATTCGCGCAAGCAGCTCGATGAACTCACCGAGAAGGCAAAATCCAACGGAGCCAAGGGCGCCTATTTCGTCAAACTCGCGCCCGAAGGCACAGCCTCGACCGTTGAAAAATTAATCGGCGCTGAAAACGTCACAAAGCTCGCGCAAGCCTGCGAAGCGAAACCCGGCGATCTCGTCGTTGCCGTATCCGCAAAAACCGAGATCAAAGGCACCGATGCAGCCGCTCTCGTCGCAGGACAACTCCGCCTGATCCTCGGCGAAGCTCTCAACCAGATCGATAAATCGCAGTGGAAATTTCTCTGGCTCACCGGCTTTCCGCTTTTCGAGTGGAGTCCCAGCGAGCAAATCTGGGCCAGCGCGCAACATCCTTTCACTGGCATCGTCGAAGAAGACATAGACAAGCTAGAGTCCGCACCGTGGGAAGTACGCAGCAAAGGCTACGACCTCGTTCTCAATGGCGTTGAACTCGGTAGCGGCAGCATCCGAATTCATCGCCAGGACGTGCAGGAGCGCCTCTTCAAAGCGCTCGGCCTTACCGAAGAACAACTCCGTCGCCGCTTCGGCTTCTTCCTCGATGCGCTGACCTACGGTACTCCGCCGCACGGCGGAATCGCGCTCGGTCTCGACCGCGTCGTCATGCTCCTCTCCGGCGAAAAATCTATCCGCGAAGTCATCGCCTTCGCCAAAACCACCGCCGCCCAGGACCTGATGGCCGAATCCCCGAGCGAAGTGGACGACCTCCAACTCGACCAACTCGGCATCGCCATCAAGCCGGTTGCCAAAAAAGCATGAGTCGAATCCGCATCCTGCCCGAGGCTGTAGCTAACCGCATCGCTGCGGGCGAAGTGGTGGAGCGTCCAGCGAGCGTTGTGAAAGAGCTGCTCGAAAACGCTCTCGATGCCGGTGCGAGCGCGATCCGCGTCGAAGTCGAATCTGGTGGCAAGCGCATGATCCGCGTCATCGACGACGGCCACGGCATGACGCACGATGATGCGCTGCTCGCCTTCGAGCGCCACGCCACGAGCAAGCTAAAATCGGCCGACGACCTTATGTCGATCGCCACGCTCGGTTTTCGCGGCGAAGCGATGCCCACCATCGCGGCCGTCTCACGCCTGCTTCTCGAAACGCGCGACGCCGCCGAATCCGAAGGAGTCCGCGTTGAATTCGCCGCCGGCAAACTTGTCAGCGTAAAATCCGCTGGCCTGCCCGTCGGCACAACCGTGAGTGTCGCCGATCTTTTCTACTCCGTCCCCGCGCGCCGCAAATTTCTGAAATCCGAAACCACGGAGCTCGGCCACATCGCCTCGCTCGTCACCCACTACGCCCTCGCCAATCCCGGCAAACAATTCGTCCTCAACACGCCGACGCAGCAAATCATCGACTGTCCTCCCGTTGAACGTCTCGCCGACCGCATCTATCAACTCTTCGGCAAACAATCGCTCGACGAACTCGTCGAAATTCCCACCGCCTCGGCAGCGTTCCGCGCCGCCATTACCGAGCCCGAACTCGAACCGAACGAAGAAGGCGCGCGCATCAGCGTCTACGGATTCACGTCGCGCCCCGAAGTGCAGCGCCCCAATCGTAACGGCATATACGTTTTCGTGAATCGGCGGCTTGTGCGCGATCGTTTGATACTTCACGCGATTCATGAGGCCTATCGCAACATCCTGCCCGGCAACGTTTTTCCGGCGACGCTTCTGTTCCTCGAAATGCCCTACGACGAAGTCGACGTCAACGTGCATCCCGCAAAAATCGAAGTCCGTTTCCGCCGTTCGCAATTCGTCCACGATTTCACGCGCGATTCCATCCGCCAAGTCTTGATGAACGCGCGCGCCGTCCCAAGTTTCGCCGCCGCAGCAGGCGCTGGTGCAATCGCACCAGGGAACTCACCCAATGGCGGATTCGGCGTGAATCCCGTCACGGCCGCCACGCAGGCTTCGCCATATCCGGGTTCCAACGGCGACATCTCGCAATCGCTCGATACGACAGCGCAAAACGCCGCCAGCGCGCCCACAGTCTCAATCCCGCACGCAAACATTCCCGCACTCGAAGACGTCGGCATCGGTTCCGGCGTAGGCTCCGATGGTGGCTTTGAACTTACGGGCGCACCTCTTCGTCCCGTCGCTCAGCGCTTCTCGTTCGAGTCCGCCTCCGCTTTCGGCGCGGCCCTCGACTCGGTAGCCCCGGCGTCTCTGCCGAGCGACGGAATCGCGACAAATTGGGCCGCAAACTTTTCTACCGCCACCGATGCCCCTGGTCGACTCCCGCACCCCGACGAAATCGCCGATCTAAAACCC
>Ga0207109_1143_pt1 | contig 16614 bp, 18 predicted proteins | sample Alteio_BWMinHeat_73_FD_153584 | JGI IMG/M metagenome (GOLD analysis project Ga0207109, IMG submission 153584) | Enriched cells from forest soil in Barre Woods Harvard Forest LTER site, Petersham, Massachusetts, United States -... | ecosystem: Environmental > Terrestrial > Soil > Temperate forest >... | reverse complement strand
GCGATACCGCGCCCGCTTCGATGCTCGCCGGCGCAAACGCCTTGGTCACGGTTAGCGCGCGCTGGACATTGACCGTGCCAGTAATCGCGACCGTGTTGTTGCCCGCGCTCGTATGCACGCCGTTGACTGCGATGGTATTGGTCCGATTGCCGGTCGCCGCGGTGGCGGCAATGGCGATCGGAATGGTGATCGTGCAGGAGCCGTTCGCGGGGATCGTCCCGCCGGTTGCCGTGATCGACGTCCCGCCGACCGGTGCAGTGATCGTGGAGCCGCAATCGGCCGGCCCAATGATCGGCGCCCCGCCAACCGTGAAGCCTGCACCCATTGTTGAGGGTCACCGTCAGCGTCGTCGAACCGGTCTGCAGCGCCGGTGTGGTGAACGCCTTGCTGCCGCTGATGGCGCTGACCGAAAGCGTGCCGCTGGCCGCAGCGATGGCCACGCCACCGAAGTTGCAGGGGCTCGCGCTGGTGCAAATGCTGTTGGTGCCCGAAGCGGTGGCGGTTACCGGGACGGTGATCGTGCACGTCGTCGACCCGGGTCCCGGTCCGGCCACGCCGGCGAGGCTCCCGCCGGTGATGCTGAAGGATGTGTAAGGCGGAGGCGCGGGCTGCGCCGGAACCGTAGTGATCAGCCCGCCGCACGTGGTTGCGGGTAGCGCGGTTGCCGTGATCGTGGCGGGAAGGCTATCCGTGAACGTGATCGGTGTGAGCGCCGTCGCATTGAAATTCGTGACGGTGATGGTCAGGTTCGACGCGCCGCCGGGCGCGACGAGGTTGGGCGCGAAGGCCTTGGCAACACTGCCTCCGGTCTGTACATTGATGTTGGCTGCGATCGCCGCGTTCGTTGCCCCCTCCGCGGTTGTGAGCGCGCCGGCCGCGATGGTGTTGGTCTGATTACCGTTAGTCAGGGCGTTGGGATTCCTCGCCACGACGTCGACGAAAAAGGTGCACGACCCATTCGCCGGAATCGTGCCGCCGGAGAGCGCGATCGTTGCCGGATTGGTTGCGCTGGGCGTCGCGGTCCCGCCCGCGCAGGTCGTGCCGGCGTTGGGTGTGCCCGCAATCGTGATGGCGGCTGGCAGCGTATCGGTGATCGCCGCGTTCGTCAGCGCAATGGCATTGGGGTTGGTTAGCGTGATCGTCAGCGTCGATGCGGTACCGTTGCCGTGCACGTTGGCCGGCGCAAAAGCCTTGGGCCCGGTCACGGGCAACGGCGTGGATACGACGAGAGTCGCTTGGGCAGCCTGCGAATTGCTGCCCTGCGAGGACGCCACCGCGCCAACCGGAATGGTATTGAGGTAGGTATTGGGAGTCGACGAAACGACGTTGACCTGGATCTGGCATTGGCCTGCGACGCCGCCGCTAAGCGCGGGAATCGACCCGCCGGTCAGCGGTATCGAACCCGATCCCGGAACCACGCCGGCGGTCGAGAACCCGCAGGTGTTGCCGCCCACAACGAGCGGGTTGGCGACAACGACGCCGGCGGGAAGCGTGTCGGTTAGCGTGACCCCCGTCGCCGCTGCGGGGTTCGGGTTGAGCAGAACGATCGTCAGTGCGGACGGCTGTGTCGAAACAACCGAATTGGGCGTAAAACTCTTGTTGACGCCGACGGCGGCGTGTCCAGCGGAACAGAAGGAGATGCAGAGCGCAAGTGCGCAGAGTCTGCGGTGGGGTGTATTTAAGAGGCGGACGCGGCGCAAAAGTTATCCTTATAGGTCCCGCTGCATCAGCCGGCGAGGGCGCGGCCGACGGAGAAACAAAGGTGTCGAATCACGGGCTTACGGATTCTAATCAGGTACCGGCTCCCCGGGCCCCAGAATCCGCTGAACGGTAATCCACTGGTAAGCACCGGGCAGGGTTTTGCGTGGCCCTTGTAGTGGGCAGTGCGGCGCGGCAAACGGGAAAGTGCACGGGCTTTCCTCTTTATCCCGGGCGTAGCCCTGAATCCCACGAGCCGGCGCTGGGCGTCACCATGAGGGCGCGCGGGATTTGCGCACTACAGCCCGATGTGGGTTTTTTGCAACGCTTTTGCCCACCCTTCGTCGGCGCTCGTCGCGCGAAACTTGCCATTCCGGCTCGCCGCGGCGCGACGAGGGTCGCCTAGCTTTGGAAACGCGACAACGCAACACTGGCGCGGAGCGCCGCTTGCGACGCGCCACGCCCGGCTTGTCAACGCCGGCGAGTTGATTAATCATGCGCCTGGGACCGGCCGCGCGCCGATGCGTGGACTCGATGTCCAGGTTTTAAGTCAACGCGATACAACCCTAGGAGAAACGGAATGCTGCGTGCGCTCGTGGTCGCGATTTCGTTGGGAGTCTGTGCGGTGGCCGCCGGCCAGGTAGCGCCCCTGTCCGATGTCAAGGCGAAGGGCGGCGTGCAACTGACCGCGGACGATCTGAAGCAGCTGATGCCCGGTGCAAAGGTTGTCAACATGACCGCCGCGGGCAGCACCCGCCGCTGGACCAACAACCTCGACGGCACCCTGGTGGCGTCGACGGATGGCCGGGGATTCACTGGGGGGAAAAGCGCCCCCGGATCGGGAGAAGGCACCTGGCGCTTGGCCGACAATGGCACCTATTGCGTGAACATCAAATGGCCCGTCATGCAGCCCGAACAGTGGTGTTCCTATATGTTCAAGGCCGGTGACAAATACTACGCTGCCCGCAAGCTCGACGATAGCGCGCTGGCCGGAGAGTTCGCAATTTCGAAGTAGCGCGGCACGGCTTGCCCCTCGGGCACCGCGAACCGGTCACGCGCGGTGCTTGTCTCCGCCCCGGCCGCCGCCCCAGCAATCACGACGAGACTTGACGCGCCATGCACGCTAGCGTCGACCTTCGATTGCCCTTCGCCCTTCGGCCGGTGACACCGAATCTCGGTGCCGAGATCTCTGGCGTCAGCCTGGCGGAGGGCGTGTCGGATGACGTTTTTCGGGCAATCTACCAGGCGTGGCTGCGCTATCAGGTCCTGCTATTCCCACCGCAGGAGTTCCCCCCGGGGCGCCAAGTGCAATTCGCCCGGCAATTCGGGGAGGTGCAGATCCATGTGATGAGCCAGTATCACGCCGACGGTTACCCGGAGCTGTATCGGCTCTCCAACCTCGATGCGCACGGAAACCCGAACGGTCGCCATCCCGACAAGGGCACGCTTGCGTGGCACACCGACGGGTCCTGGCGGCGTGTCACCGGTCAGGCCACCATCATCTATGGCGAGATCGTTGCCGAGAGTGGCGGAGAGACTCACTTCTGCGACATGTACGGAGCCTACGAGCGCCTCGATGCCGCGTGGAAGGCACGCATCGCCGGCCTGCGTGCCGTGCATAACCTGGATTTTTCGCGCACACGCCGTCACGGCGAAGATCCGATGACGGAGGCGCAGCGCCTCGAGACACCCCCGGTTGATCACCCGGTCGTGCGCACGCACCCGGAGACCGGGCGCAAGTGCCTGTACTTGGGCGACCACGCGGAATACATCGTCGGCATGCCCTACGCGGAAGGGCGAGCGCTCATCGAAGAGCTGAACGCTCTGGCCATTCATCCCGACCTGACCTACGAGCATCGCTGGAAGCCCGGTGAACTCATCGTGTGGGACAACCGCTGTCTGATGCACCGCGCGACGCCCTACGATCCGGTCACGCAGCGGCGCGTCGTGCGCCGTTGTACGGTGCTCGGTGAGGTTCCGAACTGAGAGTTCATTGCCTCGGCGTCAGGAGACGCCCGCTCTCCCGTTATGCGCGTGGAGCAAACGCACTGCAGAGAGCCTGGGTGTCGAGAAACTCGTAGAAGCGCGAGATCCGCTGGTCGGCTGCAATCTCGAAGAACTGGACCCATTTGTACTGAAACGGCACGCGGGTCGGAATAACCGTTCCGGCGGTCTCGCCAAGAACGATGACGGCGTCGGAGTCCGAGAGAAAAGTCTGCGGTTCGAATGAGGTGTAGTGGATGGCCGGGGCGCGGTCGGCAAAGAACTGGCGCACGCCTGCCTTCCCGACATACTTTTCTCTTAATGGTACCGACGGCATCTTCGGGAATTCGAAGATGATGTCGTCGCTAAGAAGGCTCAAGAGCCTATCGAGGTCGTTGGACCCGAACGCGTGATAGAGGCGCTTCACCAGGTCCACGTGCGCTTCGTTTGCCACGACACTCCTCCCTCCAGCAATTTAGGCCGCGTACTCTCGACGCGAGCTCGACGTGGGGTGGCCCTCCGTTCAAGTGGAGTCCTCGTAGCCGCTAGCCATCAACTGGCGCTTCCGGTACCTTGAGAATCAGTTGATAGAAGGCCAGGTCAAGCCAGCGGCCGAACTTGAACCCGGCATGTTGGACCGTGCCGGCATGAAAAAATCCCAGCTTCTCATGAAGCGCGATGCTGCCGCGATTGGCAAGGTCGATGCCGCCAATCATCACGTGATACTGCTGCTTTTGCGCGGCCTCGATCAGTTCGCGCATGAGCGCCAGACCGATGCCTTTGCCGCGATGATCCTTGTGCACGTAGACGGAGTGCTCGACCGAATACTTGTAGGCCGGCCATGCACGGAAGCTACCGTAGCTCGCGAAACCCAACAATCTGCCATCTTCGGCAATAGCGCCGATCACGGGATACCGTCCTGCCTGTTTTGCGTGGAACCAAGCCACCATGCTTTCCGTGGCACGCGGCTTGTAATCATAAACAGCGGTCGAATTGACGATGGCCTCGTTCAGGATGTCGAGGACCTCGCGGGCATGTGGCTCGTAAGTGCAGGGGACCAACTGCAATGGGATCTCTCAATGGCTGGGCAGAATGGCTCGCAGGTAGTGGGCAACGGCTTTCACAATACTGCGGCATCCGCTTCGCCATGTTGCCGACGAAGGCCTTTGGCGACCGCTTGCGCGAACCGCCAAGCGCACGGCGCACGGTCTTCACGGGCATGGCCCGGCGGGAGCGTCAGGAGTCTACATCTCGACTGATGAAACGCCCCAGGGGTTTACTCGCCGCGAGAAGAACGATGCCAGTCGCCAGATAGAACGGCGTGCCCCAGAGTGCGGTGGCATAGAAGTAGTCGAAGTGCTCGCGTAATGCGTCGGGCAGCATGGACCAAGCAAGCATTGCGTGTGCAAAAACGATGGCAAGCACCCCTTGGACGCCGAATGCGAGGAAGAGCAAGCCCAGCCAGCGAACCAAGACGAGAGCAATGTTGTGCGCGTTCATGGCGAGTCGTAGCGGTTGTCCAGCGGAGAGTGGCGAACGCTATCTGTCACGGGGACCCATCGCGGTTACTCTACCTCTTTTCTCGTCATTGAAGGAGCGTTCCTCGGCCCCGGCGTTCGGGTGGCTAGGCGGCGGCACCGGCGTTCTAGCGCCCCGAAAACGCCGGCGGCGTGTCCCCGGAGGACGGCCTCGCACTGCGGAAGGTCGCACGGCGTGTGTGGCTCGCCCACAACCCGGGTGTTAAATTGAGCCATTCGCAACCCGCCCAGTGCCGCTCCCTCCATGATCTCCCGGTAGTCAATGACCCCCAATTGTTCCCACAGGAGAAAACTCGAATGAGTGTCAGAGTCGAAAAGAACGGGCCTGTCTGGACTGTTGTTCACAACCGTCCGGAGGCCCGCAACGCCATGGATCCGCAGAGCGCCGATGCGCTCACCCAGGCGCTTCTTGAATTCGATGCGGATGATGCGGCACGCGTGGCCGTGTTGTATGGTGAAGGCGGAGCCTTCTGTGCCGGCTGGGATTTGAAGTACGTCAGTACGCTCGATCAAAGCTATCCGCTTGGTGAGCTCGATATTCCCCCGGCGCGACCGCGGGGCAACGGCGCCGAGATCCCGCGTGGTCCCTTGGGACCAACGCGACTCGAGCTGGATAAGCCCGTTATCGCAGCGGTCGCCGGGCCCGCCGTGGCGGGTGGGATGGAGCTTGCGCTGTGGTGTGATTTCCGGGTAATGCAGGAAGACGCGTATTTCGGCGTCTACTGTCGCCGTTGGGGTGTCCCGTTGATCGATGGTGGCACGGTGCGACTACCGCGCATCGTGGGCCAGGGTCGGGCGCTCGAAATCATTCTGACCGGTCGCAAAGTCCCCGCAGAGGAATGTCTCCGCATCGGGCTCTGCGAATACCTCGTGCCGAATGGTGAAGCCCGCGCCAAGGCAGAAGAGTTGGCGCAGGAAATTGCCTGTTTTCCGCCGGTATGCGTCCGGGCGGACCGGCGCTCGGCCATCAAGAGCCACGGCCTCTCCGTCCGTGATGCGCTGATTCAGGAGTGGTACAACGGCCGCGAAGCACTCGTCAAGGACGGCGCCGCGGGTGCGATGCGGTTCAAGGACGGCCTCGGCCGTCACGGAGATTTTACAAAGATCTATTGAAGCGATCGTGTATCCAATTATCGCGTTGGGAGCCGCAGGCCAATCTCAGCGAAATCGCGAAATTGCGTCTGCAATCACCGCGGGCTGTGCTCCTGGACCGCCCACCCGGTTGCACGCAAACCCGCGTGGGCCTTTTCTGATGCAAGCCCGGTGACAAGGATCTTGCGCTGGGAGGCCTTCAAGTCTTTTCGCTCCGCGAACGCCCTCACCGGTCCAGTCCAAACGACATAGTCGACGGGCGCGGGAATCTCGTTTCGAACGGAGAGACCGGATCGCGTCGCGCGTCCAGCTTATCACGCGTGCTCGACGCAGTCTGCGGCCAGCAAAGATCCAACGTTGCTTTGTCGCTGCGGGTGAAAACCCAGTATTGTCCGTGTTGGCCGTTGCAACTGCTTAGCCTGGCCCGGGTCTATCGCGCGGCACCAATGCGAGGTATTCGGGGAGCGTTCCGGCCGCGAGTGGTTTTGCCATCACGCGTAAAATATTGATCTGGTTACCCATTTCCGCGCTGCGCCGGCGAACTTCAACAAATGCGCAACGCGCCCAGAACCGCTCAGCCCGTGTGTTGCCATGAACAACACCCAGGCGCATCCACTGCGCGCCGAGACTAAATGCCCAGCGTTCGAGTTGCTGGTAGAGAGCTTGTGCCGCGCCACTTCCATGCAAGCGTGTGGCGACGATGAATAGCCCAATGTGCCAAACATTCGGCGCTAAGAGATCAGATACGATGTCCGCCATTCCGACCAGCGAAAGCGCTTTATTCACGAAGCCGATAGTCCATTTCTTGGTGAAGGGCCAGCCTTCAGGAAGCGTGCGATTAACTTCCTCGTATGCTTCGGCAGAGTGCGGCGGTTGCCCGTTTACGGATACGAAATACTCGGGGTTGAGCTCGAAGAAGCTTTGGAGACGGGGGATATCTCCGATGCCCAGCTCCACCGCGTGATAGATGCCCGTGGTAAACAGGATTGGAGCGGATTTAGCCGCGCACATGCGTTCTGGGCAAGAGGCTAGGCGCCTGCCACGAATTGCACACGCTGGGTGCCGCAGCGAACAACAAGCCCCGCCGAAGCGGGACCTGTGCTGGTGCGGAAGCAGTTATCGCTTGCGGCGCGAGAAGCCGAGTCCAACAAGGCCAACGCCGAGCAGCGCGAGTGTGGCGGGTTCCGGCACACCCGGGGTCGGCACGGTGATATTGAAGTTGTCTATGTCGCCACCCGCTGAAGCAAAACCGAGGGCACAGTACGTGCAAAAGTCCACCAAGTACACGCCATTCCAATTCAGAACGTTGTGTGCAGCCCCCCCCGGTTGAAAGCCGAACGTACAGGGCACCAGACATACGGCTGGGCGAGCGCCGCAGGCATGGCTACTGCCTCCGCCAGTGCGATCGCGCTCGATAGGGCTTCATTGCTTGACTCCTGTCTGGTGTTCGCACGGTCGCTTATTCCACGCTTAGTTTAGCGCATCGTCCTTGTAATATTTCGTGCCCTTGGCGGTGAGCTCCAGCGCTAACCCGTCGTCAGTGAGTTGATATAGCCACACGCCGGGAGAGACGGACAGCGCGCCCGCGGTCGATGCGCCTCCTTCGCCGAGCTGCGCCGCAGCGGTCATTTGACCGCCCAGCTCCCAGCCCGAATTCACGAAACTGTCGAAGGCTTCCGGCCGCTCGAAGATCCAGATCAGGCGGAACTTCTTCACGCCCAATCCAAGCCCCGCCTGGATCTCGACCATCTTCATGAACGTCTCTTGCTTAGTCTTGTTGTTAACCGCGACGCCCTCGCCTTTGCCGCCACCGGCGAGGAGTATCTTCATGCCGAAGTTGCTGAATACCGCGTAACCGGCAGAGCGCTCGACCGCCGTCTTGGCGGCCGGCTGCAGCTTGTAGAGACGCGCGAGCGTCTGGTGTGCGACCCGGCGCGCCTCGGCTTGCGACTGTGCTTTGGATGCGGGGCTTGCGGGGCCGGTCAACGTCAACGCCACCGCGAATACGATGAGCGCGCTCGCGTACCGACCGATTCCCATTTGCAATTTCAGCATTGCTTTCTCCCGTCTCGGTATCACCACATTACAAGCCGCCAGAAGGTTTCATAATTTCAATGCATAAGCAATTGCTTACGGCGTCCGCGCACGTTCACCATAGCAGTCGAAGGCACCGCAATGCAAGGGCAAGCAAACTGGCGTTGCTACGTTTTTGTCTACAGTCACACAAACGTCTAGGCAGCTGCATCGCTGCCCGAGGCTAGATTGATGTTGCAGGGTAAGGAACCCGTGCTCGCGTACGTAAGACGCCACACGCTCCAGTGGTTGCGGGAACCGGCGACCCAGCCCAACCACTAGTCCGGTCCCTCATTTCCCCAGCACTACATCATCCGGCTGCCACGTCTTGTCGAACCACGGTTGCAACGGGCCGTAGAGGCGCAGGATGAGAAAGAGACCTTTGCCGGCGACCGTCTGAATCCCAGTTGCCTTCCTGACCCGCCGGGGCTTTGGGGCCGAACGAGCCGTCAGCATTTTCTTCATCGTCGGACTAACCGGCCATTCGGGTCGACTCCAGCGGGGCCGGAGTTAATCCCCCTTTCGGTGGCACAGCGCCGGGGCATGCTCCCGAGAAGAAGCAATTCTTTCCGCGACGGTGCGTCGTTATACGCACCTTGCGGCCGATCACCTTGCGCCCTTGCGGAGCGCCTTGGCGCCGTACGTGCCGTCGCGGTAGAAAACGACGGCACAAATAAGGCGCAGAGGCGAAGGTGAGTTAGGAGTTGCTCGCAAAACCGTAGGGATTGATGCCGGCAGTAGGAATCGAACCCACGACCAACGGTTTACAAAACCGCTGCTCTACCAACTGAGCTATGCCGGCTCGGGCCCTGCGGAAAATTAGGGGACGCAGTTATTTTACAACTTGCAGGTGCTTGGGCCGGGGCCGCGGCTTGTCGTCCGGCGAGGTGCCCACTGTCGGCATTTCAACCGGAGCGGTCGCAGCATCGAGCGATGCTGCAGGGTCGGCCGCTACGGCGAATGCAAATCCGTAGCCGCTTTCCTTGGCGAAGATGCCCGACACCGCGGTCATCGGTACTGAAACTTCCTGCGAAGCACCGTTGAAACGCGCTGTAAACTGCACGCGCTCGTTGTCCACAGTCAGGCGCCGTGTGGCGCCCGCACTGATGTTGAGCACGATTTCGCCGTTCTTGACGTACCCGGCCGGAACGCGCGTCTGCCCATTGACCTTTACGGCCAGGTACGGAGTAAGGCCGTTGTCCGCGCACCATTCGCATATGGCGCGGATCAGGTAGGGCTTGGCGGATTGCTCGGACATGGGCCTAGCATACCAAGGTGCCCTTGGCGTTTCAATCGACCCCGCCTACTTTCTCATCCCGCGCTCCGCCGAGGTAAGCGCCTCGATGAACGCCGGCCGAGAAAATAGTCGCTCCGCATATTTCATGAGCGGCGCGGCCGGCTTGGGCAGCTGAATTCCGTAATAGTCGAGCCGCCACAGCAGTGGCGTAATAGCCACGTCGAGCATCGAGAACTCTTCGCCCAGCATGTATTTGTGCTTGGCAAACACTGGCGCGATCTGCAGCAAGCTGTCACGCACCAGGCCGCGGGCCTTGTCGAGCTGCTTCTGATTGTTGCCTTCGAGCGTATCGATGTGGGAAAAGAGCTCCTTCTCGAACCGGTGCAGGAACAAGCGGGCCCGCGCGCGCATCAACGGATCCGCCGGCATTAGCTGGGGATGCGGGAAGCGTTCGTCGATGTACTCGTTGATGATGTTCGACTCATGCAGCACCAGATCGCGCTCGACCAGAACCGGGACCTGGTTGTAGGGGTTCATGACCGCGAGGTCCTCCGGCTTGTGGTCCAGATCGACATCGATGATCTGAAAATCCATTCCCTTCTCGTGCAGCACGATGCGGCAGCGCTGACTGAAAGGGTCGGTGGTCCCGGAATAAAGCGTCATCATGATACTTGCCTCCTCAGGCGGCGTTGTGATCGCCACGGCGCGGAAATGCGAGGGGCAGGAGCGGCGCCCCTGCCCCGGTGTTCGCTTCGAGTGTTCAGTGCAATTCGGCCCAGTAGTCGCGCTTCAGCGCATAGACGAGGGCGAAGAGGATCCCCAGGAAAATCAGCACGACGATCCCAATGTTGATCCGTTCGTTCTTGACCGGCTCGCCCATGTAGTCGAGATAGTTGACCAGATCGGCGACGAATGTCTCGTACGCGACGCCGGAAACCGTTCCCGGAGTATCCATCGCCAACGTCTTCACCAGGTACCTTCCGCCAGGCGCTGGCTCGACCAGCGACAGGCCCTTCGACGCAATGGCCGCAGCCTCCGCCTTGTCGACGTCGTCGTAGGGAGTTTCGACGAGCTTTTGGGTCCCGGACAGGCTCCACAACACGTGCGGCATGGCGACATTCGGAAACACGAGGTTGTTCCATCCGGTCGACGATTTTTCATCGCGGTAGAACGCGAGGAAATAGCTGTACAGCCAATCCCTGCCGCGCACCCGCGCCTCCACCGTCAGGTCCGGCGGCGGCGCACCGAACCACGCCGTGGCGTCAGCCCGGCTCATCGCCACCGTCATGGTGCTGCCGATCTTGTCGGAAGCAAACATCAAGTTGTTCTGGATCTGTTTTTCGGTCAGACCGAGGTCGCTGAGCCGGTTGTAGCGCATGTACTGCGCGCTGTGGCAATTGAGACAGTAGTTGACGAAATTGCGTGCCCCCCGCTGCAGCGATTCCACATCGAGGCGGTTTGACGGCGCCGCAATCAGGTGCGCTCCACCCTCGGCGCCGAGCGTCGCGCCGGCAACCACGAGCAGCAGCACTCCCGCCATGCCGCGGATCGCCATCACCATCTCACCCTCTCCGGCACGGGTTTGGTCTTGTCGCGCACGGTGTACCAGGGCATCAGAACAAAGAACAGGAAATACACCAACGTCAACAACCGCGCGAGCCAGGTTGCTTTGTCCTTCGTATCGAGCATATCCGCCCAGCCTCCGCTGAACTGTCCCCAGACCGTGACCGGCACCGTGCCGAGGTAGCCGAGCACAAGGAAACAGAATACGAAAATCGCGAGCCAGGTCTTGTACAGCATGCCGCGATAGCGGATCGACTTGACGGCGCCACGGTCGAGCCAGGGCAGGAAGAAAAAGATGACGACCGCCGCGCCCATTACCAGCGTGCCATAGAACTGTGTCAGCGGAAGAAGGGGGATCCGCGACGGCACCGCGCGCAGCATCGCGTAGTACGGCGTGAAGTACCACACCGGAGCGATGTGCTCCGGTGTCTTCAGCGGGTCGGCGGGTATGAAGTTGTTCGACTCGAGGAAATAACCGCCGACATCGGGGAGGAAAAAAACCACGATCGAAAAGATGAAGAGGAAGAAGACGATCCCAACCAGGTCCTTGATCGTGTAATACGGATGCGAGTAAATGCCGTCGAGATAAATGCCGGTCTTCGGGTCCTTGGGCTGCTGCTTGATCTCGATGCCGTCGGGGTTGTTCGAGCCGACTTCGTGCAGCGCCATCAGGTGCACCGCGGCCAGGATGATCAGCACCAGCGGCAGCGCCGCAACGTGCAAAGCGAAGAAGCGATTGAGCGTCACGTCGGAGATCGTGTAGTCACCGCGGATCCAGGTGCTGAGATCGTCGCCGATGAACGGCACCGTCGAGAACAGGTTCACGATCACCTGTGCGCCCCAGTACGACATCTGACCCCACGGCAGCAGGTAGCCGAAAAACGCCTCCGCCATCAGCGCGAGGTAGAGAAAGCAGCCGATGATCCACAACAGCTCGCGCGGGCGCCGGTAACTTCCATACAGCATGCCGCGGAACATGTGCAGATAAACGACGATGAAAAAGGCCGACGCGCCAGTCGAATGCATATAGCGGATCAGCCAGCCGCCGGACACGTCGCGCATCATGTACTCGATCGACTCGAACGCCTTGGTCGCGTCGGGCTTGTAGGTCATAGCCAGAAAGATGCCGGTCACGATCTGCATCACCAGCACGAAGCCCGCGAGCGAGCCGAAGTAGTACCAGAAGTTGAAATTCTTCGGCGCGGGGTACTTGCCCCACTGGTCCTCCCACAGCTTGGTCAGCGGGAAGCGGGCGTCGATCCAGGACAGGAGTTTTTGCATTGGGTCACGCAGGCTTGCTGTCGTCGCCGATCAGGATCCTCGTGTCGGACAGGAACTGGTATGGTGGAATGACGAGATTGGTTGGCGCGGGTACGCCCTTGTAGACGCGGCCGGCGAGATCGAACTTCGACTGATGGCACGGACAGAAAAAGCCGCCGAGCCAATCGGCCCCCAGATCCCCCGGGGCGATGTCCGGGCGAAACGTCGGCGAGCACCCCAGGTGCGTGCAGATGCCGACCGCGACGAAAATTTCCGGCTTGATGGAGCGAGCTTCGTTCTTGGCGTAAGGCGGCTGGTGATCGACTTCGGATTTCGGGTCGGCGACCTTCGCGTCGAGCTTGGGCAGATCGTCGAGCATTTCCTTGGTGCGATGGATTATCCACACCACCTTGCCACGCCACTCGACGTTGATCTTCTGACCCGGCTCGAGCTTGCTGATATCGGCCTCGACCGGAGCGCCCGCCGCCTGCGCGCGCTCGCTCGGCCAGAAACTCGTGGCCAACGGCACCGCCCATGCGATCACGCCGACCGTGCCGACCGCAGTCGAGGCGCCGAGCAGGAACCGGCGCTTGCCGCTGCTTACACTCCCATCCGCTGCCATGGATCCCATCCCCCGCAAACTTTTGAATTATAGATGATTCCCCCATGCCGCCGGAAGCCTTGCGCCAAAATTCACGGAAAATCCCGCTTTAAAACAGTCTATTACAAGAACTTTGGCGCGGACTCCGACGCCGACCTGCCTTCGCTGCGCTGCGGTGTCCCGGGGTGGCGGGGTCTATAATGTGGGTGTTTTCGCCCCGCTTGCCGGCCCAACCCCATGCTGCGTCGTTTTTGGCTGTTATTCGCGCAGGTCGCCACCGTCTGTGTTGCGGCGCTATTCGTCGTCGCAACGCTGCGGCCTGACCTGCTTACACGTGTAAGCGGGAAGAACAACGTCGTGCTGGTCCAGGAGACCGCGCCGCTCGTTGCCAGCCCGAGAATCGAGAGTTTTGCCGACGCCGCGAAGCGAGCGATGCCCTCGGTGGTGAATATCTACACCAGCAAGGAAATCCGCCAGCGCAACGCTCTGCTCGACGATCCGGTGCTGCGGCGGTTCTTTCCCGGGCTGTCCGATGGCGAGCCCCGCCGCGCCACCAGTTTGGGCTCCGGCGTGATCGTGAGCAGCGAAGGTTACGTGCTGACCAACAATCACGTGATCGAGGGCGCCGACGATATCCAGCTCGTGCTCGCGGACGGTCGCCGCCTGCGCGCGACCGTCCGCGGCAACGATCCGGAATCGGATCTGGCGGTGCTCAAGGCCGACGGCAAGGATCTGCCGGCGATCACGCTCGGCAAGCTCGACAACGTCCAGGTCGGCGACGCGGTCTTGGCGCTCGGCAACCCGTTCGGTTTCGGCAACACCGTGACCCACGGCATCGTTAGCGCCCTGGGGCGCAACCATCTCGGCATCAATCGCTTCGAGGATTTCATCCAGACCGACGCCGCAGTGAATCCCGGCAATTCCGGCGGCGCGCTGGTCGATTCGGCAGGCAACCTGATCGGCGTCAACAGTGCGATATTCTCGCAAAGCGGCGGTTCGCAGGGCATCGGTTTCGCGATTCCGGTATCACTTGCCCGCACCGTGCTTGAGCAAATCATCCGCGACGGCGAAGTAACGCGCGGCTGGCTCGGCATCGAGCCGCAGGAGCTCACGCCGGAGGTCGCCGTCGCCTTCGCCCTGCAGGACGTCGACGGCGTGCTCATCCGCGGCGTCCTGAGGAACGGCCCGGCCGATCGCGCGGGCCTGCAGGTGCGCGACGTGGTGCTGGAAATCGACGGCAAGCCCACGCGTGACGGCGCGGCGCTGCTTTCGCAGATCGCCGGCCTAACGCCAGGTCACCAGGCGACGCTCAAGGTACTACGCGACAAGAAGCCCCTCGAGCTGGCGGTAACCGTCGGCAAGCGGCCGAAGCCGACCGGCTGAGCGCCAGCGCGGCCGGTCCTCCGCCGCTACTTTGCGGCCTCGCTCTCCTCCGCGTCCGTCGCGCGGGTCGACACGGCGACGAAGCGCGCGACGACGAGCCCCAGCTCGTAGAGCAGCCACAGCGGGATCGCCAGCATTGCCTGCGAGAGAATGTCCGGCGGAGTGAAAATGGCGCCGACGACGAATGCGCCGACGATGACGTAGCCCCGGATCGAGCGCAACTTCTGCAATTCGACAACTCCCAGGCGCACCAGCACGACGACCACGACCGGTACTTCGAAGGTGATGCCGAATGCGACGAACAGCGTGAGCACGAACGAGAGGTACTTGTCGATGTCGGTCATCATCTGCACGCCCGCGGGAGCATAGCCGGCAAAGAATCCGAACGCGATCGGAAATACGATGAAGTAGGCGAATGCCATGCCGAGCGCGAAGAACACCACACTGGAGAAAATCACCGGGACCGCGAGGCGCTTTTCGTGCTGGTACAGGCCCGGCGCCACGAACGCCCACATCTGATAGAGCACATACGGCAGTGCGATCAGAAAAGCAGCCATCAGGGTTACCTTGAGCGGGACCAGGAAGGTCCCGGTGACATCGGTCGCGATCATCGTGCTGCCTCGCGGCAGCGCCTTGAGCAGCGGCGCCGCCAGCAACGCGTAGATATCCTTCGCCCAGGGAAACAGACACACGAGCACGACCACCACCGCGATGATCGAGTGCAGCAGCCGGCTGCGCAGCTCGATCAGGTGCGAGATGAACGTTTCTTCTGTGTTCCCGGGTACGGTGGGCGACTCGCTCATGGCGAAAAAATGCGCGCGTAGGCGCAACCGCCATTGTAGCGCGGCCCCGACTGCTGGCTTCAGATGCGCTCGAAGCCGGGCAACGACGCTTGTTGCGGTGCGCCGGCAGAAGCCGTGCCCCCGGCGCCGTTGCCACGGGCGTCGGCGACCGCCGGATTGCTCGCGGCCGGCGCGTTCGAAGGCGGAGGCGGCGCCTCTCCCGAGGCCCCGGGGCCCGCGACCGTTTGCTTGAATTCCGTCTCGACCGAGCGCACGCCGCTTTGCACGTCGTGCGCCGCCTGTGTGACCGACTGCTCGATATCGCGCGCCGCGCTCTGCACCTGCGACTGCAGCTTGCGGAGCTCGTCGAGTTCCATCTCTCGATTGATGTCCGCCTTGACCTCGTTCACGTAGCGCTGCAGGCGGCCGAACATGTGGCCCAGCGTGCGTGCGACCTTGGGCAGCCGCTCCGGACCGATGACGATCAGCGCTACGACCCCGATGACGAGGATTTCGGAGAAACCGATGTCGAACATGCAGCGTCCATCAAGGGGTCTTTTCCTTCTTTGCCTCGCCTTCGATCGTCTGGCCGGCGAGCTGCTGCGGCGAAGGCTCCGTGGATGCCGGCGCTTCGCCATCCGAACTCTTCATTCCTTCCTTGAAGCCACGCACCGCTCCGCCAAGATCCTGGCCTATATTGCGCAACTTCTTGGTACCGAAGATAAGCACGACCACCAGCAATACGATCAGCCAGTGCCAGATGCTCAGTCCACCCATCGTCGCTCTCCTTTACATGCCCGGCTTGGGCAGCATTCTACCCAGCGGCTCGGGTCCGCCGATGACGTGCACGTGCAGATGCATCACGTCCTGCCGGCCGATGCGACCCGTGTTGATGATCGTGCGGTAGCCCTCGGGAGATCCCTGCTCGCTGGCGAGGCGGCTGGAAAGCGCCAGAATTCGACCCAGCACGCCGACGTCGTCCATCGTCACGTCGGCCAGCGATGCCACGTGTTTTTTCGGCATCAGCATGAAATGGACCGGCGCTTGCGGGTTGATATCGTGGAAACCGAGGATCTCCTCGTCCTCGTACACCTTCTTCGAGGGAATCTCGCCTCGCGCGATCTTGCAGAATATGCAGTTATCCATGACTTGATCTTCAGGCCACAGCGACCGGAGTCGCGCGCGTGCTCGCTACAGCCGTGCCGCCTTCTCTTCCAAACCGGAGGCGCCCTCGCGCCGCGCCAGTTCCGCGCACACGTCGGCGGGCCCCAGCCCGTGCTTGACCAGTACGACCAAGCAGTGAAACCACAGGTCCGCGATCTCGGCCGTGAGGCGAAGTCTATCACCGTCCTTGGCAGCCATGACTGCCTCGGTCGCCTCCTCGCCGATCTTCTTGATCATGGC
>Ga0207109_1142_pt1 | contig 16623 bp, 16 predicted proteins | sample Alteio_BWMinHeat_73_FD_153584 | JGI IMG/M metagenome (GOLD analysis project Ga0207109, IMG submission 153584) | Enriched cells from forest soil in Barre Woods Harvard Forest LTER site, Petersham, Massachusetts, United States -... | ecosystem: Environmental > Terrestrial > Soil > Temperate forest >... | reverse complement strand
CGCCCCGGTCCTGGCTGCTGGTGTGTCCCAGCGACAGCGAAGATGGGATCGCGCAGGGATTTGCTGGGGCCTTTCCAGACGGCGCCATCCTGGCGCCAGCGTTCGGGGACCACCTTCCCTGGCTGGAGCTTTCGGGCCCGCGTGCCACGTTGATGCTCTGTCGAATGGGTTTTCTGGGGCCTCAGGGAAGAGAAATTCCCGTAGATGGGGCCCGGCGTCAGGTGTTGGGACATGTCCCCGTGGTACTTCACCGGTTGGGCCAAGACCGCTGGCGGATCGGTGTCGAGCGCAGCCGGGTCGGGCATTTCTGCAACTGGCTGGAAACCGCTTCAGCCAACCAGGGTGGTTGGCCGATCGCTTGAAGCATGGTGGGCAGGGGCGCCCTTGCCCAAGTATGCCCGTCAGTCCCGGCGCCTGAGCTCTCATCAACCGTCGTAGAGAATATGGGGCAACCAGAGCACGATCTGTGGCCAGACGGTAATCAGCACGCAACTTACGTACAGCAATAAACAGAAAGGTATACTGGCCACAGCTAGTCGACTCACCGATTGCCCGGTCAAACCCTGCAAAACGTAGATATTCACACCGACCGGAGGGTGCATGCAGCCCAGTTCGACCGCGATTACCAGAAATATGCCGAACCAGACTGGATCGAAGCCCAATTGCACCATGACAGGAAATGCGAGGGGCAATGTCGTAACAAAGATGGTGACGCCCTCGAGGAACAATCCCAGAAAAATGTAGAAGGCACCCAGTATGATGAGAAATTCATAGCGCCCCACGTTCAGCCGCTTGACGGTCTCCGCCGCCTGCTGCGGCAAATGCAGGTAAGAGATCGTCGCCGACATGAAAGCGGCAGTCACAACGATCGTCAGCAGCATGCTGGTAAGGCAAACCGTACTGAACATCGATTCCTTGAACATCTTCCACGTGAATTGCCGGGTTACTGTAACCATTATTATTGTTGCCGCGAGTCCGAGGGCCGCCGCCTCGTTTGGCGTGCAGATTCCGCCGTAGATGCCACCGAGTACAACGATGATAAGGATGAAAATTGGTAGGAGGTCGCCCAGACTGCGTATTCGGTCGGCGTGCGTGTAACGCTGCGGAGCAACCGGAATCATCGATGGCCTAAGCAGGGAAACGACGACGATATAGGCCGAGTAAAGGGCTGCGCAGAGGAGGCCGGGAAGAAATCCGGCCGCGAACAATCGTGCGATGGAGGTGTTGGTCATGACACCGTAGATGATCATGACGATGGAAGGCGGAATCATGATTCCCAAGGCACCCGAAGCCGCTAGCGAACCCACTGTCAAATTGTTGTCGTATCCCCGCGTGAGAAGCTCCTTTATAGTAATCTTTCCGATGGTAGCCGTGGTTGCCACGCTCGAGCCGCAAATTGCCGCGAACAAAGTGCAGCCCAGTACGTTTGTATGCACGAGCCGTCCAGGCAGAAAATTGACCCAGGGCGACAAACCACGAAACAGCCGCCGAGAAATATCTGTGCGAAAGATTAGGTCGCCCATCCACATGAACAGGGGGACCGCCGAAATTTCCCAACTATCCGCACTGGCCCACATAGTACCTTTGACAATTGCGCCGATGCGGCCGATCGGCAACCCCAGTTGGAACACAAGCATGGAGAGGCCAACGAGAAGCACTCCAGCAAAGATCCAGACGCCAAGCCCCAGGTAGATGAAAACGAAAAGCAAGATTAGGCCGGTGTTTATAAGAGCTTCCATTTTATAACCTCGACAATTGAGCAATCGCCAGGGTGAAGGTCAGGCGGCGCGCGTTTCTTACTATTCACTACCCATGATTTTGGTCGACTTCTCCAGATCGACTTGTTCGGATCCGACGGCAATGAGAAGTCCGTAAGAAAGAAGACGAAGCCAAAAAATCAAGATTCCAATCCACATTCCAAATTCGGGGATCCATAAGGGTATGTTCGAAATCGTTCCGCTCGTGAAGCCACGACTGTAGTTGATAGCGACGCTTCGCCCGAAATACCAGAGTGGTACGAAGACGGCTATCAGCGTCAGTGCGCAAATGAAGGCTTCGAGCATCCGGCGGCCCCGCGGCGAAAACGCGCTGAAGATCATCGATAGGCGAACTAAGCCACCGCGATCGAGACACTCACCCAGTGCGAGAAAGGACATGGCCCCCATTCCATATCCGACGAATTCGCTTGTGACGAATGTCGACATGCTGAACAGGGTTCGCAGGACAATCTCAGTAAGAATTAGTCCGGCGCTCAGCGCCATGACGACGATCGCGGCCACTGCGCCAGTCCGCGACAGAAACACAGTAAATGTCTGAAATCCGCGAACAGCGAGCATCGTCAGTAAGGCTCCATTCCTGGTTTGCGCGAAGGACTTCCGTTCACAGGCACGCGGAGAAAACTAAACACCTGGCCCCGCTGGAATGGCCAGCGTAAATGGCGCAACGGCCCTTGATCGTATTGGGCTTCGTTCAACAGGGGCTCCATCGATCCCGTATTCGAATCGACGGAGCCCTCTCAGGCGAAGCTGGGGACACCAAGAATGCAGGTCAGTTGGACATATGCGCTTTGTAGTCCGCGAGGACGACATCTGCCTTCGGGCCCATCTTAGCCTTCCATTCTTCCAAGACAGGCTCGCCTGCGGTTTTCAAAGCTTGGATGACTTCACTCGGGACCGGATCGATGAAGTTGGCACCCGCGGCTGTCATGATCTGCTTATTCTTGTCGACTCGGCCGGTCAGCGCGTCCCACGAGAATTTATCCGTGTCGGCGGCTGCATCAAGAACCACTTTTTGCAGATCCGGCGGCAGAGAGTTGAAGGCATCTTTGTTCATCGTGACCATACTGATGCCCTGTTGGAAGCCGATGGAATTGAAGTCCTTCACACCAAGCTCCCAGAATTTGGCGTCGACTCCGCCCTCATCCGAGGTCAGAACGGCGTCAATGGTGTGGGTCGTCAGGGCAGGAATCACATCCGACCATGATAGTTGTATTGCGGAGGCCCCGGCGCGCAGGAAGGTTTTGGTGCCAATCGCTTCGTATGCGCGCACCTTGAGGCCCTGGAGATCAGCCGGGCTGTTGATTGGCTTTCGTGTCCAAAGGCCCGTGGACGTCCACGCTTCCGTAAAGAGAATTATCTGATTTTGGGAGGCTAGCTGCTCCTTGTAGTACGGCATGCAAACATCCGTAAGCTCCCGGAGATTGGCGTACGTGGGTGCAATGAACGGCAAGCTCTGAAAATCAAAAATTGGGGACAAGCCGCCCATATGGTCTACGGGTGTACTCGCCATTGCGATGGCGCCGTCGCGAACTGCGGCGACGTTGTCGGACGATTTGTAGCCCAGGGAGGCATCGAGATGGAGTGTTATCTCGATTTGTCCATTGCTGTTTTTGCTAACAAGGTCCCGGAAATGCGCTTCAGCTTGGCCAGTGGGGCCATCGGCTTGGTACTCGTCGGACAAATCGAATTTGAATTGAGCAGCGTGTGCGCCGGTTATGCCCCAAATGAGCAAGCCCGATGCGAGCGCAGCCAGTCCACTATTGCGTCCCATTTTTCATCTCCCTTGTTCGGGCGGAAGGCCCTTGTTTGGCTGGAGGCATGAATGGCCGTCGGCGCGAACCGCGCAGTCCTCACGCTCCCCTTTTTTTCACCGGCAGATGAGCGAGGATCCGGTGACGTGAGGAGTTTTATACACAGATTTTTATAAGTGCACAATAGTCACATGAAACTCGCCGAGGCCGCCCGCAAGGCTGCCCGGTTTCTCTTTCAGTTGGGAGAGGGCGCGCGAGGCGTGGCGGGCTCGTAGGCACCTCTGCCGGCATCGCCCGCTACTCGCGCAAACAAGACAAGGCGCGGATTAATCGTTGTTTGCGTGCTAGGGTACCCTCGCGAGCCTGTAAGGGCCATTAGTGAGCGCGGGATCGACTACCCTCCACCCTCTTCGCGGTGCAATTTCGTGCTTCTGAAGGCACATTCTCAAAGAATATCCGGCGATCCTCCCGAGCGGCAGAGACGGCGACATCAAGGCGGGGAAATGTGATGCGCAAGAAACTTCCTAAGCAGATGCCGAAGGCCGCAAGGAAGCGGATTGATGGCCCGATCGGCCGACCAAAGGGCAAGGGTAGCCAACTGATTTACGAAGTCCTCCAGCGGCGAATCCTCACCATGGAGATGACACCCGGGAGCGGCATCGACGAGATCGCCCTTGTCTCCGAGTTCGGAGTTTCTCGCACTCCGGTTCGCGAAGCCCTAATCCGACTCGCCACGGAAGGATTCGTCACGCTGCTGCCCAATCGTGGAGCCAGCGTCAGCCCCCTCGATATTGATGAGATCCCGGAACTGCTCGAAGCAATGGAACTCTGCATGCGGGTTACCTCCCGCTGGGCAGCCGCGCGGCGCAGCGAGGCTGATCTCAAAGTCATGCAGCGGAACCAGCATGAATACGACCTCGCGAGTCAGAAGGACGACTACATGGCGATGAGCGCCGCTAACAGCGCATTCCATCTCAGCATTGCGATCGCCTCTCGGAATCGGCATATGGTTAAGCTGTTCAAATCGCTGTTGCCGCAATACCATAGGCTATCGCTCGCGTTGCTATCGTCGGCAAAAGTGACGACTGGCCCCGTCTACAAGTCGTATTTTGGCCGCGTGAACGATGAACATGTTGGACTAATCGAAGCGATCGAAGCAGGCGATCATGCCAACGCCGATTTGCTGGCGCGAGCCCATATCCGACTCATCGGCGAACGCCTTCAAAGCTATATCTGGAGTTGGAGCACACTCTCAGATCCGATTCATCTGTCGGATCCCGCCCTGGAACGAGGCCAAGCCAGCATCAAAGCAAAGAGATGAAGAGATAAAGCTGCGGCCAACTAGGGCGCTGGTCGTCTCATAACTGGCCGCCGCGGCCGAGGTTGACGGCCACGATATAAATACAGCATATATAAAAGTCTGTCGTCAGACTTGGCGTTCGCATCGAACCACTCCTGCTCGCGGGTCGACTCTGGCGAACGGTGACTGCTGTTCATATTTGGGAGGGCATGCCTTTGTGACTGATTCAGCCGGCCTTGGCGAGACGCGTGCTACAGGATCCGATCCGAATACGATGGAAATCGACCTCGGCGCCATTGCGGCAAATTTTCGTGAATTCCGGCAACGGCTCGGTGCTGGCCGTCGCATGATCGGAGTCATTAAGGCGGACGCCTATGGCCATGGGGCAGTGGAGATTGCGCGTACACTTTCGGCGCTGGGAGTCGATTTCCTTGCCAGCGGCAGCCTCAAGGAAAGCGCGGCCGTGCGGCGCGCCGGAATCTCCACGCCGATCATTCTGCTTGGCGCTCTTACCGGCGAGGCAATCCACGATGTGATCCGCCACCCGGCGATTCCTAGCGTGGATAGCATGGCTATCGCGGAGGAATTGTCGCGCGCGGCAACGGCGCCATTGCCGGTATTCATCAAGGTGGATTGCGGATTCGGTCGCTTCGGCATCCCCATCGCCGAGGCCGTAGCATTTGTCGAACATGTTTTGAGTCTGCCTCGCCTGAAGATCGAAGGTATTTACACGCACTTGCCGTTTTCCGATGAGCGGGGCCGCGACTGGGCGGCGCGACAGACCCTGGTATTCGATCGCTTGATTGTTGAGTTAGCGGCACGCGGCCTAGCCGTGCCGGTTGCGCAGTCGCAGGCAAGCCCTGGGCTCTCCGTTGGCTTGGCCGACAATGGAACAGCCACGGCCCTCGGCCATCTCCTCTACGGGCTTTCGCCCGTCAACACCGAGCTAGCGGCGGCGAGCACCACACCCGTCCTTCGCCCGGGGTTGAAGTCAGTTAAGGCCAAGCTCATTCACGCCGGCGAACCTCCTGAGGGCGCGGCGGCCGCGCCGTATCTTCGTGGGCATTACGGACGACTAGGGGTCGTATCAATCGGCATACAGCACGGATATCGGCCGACATCTAACGCGGCGCACGTGATCATCTGCGGATCGGAAGTGCCGCTTCTACGCGTTTGCCTTGAAAATACGATCGTCGACCTGTCGCGCGCCTCAGAAGCCCAAGTAGGTGATGAGGCAATCGTAGTCGGGAGCAACGGGCACACATCCATCTCGCTTCAAGATCTGGCCAAATGGCAGGCGACGAGCCAACTTGCGCTCCTGACCGCCTTTGGCAAGTCTTTGACGAGAACCTATATTGCTGCGTAACGGCGCACTGGCCCTGTCCCTATCGCAAATCAGATTCGAACGTACTCGTGATGAAGGCCGCCGAGGTGGGACCTCGCTACAATCCGGCCGATGCGCTGGGCCTCGCGCGGTACCGGCGCATCCTTGTCCAGCGACAGATGCGTGCGAGCCTGATTGTAGTAGGTCTGGTATGACCGCAGCAGGTGCAGGAGGTGTTGCTCGCCAAACACCACGACATGGTCGAGCAATTCCCACCTGATCGATCCGATCAGGCGTTCCGCATAGGCGTTCTGCCACGGCGATCGCGGTGCGGTCGGTCGATCGCGGATCCCCATGGCTCGAATTCGATGAGCGTACTCCGCCCCATAAGCACAATCCCGGTCGCGAACGATATAGTCTGGTGGAGCATCCCAGCCGCAAGCCTCCGTCACTTGCCGAGCGATCCACTCAGCTGTCGGATTGACCGTGGTGCTCAGCCACACCAGCCGACGCCGATGGTGCCGCAGAACCAGAATGCCACAGAGGGGCCGAAAGGACAGCGTCGGCACCACGAACAAGTCCATCGAGGCAATGCCGTTTGCATGGTTGCGCAGGAAAGTCCTCCAGCCCTGTGAAGGCCCTCGCCTGCCTCGGGCCATGTACTTCGCAACGCTCGTCTGCCCGACATCGATGCCGAGCTTGAGAAGCTCACCGTGAATGCGCGGAGCCCCCCAGACCGGATTGGCCAGGCTCATGTCTCGGATTAGCCGGCGGATTTCCGGCGCGACCTTCGGTCGCCCGCCCCGACGCCTTGATTTCCAACGCCAGAACAATCGAAAACCGGCCCGGTGCCAGCCAATCACCGTTTCGGGTCGAACGATGGCCAAAGCATCCACGATGCCAGGCACAAGTCGGTACAGCCACGCGAAAACCAGGCGATCGAAGTGGCTGAAGGCAAATCACTGACCCCGCCCGCGTCGCAATACGTTGATTTGCTGCCTCAGGACCAGGATTTCCGCTTCAAGACGCGCTCTCGAACGGATCAGGCCGCTGAGCGCAGTCCAGAGCAGGGTGAGACCATCGATCATCGGCCAAGAGCATCATCCGATTCGCCATCTCCCGCCAGCCTCATAGGGTTTCCGACAGGGACAGGTATAGAGCTAGCGCTCGGTATCGGGCGGGCCGCGAGCCTAGACGGCCTCTTGTCCGAATCCGATGTTGTGAGCATTCACACGCCACTCTCCGCCGAGACGACTCGACTGATCGATACACGTGCTATCGCTCGGATTAAGCCAGGTGCTCTTTTGGTTAATACTGCGAGAGGGCCCATCGTGGACATAGACGCTGCTCTAAAAGGCTGACGCTCCGGCCGGCTTGCGGGCCTCGCTCTGGACGTATTGCCGCAAGAACCCCCGTCGGGAACCGAGGCGCTGCTGGTCGCGCTCGCCGGCGAAGAAGGGCTTGAGGACCGGGTGATCCTAACGCCCCATGCGGCCTTCTATAGCGCTGCCAGCGTCGCCGACGTGCGTCGGAAATCCGCTCAAGTTGCGGTCGACTACCTCTTCGAAGGGCATCTGCGCAACTGTGTCAATGGCCTGGATGCCACAGGCGCAAAACGTCGGTAGAGCATGCCCCAAGGCGAATATGCTAGCCATAGACCAGCAGTCAGTGCCGAAGAATTTGACTTAAGAACAATTTGGTCCGATCAGACCTAGGGTTGTTGAAGAACTCCTGCGGCGCGTTCTGCTCGACGACCTCTCCTTCGTCCATGAAGATTATTCGGTCTGCTACAGTTCGCGCAAAACCCATTTCGTGTGTGACACAAAGCATGGTCATGCCCGACTGTGCAAGTTCCACGATCACATCCAGCACCTCCTTGATCATTTCGGGATCCAGGGCCGACGTCGGCTCGTCGAAAAGCATGATTTTGGGATTCATGCAGAGCGCGCGAGCGATGGCGACTCGCTGCTGTTGACCGCCGGAAAGCTGACCTGGATATTTCTTTGCCTGTTCCGGGATCTTCACCCGTTTCAGGTAGAGCATGGCCGCTTGTTCGGCCTGGGCGCGCTGCATCTTGCGCGCCCAAATTGGCGCTAGGGTGAGATTGTCAAGCACGGTCAGATGGGGAAATAGATTGAAGTGCTGAAAGACCATACCGACTTCGCGCCGGACGGCGTCGATGTGCTTCATGTCCCGATCCAGCAGTACGCCATCCACCACAATCTGTCCCCGCTGATGTTCTTCCAGCCGGTTGATGCAGCGGATCAAAGTCGACTTGCCGGATCCCGAGGGCCCGCATATGACGATCCGCTCGCCCTTCTGCACCGTGAGATCGATATTCTTCAGGGCATGGAACTGGCCGTACCACTTATGTACGCCCTCCATCCGGATCATTACGTCATTGGAGCTCGTGAACTGATCCTCCATGGGCGATCTATCGAAAGACTTCCTTTCATCTACCAGAAGAACAAAGACCTAGTCACAATATAGTATGCAAAATGCAGCGGCCGGTTATCACAATATTTTGCCAAGCGATCGCTTTAACCCCAACTGATAAGCACAATTACCCTTCTGATGAGATTAAATGCCAAACTACCACACTGCATCAAGGTGGCGAGCCAACGGGCAACACCGTCCAATACGCCTCATTGCGCACCTGCTGATGTAATGACCGCAGACGACTATGAAAGCTGTCCCTTGTTAGAAGGCACCCACGTATGTGTCGCGGAACCCCTTTGGAGTCGAATGCGGTTCGCCCATGTAACACACGATGATTGTCAAACACCAGTAACTCTCCAACATCTAGTCGCCTTTTTATTGCAAACTCCTCGCTTCGAAGCATAAGCTGGAATGTCTGGTAGGCTTTATAGTACGGTTCCATCAGTCTTTCGGGCAAATTAAATGGCCCCGCCAAACGCTCATTCCACCGAATGCCGGTCACCGCCCCAAATTCATCTAAACAAATAATTCGACCCTCCGCACGCAAGTCCGTATCTTCACTTTGATATTCGAAATGACAGCCCACCTTGCTCAACAGGCGGAATTCCTCCATATGCGTTTGCCGGAAATGTGCTGCAACATTGAGCCCGTCGACTAGGATCGTTTGACCTCCCGCCCGCGCGGTTGCCAGACAATGGAAAAACTCCACGCCTGGTGGCCAATAACTGTAGGCATCGTCGGTGTGTGGCTTTAACTCCACTGCCGAATACGCAAGATGCTTGGGCTCCGGCTTCGACACGATATCGAACCACCGACCGAAATTTGTCTCCTGAATGTTTCCCACCAGGTTGGCAAGCTGTTCGATATTTTTGCTCTCAGCCGACACTCTACTTACAATCGCGAAGCCATAGTCACGGATCATTTCCAACCAGCGAAGTACCCCCCCGTCTCCGCTCACGATTTCCTCGTAGGTCATTTCGACCGAAGCGGGATCAAAATCCCCATTCCATAGCACTGGCCGATGCTTACGTTTGATTCGCTCACTGTTGGAGTAACAATGCGATCGCAACCAGTTTACCTCAAACACGCTCCGGTGGTCGTCAGAGCTCCACCTCAGCTCCAGTTGGCCGACATCGTCCAGCCGAACGCCCGAGGGGACTATCGATATTGGGATGTCGGCAGTGTCAAATAGCCGCTGACGACTGAGAGGGTCTCGGCACTTGCGGCATGGGCAATTGTCGCGTAGCCAGATATAGTGAAATTTGCTCTTGTGCCCGTTTATCCAATTTACTTCCAACAGATTGGCTAGCGACTTTACTGAGAGTACCGTACCTCTGGCCGTTCGGATTGGGGATACCGAACACGTCACCTCATTCGTCATTTCCTTCGGATGTCTTGGGGATTTTGGAGACATTTTCTTTACTTCAGCTTGCGTTGTCTGACTGACCCCGCTTCCAGCCTCAGTTTTGAAGCCTTCCGCATTCGCACTAGGAGTTTCTCGACGTCCCGGACATCCCAGGTTTCTGTGGCACTTTGGCCCTGGGCCAAACTTCTAGCTTGCTAGCGTGGGTGGTCGATGCCACCAGTGTTCAAATGGATTAGAATGAAGTATCGCGTCGATTGAGGCCGGACTGATAACAGGCAATTTAGTGCCTTCCACCAGGTGATTGATCGCCCTTAATCCCTTAATGGACTCTTCCACGCTCGAGAAAGGAAAGTCCGTTCCAAAAAATATTTTATCTGTCACCTTATATTCCTGTACAGCGACAAGCATGTTGTAGAATTGCCAAGGGCGGTAAAATAAAGCCGAGATTTCACCATAGACGTTTGGTTGCTTTCGGATCACAACGATCGCCTCTTCGCACCATGGGTGTCCCATGTGAGCCATTATGAGCTTGAGCCTTGGATATTTTCGCGCAATCGGCTCAACATGAATCGGCCGACCCAAATCTATCGGTGAGTCACGCGTGTACGTCGTGCCCATGTGCATAGTGAGAGGTAAATCGTTGGCCATGCAATAATTGTAGATCGGAACCATTCGAGGGTCTTCTAGCGGTACGCCATTGTAGATCGGTCCATATTTCACCCCCCGAAGTCCCAAATCTTCTACAGCGTGGCGCAGTAAGCTAAGAGCGTCCGCTCGACGTGGGTCTACGTATGCGAATCCTACGAACTTTCCGGGGTATTTTCGCACTGCAGCGGCCGTTGTTTCATCGTCACTCTCTATTCCAATGGAATCGCCGTACCGCAGCGCAAATATGATAGCTCGATCGACTGACGCCATCGCTTGGTACAGAGTGTCGGCGTCGGCTTTGTAGCCAAATTGCCCAGACCGCACCCGTCCCAGCTGAGCCGCAAATGAAGGCTTTACGTGCGCATCATTCCATATGTTTACGTGGCAATCGCAAATCATTCGGCTTCAGCGCCTCCGTCACGCCGCTTCCACATATAACTTCTCGCCGACGGCTCCCGAGAACCAGACGTCTGAGCAGACGGCTGCCATGCGATCCAGGTCATCTATGGAGACTGCCGTTGCGAAGATATTACCCAGTGCCGTACCCGTTGGCCCAGCAAGGTTGCTACCTCGCTCGTAAAAGTACGCCACATCGATGAGTCCCTTTGATAGGTCCATCGGTGGCGCTCCGGGCGGCATGAAAAATCCCGACTCGATCGGCAGGTACATTAGATCGCCGGGTGCCGGGTAAAGGCATCGCCACTCGCCTCGGTACACTTCCCTAGTCACCGGAATCAGGGTGTAGACCTCATTGTTCGCATACTTTGCGTGCCAAACCTGGCTCTCGATCGGCAGGCGCTTGGCAATTGCGTCGCAGGTCCACGGCGAGCGATCCCATCTCATTCTCAATCGGATCGCTACACCTCTCTTGCGCAGGCCGACATTTACAAAATCCAGGCGTTTTGTGGATCTTGTCTGCTTAGCGGTCATCTCCATCACCCCAAGAAACAATTACGACTTTTGCCCAGGCCATTTGAAATCCTTAATCCACTTGGTGCGCAACTCCTGTGCACGGCCAGAATCCACATCCGAGCGGATCCAGGTATTTAGAAAGTTCAAGAAATGATAGTCGCCAGGTCGAATGGCATACGCAAGTCCCGTCGGGCTCAACACGCGCTCCTCCTGGAGAATTCGAACGCCTGCTTGTGGGTTTGCCGCTATGAACGCCTTGATGTTTAGGAGGTCCGTTACCACTGCATCTGCTCTGTCATTTGCGACCTCAAGGCGCGGTGCATTGACGTTTTCGGACACAAGCGGCTTGACCGTAGCATTTGGGAAGTAACGCCTCGCCGTTTGCTCGTCTGCTGTCCCGGCTAGCACGGATATTATTATTCCGGGCTTATTGAGATCCTCCCACGTCTTATAGGGCGTTCCCTGGCGAACCATTACCGACCAGCCGTAAACATTGTAGGGGTCAGTGAAGACAACGGTAATCGCACGCTGAGGCGTCGCCCACATGTCACACATCACAACGTCATATTTATTTGCCAAAAGACCCGGGATCAAGGTTGCCCACGTTGCATCTTCGATCTCAAGTTTGACGCCCAAAATCTTGGCAAGGTCTTGTGCCATGTCCGCGTTGTAGCCCTGCCACCCTCCGGTAGCTGGGTCCTTAAACTGCATAGGGAGAGACTCGGCCATGCCAACTCGAAGGACGCCACTGTCCTTGATGCTTTGGATGGTATCGACTTGATCGGCGGTGTTGCCCGTTGTCGGCAATGCTACGCCAAAACCTAGCAGTAGAAGGCAGGCCATAGCAGCTTTGCGGAACCATATGTACATCTCTATCTCCTCCCTGCTGATTCAGTGCCCTAAGCCGTTGGGGTTTGCTGTATCGTTAAACCTATGATAATGGCCCGGCCAGCGACCGTCAATAGTGAACGTCGCAAGCGGCATTTGGGTAGTGCCTAACGTCTGACTTTTTGGCCCACACGGCTGTCTTTGCACGGCTTCGGAATTCGACCTTTGGAGAAAGTGAGGTTCGCATTTCGCGACAGCCGGAAAAATGAACTATACGACCCGCGGGTGTGAGAGATAGTTTAGATTGTAGTGTGGATGACTGCGGGTGCCGGTTGTAAACCAGCGGGTGACCGGCTCGACGCCCAGATCTATATAGGTGGTAGCATCAACTGTCGGTGGCTCCCTGCCACTGAAGCCACCCAGGGTGAACGTGCCGGCTTGCTGGACCCTCGACGTCCCAATTTCCGTACCCTGGCCATCGCCACCGATCCGCGCCTGCTCGCCAACCACCTCCAGATGCATGGTTTCTCTCAGCGTTTGACCCTCGCCCACTTTCGTGAGGATTCCATGAGTGTTCATATGGCCCAAGTGGCCGTTCTGCTGTTACATAGTGCACGGCTGGTCGCTTTGGGTCTGTCCCGCAATCACAACGAACGATAGACGAATAATGAAGCCCAGTGAATCAAAGCGGAAGGTCCTTTCAAGAAAAGAAGGCCCCTTGTTTTCTGAAGGCAGCACCAAGGGTCGTTCCCCCCGCGAGGGAATCACGCTTCGCCACGTGGCCGCGGAGGTGGGCGTCTCTCCAATGACGGTCTCCAATCTAATTAACGGACGTTTGACCGCCATGAGTGCGGCAACTCGATCTCGCATTGAGGCGGCCATAGAGCGCCTTGGCTACCGACCGCATACGCTGGCGCGAAGCCTCCGGCTCTCAAAGCGTTTGTCGATTGGAATGATAGTTGTTGATGACATGCCGCACTACTTAGCGGACCCATTTATCACTCAGGTGGTTGCAGGGCTCAGTAATGCGGTGAATGACCATGGCTACGGCCTCTTGTTGCAAGGGCTCTCCGCGCGAGCATTTAGTTCATCACCAGTCATTCGAGACATTCGGACGGACGGAAACTGCGTCATGATGTCCGGCCCCAACGCTGCGCGCCGTAGTTTCATCGAAACCTTGCTCGGACTCCATCAGCCTCTCGTTCTTTTTCAGGAAACGCTACGGTTTCCCGGGGTTGATATTTGCAGCATTCGACAGGCCGACCGTGTAGGTGGCTACAACTTGGCTAAGGAAACACTTAAAGTCGGAGCGCGCCGCCTTATCATGCCGGTGCCGGACCTCTACTGGCCCGCCATAGGCGAGCGTATTGCAGGCGTCCGCGCTGCGGTGCGGGAGACCGAAAATGGAGCCAATCTCCGAATCGTCAAGTGTGGTAACGCGGAATTTATTGACACACAATCTGCTATCGCGCGTGACATGGAAGAGCATGGGCTGCCCGACGCCATACTCGCCGGGAATGACCAAATGGGTATCGCGGCCATGAAGCTAGTGAACGCTCGAGGCCTCAAAATTCCGGATGACATACTCATTACTGGCTTCAATGCATTCGAGTTCTGGCAGTACACAGAGCCCATGCTGACTACGGTGCGTTCCCCAGCTTATGAGATTGGTGCGCGCGGCGGCGCAGAAATCCTAAAGCGTCTTAGTACCGGCCGATTCGAGGTGCCGGAAATTGTTTATCCTGTCGCGCTTCAGCGCGGTGGGTCCATCTGAGTGCGATCGTCCTGAGTGGCAAAAAGCATCATCGAATTGACTCTACGCATATGCTCCGCTATGAGGGTTTAACGATACACAGCGTATCAAACGATCGCTAATTGCTGGGAGCGCGTGCCACGATGAAGTCCAATTCCGGATTCCACGGGGTCTACCCGATGGTTTACGCATTGTTCGATAACAAAGGTGATCTCTGCCGAAAGGCAATGCGAAAACAAATTGAATCGATGCTAAAGCACAAAGTTCATGGGATCGGCGTGCTAGGACTCGCAAGCGAAGTGAACAAGCTTTCTACCGCCGAGCGTCACACGCTGATGGAGTGGGTCGCTGAGGATGTGGGAGGAAGCGTGCCACTTGCCGTAACTGTCGCCGAGGCGAGCAGCGCAGGACAGATTGAGTTTGTTAGAGCAGCTGGCACCTTAGGTGCCAAGTGGGCGATTTTACAACCGCCCCAAGTGAAGGGTGTACCGGAGTCCGAGCTCATTCGCTTTTTTGGCGCCGTTGCTGACGCCTCACCTATCCCTCTTGGAATTCAGAACGCGCCGGAGTACCTGGGAATCGGGTTGTCACACTCGGGGATCAAGGAGCTCCATAGGGCCCATCAGAATGTTAAAATTATCAAACTCGAGGCGACCGCAATCTCGATTGCTCAACTTCATGACGAGGTTGGTGACTCGATGGACATATTTAACGGCCGTGGTGGCATCGAGATGGTTGACTCACTGAGAGCGGGGGCAGTTGGCATTATTCCCGGGGGGGAGTCTTTCGATTTGCTAACACGCCTCTTCAACCATATGCACAAGGGCACTAAGGAGGGGGAGGCAGAGGCAGAACAGCTATATGCGCAGCTGCTGCCGCTTCTCGTACTATTAATGGAATCAATGGATACGTTTCTTGTATACGGCAAGCGCGTTCTCGGACACCGACTTGGAATAACAGAGACCAGCCCGCGCGTTCCATATACTCCGCCTGTGCCTTTTGGCCTTGAGGCGGCACGGCGGTACGCCACTCAACTGGGGAAGCTCTAGGCTCAATCCAAGTTGATTATAGAAGAGAGTCAGGCTCAACGTGAGAGGCCTCATGTGATGAGGAACAGGTGCGATGAGACTGGGCATCATTCTGCCTGAGGCGGGCGCGGTTCAGTCGGAATGGCTACGTCTTGACCCGTGGCTCAGAGAAATGGGTGTGCGCGAGCTCACTACTGCTGTTGAGCTATCGCCTAGCGACGGTCGGCATGATGTGAATTCGCTGCAGGACACGGCTGACTTGAAGCATCTTATTCCCGCTGCAAAGGCATTGGTGCAAAAGAATTGCGATGCCGTGGTCTGGGCGTGTACGAGCGGCAGTTTCATCGGCGGGTACAAAATGGCACAGAGTCAAAACAGAGCTTTGGAGAAGGCAACCCGTTTGCCGGCGACAAACACGTCTCTTGCTCTTGCCGCTGCGGCCCAAGCACTCGCTGTGAATGAAGTGGACGTATTAAGTCCCTATCCGCAATCCGTCACAGAGGCCTTTGTCGAATTTTTGAGTGAGATGGGTATTGTGACGGTAAGTTTAATGTCCCTTGACTCTCCTGATGGCGAAGCATCGTCAAAGCTAAACCTATCTAAAGTGTTGTCTGACTTTCAGAAACTTCATGCAAATCGCTTTCGTCCTATCCTGATCCCAGATACGGCCATTGACAGTCTCGATTTGGTCGACAAGTTGGAGGCTGAAACTGGGCGAATCGTTGTCACCGCCAACCAAGCCACTCTGTGGCAGGGGATGACGCTTATTGGTCTAGCAAATCGAGTCGACCGCTGCGGCAGTCTCTTTCGCGCATCTCGCACTCCAATGCCTTCAGCAAGTCCGTAGCCATGAACTGGAGCTATATTACTGCCTTAAATTTCGGCGTTGTTTGGACCTACCGGGAGCCACTAATTGCGGGCTTCGGGGTGACGCTGATGCTAACGGCAGTTTCTACAGTTATCGGTATAGTAGGCGGCACACTACTCGCGGCAATCAGCCAAGTTAATTTTCGTATTGCACGATGGGGTGTGGCAGCATTTGTAGAATTATGGCGCAACACGCCACTTCTCGTGCAGTTGATTTGGATACATTTTGCTCTCCCATTAGTGACTCACATTAACACGACTGAACTGCAAAGTGGGCTGATCACACTTTGCCTTAACGTAAGCGCCTATTTTGCGGAAATAATGCGTGCTGGGATTGAAGGAGTTAGCAAGGGGCAACGAGAAGCGGCCGATTCACTGGGGCTGCCAACTTGGATAAAGTGGCGGTTTGTGATACTCCCCCAAGCGGTACGGATGGTCATTCCCCCATTAACTAACCTCGTTATAAGCCTTTTCAAGGCGACAGCAATTCTCTCCGTGTTGTCAATCAACGATCTCATGAGGGTAACGGTCAGCATCAGCAACTATGCCTTTCGGCCAATCGAGCTTTACACAAGTGCCGCAGCACTCTATTTCATCACCGGCTACCTGATGACTCGAGTCGCGCGCCG
>Ga0207109_1141_pt1 | contig 16653 bp, 15 predicted proteins | sample Alteio_BWMinHeat_73_FD_153584 | JGI IMG/M metagenome (GOLD analysis project Ga0207109, IMG submission 153584) | Enriched cells from forest soil in Barre Woods Harvard Forest LTER site, Petersham, Massachusetts, United States -... | ecosystem: Environmental > Terrestrial > Soil > Temperate forest >... | reverse complement strand
GGGTTTGGACTGGGGCTCGGGCTTGGATATGGTCTCGGCTACGGTTACGGAGGTTACGGCTATGGCGGATACGGCGGATACGGATACGGCAGCTACTACGGCTACGGGCCAAGTTATGCCTATGACCCGTACTACGGACCTGCTGCCTATGGCGGGGGGGCCAGCGCGCCCTACGGACCCGCCCCCTACCCAGGACCGGACCCGGCTGGTGCAGCATCCCCGGCGTCATCCGTCGCCCTGGCGGCTCCGGATAGCGCAACGGCCGCCGCCGCCAAAGAACTTTCCGAACAGGGTTTGGCCGCTTTTCAGGTGGCCGATTACGCAAAGTCGATCTACGCCTGGCGACACGCCATGATAGACGACCCGCAGAATCCCAAACTGCTCCTGGCGCTCGGGCAGGCGCTCTTCGCAACAGGCAAGTTCGACGAGGCAGCGGGCGCGACGCAGGCAGGGATGCGTCAGCTTCCAAAAGACGAATGGGGAAGTCTCGTCAGCCGCTACCGCGAACTCTACGGGCGGCCGGAGGATTACACCGCTCAGCTCCGAGTGCTGGAAAAGGCTGTGAGCAAGAAGCCGGGCGACCCGGCCCTGCGGTTTCTGGCCGGCTACCATTTCGCCTATCTGGGATTCCGTAAGCAGGCCATTGACCACCTTGATCACGTGCTCAGTATCGAGCCTCGCGACGACCTCGCCCGGGAACTTCGCGACGAAACCTCGAACCAGCTCAAGAGGTCAATTACGCTTTCGAGGTCGGGCGATCCAGCCAATGCCTCCGATCAGCCTTTCGAGCAAAAGGAGAATCGGTGACAGGGCACGGCGAAAGAGTTGCCATGCGAATCCCAATCTGCATCATCCTCGGTCTCATTCGGTCGAGTGCCGCGATCGGCACGGCTCAAGACGTGGTTCCTCCGCTTGGTTTATCGCCAAGCGGCGATATCGACGCCGCGGCCAGCCCCCCCGTCCGCATCAAACACCGTTCCTCGCGACGCGGGTTATTTTCTGCTGTGGCCGGACCCCGATCAGGGGCAATTCCCGTCCGGTGACAGACCCTTGCCCGGCGGTCGCCGACTGGTGCCGGCCGGGAAATGCCGGGAAAACGAAACCAAGGACTGCGGAAGGTCGGTGTAAGTCGGGGATTCGCAAGGTCTTCAAGAGAGGGGCGAGAACCTCTTCTTGCGCAGGATCGACTTTGCTACTATCCCGCCTCTTCCAACCGCCCCTTATCGCTCGTTTGTTAGAGGACTATCGCGTTCTCCATGAAGATACTCTTGCCACACCGCCGCTCTCGGGGCAGTGACGTTCGTTCCCTGCGGATCGCGGCACTGCCTGTTCCAGACTCTGGTCCCTCGCCTTCGCGGCAGTCCCGGGTCCGCCAGGTGCGGCGCCGCCGCATACGCAAAGACCTTCGCGCAAGCGTGGCGGACAGTGCCTCGTTCAGCGTCATGGTCGGAATCGGCGAAACCTACCTCCCTGGCTTCGTGCTGGCGATGGGCATGGGGGAGATTGCCGCCGGACTGATTTCATCCATTCCACTGCTGGTTGGCGCCGTGCTTCAGCTCGTTTCTCCCATGGCGGTTGCCCGGCTCGGGTCACACCGCCGCTGGGTCGTGCTGTGCGCTGCCCTGCAGGCGGCAAGCTTTCTGCCGCTCGTCGCCGGGGCGCTGTGGGGCAGCCTGCCCATTGTCGTTATGTTTCTGGTGGCTTCGGTGTACTGGGGGTCGGGTCTCGCCGCTGGACCGGCGTGGAATACCTGGATCGAGACCGTCGTGCCATCGCAGGTGCGAGCACCGTTCTTTGCGTGGCGCTCGCGGCTCGGTCAGGCTGGCGTTCTCGCCGGATTTCTGGCGGGAGGGGCCGCGCTGCACTTCGGGCACGATGCCGGAAGGCGGTTTCAAGCGTTTGCGGCGATTTTCGTCATCGCGGCGGCGTGCCGCTTCCTCTCCGCGCGATTCCTCTGGACGCAAAGCGAGACGACCGGGACTCAGGCGTCGCAGCGTCTGGTTCCGATTGGCGAACTGCTCGGCCGCATGCGGGCCGGCGGAAGCGAACGGATGCTCTTGTACTTTCTTTCGGTGCAGGTTGCCGTGCAGATTTCCGGCCCATACTTTACGCCCTATATGCTGGGGCAGCTCAAGATCTCCTACCTCGACTTCGTGTCGCTGCTCGCCGCGTCCCTTGTGGCGAGGATCGTGGCGCTGCCGGCGCTGGGCCGCTTCGCTTACCGGTTTGGTGCGCAGCGGCTCCTATGGCTGGGCGGGGTCGGGATCGTCCCGACGGCTGGGCTTTGGCTCTACGCCAATAGCTTTATGGACCTTGTGCTCATTCAGTTTCTGGCGGGAGTCGCCTGGGCCGCATATGAGCTCGCCATGTTTTTGCTGTTTTTCGAGACGGTGGATCGCAATGAACGGACGAGCATTCTCACCACGTTCAACCTCGGCAACTGTCTGGCGCTGGTAATCGGCGCATCGATCGGCGGCGTAGTCCTCAAGTTTCTCGGAGAATGCCCCGAGGCCTATTTGACGCTGTTCGCACTTTCGTCGTCGGCGCGGGCGTTGGCGCTGATCTGCCTGCTGGTCGTGACGAGCGCTGCCGTCGTCGCGCCGCCGTTGAAACGGCAGCGGGGATTCGGCAGCTGGACACTGCTTCTGCCGGAACCCGCCACGGTGAACGCGCCGCCGGAGTAAATGAGCACACACGCTTTGTGCCGCATCTGGGGTCGCGGCGATCGCGGCGTACGGTTGCGGCAGATCGGACGGACGGGGACACAGAGTGTGCCTGCAAGATTCGTTCTGCTGGAAGCAGCGTCTGTAAAATGAACGAAACTCGCGTTCCATTTCGTGGTTGCAGGAGGTCGTTCCCGTGAATTCCGAACCGTTACCAGCACTTTGGTCTCGCCGTCGTGTCTTGCGAACGCTGCTTTGCTCCAGCGCGGCGCTCGCTTTCAACATCAACCGGAAGCTGCTGTCGGCTGTTGAAACCGGGAACTCCGATGACCTGCACTGGTTGGCAATTGGTGATTTCGGCAGCCAATCCAGGCCACAAACTGCGGTCGCGCAGGGCATGCAAAGTTATCTAACACGGCTGGGGCTGCGGCCAGAGGGGCTGCTGCTCTTGGGCGATAATTTTTATGGCAAGATGGTCGGCGGCGTGAAATCTCACCGTTGGGCAGCGGGATTTGAGGACATGTATCTCGTTGACGCCTTCCCCGGTATCTGTCCCGTCGTGCTCGGAAATCACGATTACCACGACAATCCTGGCGGCGAGCAAACGCAACTCGCCTACGCCAAACAGACTCCGGGAACCCGTTGGACCTTGCCCCAGAAGTGGTATCGACTGGATCTGCCTGCAAAGAAACCGGTCGTGACATTCCTGTGCCTTGACACCAATCTGCGATCCGTCAGCAGCGGAACGGATTTCAAGACCGGCAGGAAGAGGGCGTCATTGACCGAAGACGAAGAGAATGCGGAATTGTCATGGCTGAAAGCCGAGCTGGCCAAACCGCGCGCTCCTTGGACGATCTGCCTCGGCCATCATCCGATCTATAGCAATGGGCAGCACGGCGACACGCATCCACTCGTGGCCAGACTCGCTCCGCTGCTCCAAGAGTATCGAGTGCCGGTGTATATTTGCGGTCATGATCATGATCTCCAACATCTGGAACTGGAGAATCAGGCTACGTCCTTTGTAATCTCGGGGGGTGGCGGCGCTCGCGTGCGCAATCTCAGAAGGAAAGAACGCGGACCTTACGGTGCTGCAGTCTATGGATTCACCCATTTGCAGGTCAGGCCGGGAAGCCTGACACTCCGGCACGTTGACGCCAACGGCAATCAGTTACACGCCTTCGAGAAAGGTCTCGACGGGAAGTGGTCTGTGTTGTGAGCAGCCTTTTTTGCAGGGCGGAGCGTGAAGCGAACGGCTCGCGGTCTGCGGCCGAAGCGGAAGGTCATTGCCAGCCACGGGCCGGTTGCACTGCGTGGCGCTGCAACCGCGGCCGAAGTCCTGGAGGGAACTGCTGCACCAGTCGCTCGGGTGGCCCGTCAACGCGGAGGCGGCGCATGGTTAACACCCGTCGAGGCCGTCGATCCGAAAATCGAGTCCAAACCGGAACTGACCGAAGCCGAGAAGTAGGAACTTCTGGAAGAAGCTATCCGGAAACGAGAAAGACTGGCCGAGAGCAGTCTCGAAATGGCGAAATTGTTCAGTGAAAAGGGCAACTCGGAAATTACCGTTCGGCGGCTGCGAGAGATCGTGGGCGAGTTCGACGGGTCAGCGGCGGCGGAAGCGGCACGGGCGATGCTGGAGGACGGTGTAGGGGCAGGCTGAGGCGATTCTTGGGCAGTTCAAAGCGGATTGACTCGATTGCCCACCACCTGCCTACTTTTCTGCGGCTTGTTCCACGGCTTCTTCCATCTGCTGAACCTTCTCTTCCATTTCTTTGCCAGGCTTGAATGTCACCACAAACCTCTCTGGCACAAACACGTTGTCGCCGGTCCGAGGATTGCGTGCTTTCCGTGCGAGCCGTTTCTTGACTTCAAACACACCAAAATCTCGCAGTTCGATACGACCGTCTTCCACCAGCGCTTTCACGATGGCATCGAACGTCTTCTGCACGATCTCCTTCGTCTTGAGTTGCGTCAGGCCAACTGATACGGAAATCTCGTTTGCGATATCTTTCTTGGTCATGGCTTGAGCCTCCGATCTGAGTCCATTCGACGGAGTTCGGTGATGAACGAGACTCAACTCTATTCCCGGAAAGGATTTAATGTCAAGACGCTTCTCGCAATTCGCAGTCCCGCTGGCGTTTTGGTTGCTTCAGCAAGGATTTCCACATCAGGCCGTTGGGGGATTCCAGGGAACGAAAAAACCCTTCTGGGGGAGCGAACCCAGAAAGGTTTTTTGACGCCAAGCATGGAATTGCGGCGTCACGCTCCAATAGTATCGGCCAATGACAAGACGGAGATTGACGGCACCGGGGTGAGCCGGAAAACTCGTCCGTTTTTCGCTCCTGCTTTGAAAGGCAGCGTCCATTCCCGCTTCGCTGTTGGAACCTGCCGCCGCCCATCAACCCTCGGAAGTCATTCCCGCCCTCGAAGGATCGATGGACTCCACCACCCAGTCCCCGGCCAATGCGCTCTGCAGTTCCCACCGCCGACACCTTCGGTGACACGTTGTCCTTCCACAACATTGTGGTCGTTCTCGCGACGAAAGGCGGGGAAAAAACCGACACAACGGGCAGGAGGCTATAGCAACCCTAAAATCGGGTCATGCTCGATCCGGCTTCTGTTGCCTGCTTGTGGCGCGGGCTGCTCGTTCAGCGCATTTTCCGAGAGATTCCAGGGACCCGATGCCGAGGTTCGCGCATGAAGCGATCCCGATTGTGGTAAGTGTCCGGCGCTTCTCGATCGGGTTGCAGTGGCGGCCAGCGGGATCGAAGCCCCGATGCCGGAGTAGGCAGATACGCAGTTTTCCAAACGGTTCGTTTTCGTCGTGAACTGCGAAAATTTGCAAGATTGCAGTCGTCGAGTGGCCCTCAGTCTACCCGTCGCTGGGGTCTTAGAACAGATTACAAATCCGACAGCTTGGCCCATCCGAAGCCAGAGCCGATTGACTTGCCTCAGGTCTCAAAATAATGTGACGATGGCTCGATCCGAGCCACTGCATTTTTTGAGGCATCAGGCAGAGTTCGCGATGTTCGGACCGAACCATCATTTGCGCGGAGGGGTGACTGTACTTCTGGCAGTCGCTCTGGTTTGTGCGGGAATGTATCGGCCGCTTCAGCGGGCTGGAGCTACTCATCAAACTGCGAAGACCGGCGCCTCGGCTACCCGGCTCATTCGTCGTCGGCGCGAAGCCGCCTTACATGACATCGTCGCAAAACGACCTATGCATCAGGGCGGATTGCCGGTGGACGCCATTCGGGATCCGGACCCCGACGCCGAAACTGCGGCGTTCGTCGTGGCTTTCCATCCTTCGTCAGCTCCGGACGTGCATTCCTGTCGTTCACATCGGTCGCAGGCACCACCGGCTCTCATTTCGCCGGCTGTGCGCATCCCACTGCGCTGCTGAGCGCCTTTCCATCGCTATTTGCTGCCGGTTTGCGCCGCTGGTCTCGCCATGCGGCATCTAACTAAGTTCATCAGTCAGATCAGGCTGAATCGCCAGTAAAGAAACATGACACGGCGGAAATGTTATCTCTGATGGGTCGCACTGATTGTTGCGTATTTCGGACTTCTTGGCGTGCGACAGAAGACGGAATGCTGCCGGATTGCGCGGAGTAGAGGCATCGGCGCTATGCAAATCACCCGTACCCGACGTTACCGTACCTCAGGCTGCAGCCGAAAAAGATTGGAGCCTGGCGACTTCAGCGACGGGCAGGCCAATTTCGGGCATTCCTCATTTGATCAGATCACGTGTTGACGAATGTTGAAAGGGAACCATGGCTGCAGTCATCGTTTTCACTGAAACTGTTCCGCTGCTTAAAAGCCTGCCTCCGGACACGGCCTTATTGGACCTTCAGGATTTCATTTGGTCGATTGGCGACGATGAATTCGTAAAGTTCCTCGTTGATCGCTCGGAATGGCCGGAAGGCTGGTCGCTCGAATGCGAGCGGGCCGAACTGTCTTCGAGCGTCCAGGAATGGCAAGGAGAACTTGGACAACATGCGACGATCGCCGATGTGTGGAAGCACTGCAAACTGGTCTAATGAACTGATCGCCATCGGCAAATGACATTCACGCGATGGCGTGACCTAACCGCTTTCAAAGTCACCACCCCGGCCGTAATGCCTGAAATACCCTTGATCTCGCGGATCACCATAAGAATGATTACCGTACCGGGTTCTTAATTGTGGTAACATGCACGATCCTACGTCGGCCGTGTATTTTGAACGGCCTTGAATGATTTGGCGCCATCCGTCTCGGAGATATCCCATGACACGCATCGTGTGGACGGTTCTGATCGGTTTGACTTGCCTGCAAAGCACGTCGGTCTTCGGTGTGTATCGCCGTGGTAATTCTCGAGGAGGCGGCGGGTATACGAGCCCACTTCAAGGCATGGCAGCGGTGATCAATGCCAACAGCAATGCCGCGCTGAAATATGAGGAGACACGGAGCAAGTACATTGACAATCGCCTGAAATGGCAGAAGGCGTACTACGAAATGACGAGCAATTACCAGACGCACGTTGAGGAGCGAAACACCAGGCAGGTGGCCGTTCGCGACCAATGGCTCGAAAATCGTACGTCCGGAGCTCCAGCCCGGCTGTCGCCCAGCCAATTCAAGCCCTCGACGGGCAACATCACCTGGCCCGAGGCCCTTCAGGGGGATGACTTCGCCGCGGACCGCAAGCGGATCGAAGAATTGTTCGAGTTGCGGGCCCACAGTAGCGGCGGCACGCACGTATCTCACGAAATCCGGCTCAAGGCCGATGACATGCTGACCAGCCTCAAGCAGCATGTGACGGAGATTGCGCCGAACGAATACGTCTCGGCAAGGAAGTTCCTCGACAGCCTCTCGTATGAAGTGCAATTCGCTCCCCAGTGAGGATTTTTGTAGACTGGCTTTCTCGGACCGTCCTTCTGATCCAGACGGACTGAGAAGCCCGGACCCATCCAGAGTGGTAGACCGTGCACTTGTTAGCATATTTCGATCCTGGGTCTGGAAGCCTGCTGGTTCAGGCCATGGTCGGAGGTGCTGCCGGATTCCTCGTCCTGATGCGATACGTTTGGAATCATTTTCGAGATCCTTCCTGCGCCATCCCCAAGAGAAAACCCGCTGATAAGTCTACCGTCCCTGAGCCGCCCACCCAGAGCGATGAAGGCGGCATCCGATTGTCACTCACGCCGCCACATGAACCAACGGAACGCCCAGATGGAGGGTGAGCAGCGGCCGGGCGTGAACATGGCGTTCACCCGAGCCCCCTTCCCGATCCGCGCGCGGGTCCGGGCACGGACGCTCCCCGACGTTTCTTGAGCAAGTGGAACACTGACACCCGCCCGGCATGCCCCGCGATCCCAGGCTGAGTGGCTGCTGCACCGCCTTCCACGTCTCGCCCTCATCCCGGAACTGAACTTGAACTTCGGCCTGCAACCGACGCCATGGGCCCGCGCCGTGATGGGCTACACTTTTCTCTATGTCAGCTCCGTCGCCCGTCCCGGCGACCAGATCGATCGGGTCATCAACCCCACCCAGGCCCCGGCCGTTACCGGAAACGCCGGAGGCCTGGCCGGCCCGGCCAGCCCATCCACGACGATCCACGATACCGACTTCTGCACGCAGGGCCTGAGCCTCGGCCTGGAATTTCGTTTCTGACGAAGACGTAATGCAATTCGCACGGCGCGAGTGAAAAGGGCGAGCTACAATTTCCATACTGCGTTTCCCGCAAATTAGTTACTTGTAGAGCCTCAGATGCCCTATTCAAAGTCGATTCGTCATGGTTTCACCCTGATTGAACTTCTTGTCGTGATCGCCATCATTGCGGTCCTAGTGGCTTTGTTGCTGCCTGCCGTTCAGCAGGCCCGCGAAGCGGCTCGACGCTCGCAGTGTAAGAACAACCTCAAACAAATCGGCTTGGCCCTCCACAATTATCATGATTCGATGAATACTCTGCCTTTCGGGTGGGTAGGCGACCCGACGGGAAGTAATCGGGGCAACCGGTGGGGCTGGGGCGTGATGATCCTTCCCTACCTCGACCAGCCTGCGCTTTATAATGGCCTGACGGCCATCACGGGGACGAGCGCTTCCGGAAACCCTGCCGTCGGATTCAGCGCCACGTTGAATTCGTTCGCAATGCCCAATATCTTGCAGACTCCCGTGCCCGTCTATCGCTGCCCGTCCGATACGGCAGTGAGTGTCGTTATTTCGCCGCTCAAGAACGGATATTCCTTCACCGGCAACACCACGCAATTCGGCCGCTCGAATTACCCCGGTGTGTCCGGGTCGATCGTGACGGGAACGATCCCGACTTCGGCCAATGGGACCGGCAATGGAGCCTTCTCACAAAACAGCAAACGCAGCTTCCGCGACTTTGCCGACGGCCTCAGCAATACGTTCCTTGTCGGCGAGCGGCGCTCGCCGGCGGTTGTCGGCGGTCTCTATTTCGGCGGCGACACGATCTGGGCCGGTGTGGGCGATGAGGGATCGGTCGCCGCGTTTTCCCTGCACGTGGGGGACTGTGCTCCCGGAGATCCGCTGAACTCCCCGACGGGCATCGCGCCGACAACCAGTAACTTTCTTCCTTACAGCGGTTTCAACAGCATGCACGTCGGCGGCGGCCACTTTCTCCTGGGCGATGGTTCCGTGCGCTTCATCAGCGAAAACATCGCTTCCGGTCCAAACGGCTCGAATCCGCCCAATCAGGCCGGGTTTACTTATCAAAACCTTGCCGCCCTGAACGATGGGCTGATCTTGGGAGAGTTTTAGCGGGTTGCCCATCATCGACTGGCCAGTCGAATGCGAGAGCCATGTCCGGCAGCCGAAGGGGCATTTGCGCTCATCGGCGGGGTATTGTCCCTTGCGGGAGCATTGGTCGGGCAGTGGGACGAATTGAGGCCCCCCCCCGAAATTCAACCTACGAGTGCGCTCAACGACGCAACCACGTCCGACTCCGCGAACAGGATCGCAGATCAGCCGTTCCAAGTTGGCGGCAGCGATGTACTTCAGCCGGCCAAGTCACGCTGAATCCCTGATGTTCGATCTGTCGTTTTCTTCGCACATCCGGTGACATTTTCGCGATTTCCTCGGCGGATTCTCGAACCGCTTCGTGTCTAAACCATTGGACGATTCGTCGTCTTATCTTGGAACTATTTCTGCTTCCGTGAAGAGCGAGATCAGGAATCGCTGTTTGCGACCGGTTTTTGTGGAAGACGAGGATAGAACCCAGACGGCTATGTTGACTCAATACAGATCATGAGCGAGCCTGCCGACGACTCTGCTTTGCTTCGCGAACAGTTGAAACGGGATCCTGAGTCCGTTCTTGCGGCGGCATTCACACGCGAGCGCGCCCGCTTGTGGCGAATGGTCCAATTCCGGCTGGATCCAATCGTTGCGGCTCGGGTCGATGCCGACGATGTCCTGCAGGATGCGTGGATTGCGGCTGCTCAACGGGTTACCTATTTTATCGAGCATGAATCGCTTTCGATGTTTGTCTGGCTGCGCCTGATCGTGGACCAGGCGATCGTCAACCTGCACCGCCATCATCTGGGTGCCGAGATGCGCGACGCGCATCGCGAAGTCTCGATCAACCGGCCTGCGGCGGCGATTTCCTCATCGGCTTCAATAGCCGCCCGGCTGGTTGGTCAAATGACGCCTCCCAGCCAGGTCGCCATGCGGCACGAGCTGGCCCAGCAGCTCGAAAAGGCGATCGAAGGCATGGACCCAATCGATCGAGAAGTGCTGGCGCTGCGTCATTTTGAGGAACTGACCAACAGCGAGGTTGCGGAAGTTCTGGAAATCGAGCAAAAGGCGGCGAGCATTCGCTATGTCCGGGCCATCACGCGGCTGAAAGCGATCCTCCAGGCCCTGCCCGGTCATGACGGCGGAGCGGGCAATGGATGATCTTAAAAAAACCTGATCGATTCCCGGCTGAAAGCGGTAGAAATGCAGGTCGCGAATCCGTTCTTATTCTTATCGACGGGCATGGCAAGCTGGCAGAAGCAATCATGGTTGAAGAAACGCTATCGCGCGGCGTGTGCGACCGCGAACCATTCGAGGTTTTGGCGGCCGAGTTCGTCGATCGGCATCGAGGCGGGGAATGCCCGTCGATTGAAGAATACGCTGGCAGGCATCCTCAACTTGCCAATGAGATTCGCGATTTGTTTCCGACGATCGCGAGCTTGGAGAATTTGAGGTCGACGAAGGCGAATTCATCCGACGGCCGCGCTGTGGCTGGGGTGCCCTGGCTGACGCATTTGGGCGGTTTCCGCATCGTCCGCGAACTGGGCCGTGGCGGCATGGGCGTGGTGTATGAGGCGGAAGACAACAGCCTCAAGCGGCGGGTGGCCCTGAAAGTGCTGGGGGCGAACGTTACGAACTCGGCAACACAGTTGCAGCGATTCCGGCACGAAGCCGAGGCCGCTGCTCGCCTGCACCACACCAACATCGTACCCGTGTTTGGCACGGGCGAAGAGCACGGCGTGATGTTCTACGCCATGCAGTTGATCGACGGAATTCCGCTCAGTGAAGTGATCGACCAGTTGCGCGTGGCGCGGAGCCCGATTGCGATTGGTAGCGAAATGGCGGCGATGAATCACGCCGGCAATTCGTCTCTGGTGAATCGGATCCGGTGGCGCGACTGGAGAACAATCGCCCGAGTCGCCTGCGACCTGGGCGACGCGTTGGCGTATGCGCACGGACAGGGAATTCTCCATCGAGACATCAAGCCGGCAAATATCCTTGTCGACCGCGAGGGGATCGTCTGGATCAGCGATTTCGGGCTCGCCATGCACGAAGAGCAGACGCGGGTGACGGCAACGGGCGGTCTGGTCGGCACGCTCCGCTACATGGCCCCGGAGCAGTTTCACGGGAAGTCCGACGCCCGAAGCGACATTTATAGCCTGGGCCTGACGCTCTATGAGCTGCTCACATTGGAACCGGCATTCGCCGAGTCGCAGCACGGTCCGCTGATCCGGCAAAAGGCGACGACGCCGGTCCCGTCTCCGCGGCTGGTGAACGCGGCCATCCCGCGCGATTTGGAAACGATCGTATTAAAGGCCTGCGCGCAGGAGCGAACGCACCGTTACCAGACGGTGGCGGAGCTTTCGGAGGATCTGCGGCGTTTTGTCGAAGATCGCCCGATTCGGGCGCGGCGCGCCTTGCCGGTGGAGCGGCTGTGGCGGTGGTCGCGCCGCAATCCGCTTGTCGCCGGTCTGAGTGGCATTGCAGTGCTCCTGCTCGCGGTCGTGGCGGTGGTATTTGCCGTGGGCAACCAGCGTACGAATCGTGCCTTAAGGAGGGCTGTGGGTGCGACCCAGGTCGCCCACGCGGAGCGCAAGCGGGCCGAGGACACTCTGCAGCTTGCCGTCAGGGCGCTCGACGAGATTATGAAGAACCTCTCGGAACGCGGCATTCCTCAGACGCTTCAAATCGGCATCGACGGCAATGAATCGCCGCTGCAAAACGTGGTGGTGACTGAAGCCGATGCGGTCCTGCTGCAATCGCTGCTGCACTTCTTCGACGAGTTTGCCTCGGAGAATCGGGCGAATTTAAACGCGCAGACCGCCGCCGCCCTGCAACGGATTGGCGCGATTCAACAGCGGCTCGGAAAGCTGTCGGAAGCGGAAACCGCATTCCAGCAGTCTGTGGAGATTTACAAGAAACTCATCGTCGAAACTCCCGGCGACGTGAACCTGGTGACGGATCTGGCAACAGCATGGAACCGCATCGGCACGATCCGCAGCCAGCGAGGAATGATTTCCGGAGCATTCGCGGCACATGTGGCCGCCATGAATTTGCTGAAGTCTTCGGATGTTGCCATAGCATCGGACGCGGGCAGGTTTCAGCTTGCGGAGACGCTGAATTTGCTTGGGTCCGTCGGGGCGCGTGCCGGTCGCGGCGAAATGCTCGCGGGGATGGCCCGTTCCCCCGGAAGCCCTGACGGTGCAGGTCGCGGCGGCCCACCACCCGGAGTTCCACAAGGTGCACCGTTCTCCCACGGCGAGGGAGTCCGGCAGGCGGTGGGGATTTTGAACGAGCTTCTGGTTCGCGATCCCGGGAATCCCACCTATGAATTTGCACTTGCAAAGAGCTATCGGAGCCAGATTCGACTCGCCCTGCACGCAAGCAGTCCCGAGGAATCGGCCGCGGTGAGACGGGCGGCGGACGAGGCAATCCGAATTTTAGAGCAGCTGGCCGAACGGTTCCCTAATTCGCCGATCTACGCCTACGAACTGGCGGGCACGCTGTGCCGCGCCGCACAGCGCGTCCCTGACGACGGGCAGCGCAGAGACCGCGAGAACCGTCTGCAGGAAGCCCTGCAACTGGCCACTCAACTGGTTTTGAAGCACCCGCAGGTCTCCGAGCACCAGGCGCTGCTGGCCAGTGCGGAACGGCAACTCGGAGAATTCGCGCAGCGGCGAGGAGAGCCAGCCGAGGCGGAGCGCCACTATCACCGCGCGCTGGAACTGCAAAGTCAGCTTTCCGCAAAATTTCCCTTGATGAGTTTGTATCGGGTTGGATATGCGCAAACGCTCTCGGAATGGGCCGAAGTTCAGCGCACCCTCGGTGACGCGGATTCTGCGCGGCGAACGCTGGAGAAGGCTGTTGGCATCGCCGAGAGTTCTGCGTCGCTATGGAGGAACGACCCAGTTTACCGGGATTTTCTCGCTTACCTTCATCGCAAACAGCGGAACCTCGAAGCGGCGCGAACCGGCCAATGACCGCATTTGTCTGAAAATACGTCCCTAGCCTTCGGATTACAAGCCCTTGCACCGTGGTAAACCGGCACGCTATACTGCGGATCGAATTCAACAGGGACGTTGTTTTCATCAGGGAGGTTGTCGTGTCAGCATTTTCTTGGCGGTGCCGAGCTCGCAGGTCCGCTGACCGTTGCCTCGGCGCGTGTGAACAGTTCGAGTGCCGGGTGCTTCTATCCACCAATGCACTCCTTCTCGCGATTGAGTCGCATTCTGGCACGTCCGTCCCGGCGGGTGAAAACCCATCGGCCGGATCCCCCGCTTACGCTATTGAGCCGAACTTAAGTGGCCACTTCCAAGAAATTCCTAGTGGGAGTGGTGCCTTTCGGGCAGTGGGGCTTTATGAACAGTCGAAGGGAGCGAGTTTTTCCGACCGCATCGTGCGGGATCTTAACGCCACTACGATGAGCCTGGATAACAGCGCAACGCGGTTGGACTCGACGGATCGGCTAGCTGATATCGCGGCCCGGCACATTGAGCACCGCATCGAGACCATCGACGCACTTTCCTCCAGCGCCGTCGATTCACGCAGCGCCACGCCGGCTCGCAGCCCGACCTCGGCACCATTCAATGGTTTTGGAACCGCTGCCGTCCCTGCCACGTTGGGCAGCGTGCAGTTTTCCCGTGATGGAATTCGCCCGGGCACCTCAACTGCAAAACTTGTTCTCATGTCCGACGACGGCTCACGGCTTACGCCGCTGGACGAAAAAACGCAAGTGCCGATAACTGTTGCGGAGCTTGCTCTGTCCACCAGCCTTGCTGATCCTTCACACAGTCCCGCAATCGGGAGTCGCAGTGATTCTGAGGTCAAAGTGATGCTGACGTCGGTCCAGGCGTCGTCGGACCAGTTGCCGCCGGAAACCGAAAAGCCGCAAACAGCCGTTGCGGCACTGGCAAATTCCGCGGCTGGAATCGACGAATTCTTCGCCGCGTGGATCGATGACTTCATCTCGACGCCGTATTCCGTCGCCAATCTTCTGAGCGCTTCCACTCCACACGGAGGGACGTTGCAACCGGAACCGGCGGAGACCGATGAGTCGAATCTGGTATCGTCGACTTCCCTGCTGAGCATCACAACGGCACTGGCCAGTCTCGTTGGTAGAAAGATGAGACAAAGAAATGCAACCGGACGGTGCGGTCAGCCTGTTGAAACAAAACGAGACAGACACGTCGCAGATGACGAATTCTTCGGGATATCGTAACGCTTCCCGTAGCCAGTCCCCCTTTCAATAGGCTGGTAACCTGGGCGCTCCGGCGACTGCCCCGCTACTCTCTCTTCCCGGCTCAATTCTGCCTTTGGTTATTCAGCCAAATCCACAGAGCCGATGGCGTTGTGCGCGCCTAAGAGAAGCAATTGTGCCGGGCGTTCGGATTCTTGAGGTGCTTTGGCTTGCCGCCGGCCTTCGTCCTCCGAGATTCCGTCGCGCGGATGACCAGGTCGGTCGTGCCGTAGAACTAACCCCGCTTACAAGCCTTGCCTGGTTATGGTGGCGGAGCGAGCTATGGGCTGAACCCAAAACTGGTGAAATCATGGTGGAAGCAGTAGAAAAGCAGCTTGCGAATCCGTTCTTATCTTAGAAGTTGACAAGAAACTCGACTGATAGTCGTTGAATCCGCGGATTTCCCAGTTTATCGGGGCGGTTGTTTGGCAGCCCCTTAAGGATTTGATGTCGGCGCACCGGAATGTACATAGCCACTATGGTCATCTGCAGGAATCTCCCCTGCGACGATTCTGGCCCCAAGTACAATGCCCGCCATCGGCCCGGTGGTCGCCGGAGAGCATGCTCAAAAACGTACGATATGTCACTCGCAACGGACAAGTCACATGCCGGTACTGTCACCTGAGATTCAATGTCCCAACTGCTGCAGGAAGGGTGCCACCAAACGTAAATGCAGCATTTGTGATTTGGTGTGGTGCACGAAATGCAATACGGGCCTGGCATGCGGCACGTGCTCCTGTCCTAACTGTGGAAGCTTGGAGAGCAAGGGGAACTTCTCAGTTACAACAGTGTTGTAACAATGCGAGTCGAACCCAGGAGTAACGATCAACTGACTTTCGTTCCGGCGTACCACGTGCCTGCTGGCGCTTGCCTGTGTCTTCTCGCCCACACCCACCTTCGCAAAGGAGCCTGCCAATCCAGAGGCCAAGTCGAAAAACAAAGCGGGAGTATCGGTAGAAGTGGATTCTAAAGCGCCGCAGGCAGATGTCGAATGGCCGTTGCGGCGGAAGGCGGAATGCTGCCGAATCGGACGGAGTAAAGGCAATCAGCGGTACGAAAATATCTTGTAGCTGAAGTCGCCAGACTTCAGGCTGCGCCCAAAAGATTGGAGCCTGGCGGCTTCACCGACGGGTAGACCATTTTCAGGTGTGCCTCCTTTGGTCAGCTCAATGGTTGGCGAATTATAAGTGACTCATGGCTGCAGTCATCGTTTTCGCTGAAACGTTTTCATTGCTTAAAAGCCTGCCTCCAGACATGCCCTTATCGGTCCTTAGGGATTTCATTTGGTCGATCGGCGACGATGAACTGGCCAGGCTCGTCGTTGATCGCGCGGAATGGCCGGAGAACTGGTCGCTCGAATGCGAGCGAGCCGACCTGTCTGCGAGCGTCTTGGAATGGCAAGGGGAACTTGGAAAACACGCGATGATCACCGAGGTGTGGAAACATTGCAAACTGGTCCAATGATCTGATTGCCATCGGCAAATGACATAAACGCAACGGCGTGGCCTTGTAGGCAGCGCCTGAATGACCGGCTACCGCGCCCTTAAGGCCTCGGACAGATCGGTCGCTCCTGATCACCACCGTGCCGGCGTTCCGCGGTCCAATTCGATTCAGATGGCGATCACGACACCGCCGGTACAAGCGGCCGCAGAAGTGCCTCAACAAGGAACGAACGCATTGAGGCACATCAGGACTGCCATTTCTTTATGGAACAGATTTGGAAAGTCAGAAATGAAAGTGCCTGACATTCATGGCCGAGAACCTGACCTGTGCCCGAATGAGTCGCTTAGAACTCAAACGGAGAGCACGCTTGCGAACACAAGCCCCGCAAACCGTAAACATTTTCAGGACGGAAGAATGAAAATGTTCGTACTTAACTGGAAACTCGGAGAATCGATTCAAATTGACGACGACATCACCGTGAGGGCGATTGAGGTTCGGGGCAATCGCCTCCGACTGGGGATTGAAGCTTTTGACAACATGACGATTCGGCGTGAGAGGTCAACCGGCCATTCATGTCCGGGG
>Ga0207109_1140_pt1 | contig 16736 bp, 11 predicted proteins | sample Alteio_BWMinHeat_73_FD_153584 | JGI IMG/M metagenome (GOLD analysis project Ga0207109, IMG submission 153584) | Enriched cells from forest soil in Barre Woods Harvard Forest LTER site, Petersham, Massachusetts, United States -... | ecosystem: Environmental > Terrestrial > Soil > Temperate forest >... | reverse complement strand
GCTCAGCGTGCCCATCAGCGAACGCACCCGTTCCGCGCGGCGCTTTTCGTCGAGCGCCTTCTCATAATCCGGGCTTTGTGCGATGGCCGGAATCTCTTCGGCCTGGTCTTCACGGCGCCGTTGCCGTTCACTTTTCAGTCGGAGTTGATCGAGCGCTCGGTTGCGCGCCAGGGTCAGCAGCCAGGGGACAAAAGGTCCGCGGCTCGATTGATATTGGCCCGCGTTGCGCCACAGGTGAAGAAAAACATCCTGGACGACTTCTTCCGCCGTCGATCCCTGCTGGAGAATGCGCACTACAAGAGCGTAGACAACGCGTGAATGCCGGTCGTAGAGCTCTTCGAATGCGCTCACGTCCTTACGAAGAAACCTCTCCACCAGTGCCGAGTCAGACGACTCGCCTTCGCCATACCGTCCAGTGATGGCCGCGAGGAGGAACACGTGTTAGAGGTCTGCGTCTCCTGTCAGATATACGGCTGGGAGCGGAAGCTGGATGAGTTTACAGCAGCTTAGCGATTTGGCGGCCAATGATTTGGTCGGCAACGGAAAGCGCCTGTTCGACGCAGGATCCGATCGCGGGACCACGCAAATAATTGCCGATGAGCCAGAGATTTGGGTGCTTTTTTTGAGCTTCTTCGACGGCCGTGAGCCGCGCCGCGTGGCCGAGATTGTATTGAGGCAGAGCGCGGGGATAGACGGTCACGTTTGAGAATGTTGGGTTGCCGTGCATTTTCAAGATCGGTGCGATTTCTCTGTGGACGATCGCGGTCAACTCGTCGGGTGAGAGTTGCGCCGCGTTCGGGTCAGTCGCACCTCCAATGAAGCTGGTCAGCAGGGAACTGCCTTCCGGGGCGCGGCCGGGGAAGAGCGATGCATTCCAGACTGTACCCAGCGTTCGAACTCCAGCCGATCTAGGTACCAGAAAACCGAACCCGTTGAGAAGATCGCCGATGTCGCTCTTTTTGTAGCCGAGCGAGACAACGGCGATCGAGGCGTATTCGATCTCGGAAAGCCTATCCGCGATTACGGGTTCGATCCCGCGGAGCAGCGTCGCGGCGACGTCCGTCGACGTCGCGACAATGAGCTTGTCGGCGACAACAGAATGTTCCTCGCCGCCTGTTCGAGCGGCGACTTGGAACGCCGGCGGCGAGACAGAATCGCGCGCAATGCCCGTCACGCTCGTATCCAGCAACAATCGATCACCCAGCTTCGCCGCCAGTGCGTCGGTAAACGTCTGCGTTCCATCGGCAAAGCTGAGCAGCGTCGGCCTCTGCCGCGGCTGATTCGACGGCTGCTTCTTCGCGTTCGCCAGCATTCCGCGAATCACACTGCCCCTGGTTTTCTCGGCTTCGTGGAGTGTTGGGAAGGAACTGCGCAGGCTCAACTTCTCCGGATCTCCCGCGTACACCCCCGAAACGAATGGCCCGACGAGTCGGTCGAGCATCTCCTCCGAAAATTTGCGTCGAATGAAGTCGGCGATCGATTCGTCACGTGTTGGCGGTGCGCTCTTTCCGATCACGTCCCGCAAAAGTGCGAACTTGGTTCCGATGCCAACGAAGCCCGAACTCAAGAACGCCGGCGGACTCATCGGCACTTTTTGCAGCGTCCCGTTCACCAGCACATAGCGAGGGGCGCTGCTCGGCGCTTGCACAACTTGCTGCCGAATGCCGAGCTCGTCGAAAAGCTGCAACATCTGCGCCGTGCCGCTGAAACTCTGTGGCCCCAGCTCCAGCAAATATCCCTCGCGTCGCTCCGTTCGAATCGCCCCGCCCGCGCGATCCGAAGCCTCCACCACCAGCGCATCCACTCCCGCTTTCCGCAACGCATACGCGCACACCAATCCCGAAACGCCGCCACCGACGACCAGCGCTGCGACTCGTTGCGTCACGCCGGAACCCATCGCTTCCGCATGTCAGAGCGTTTTCGAAAAGAGAGGTTTCGCAGCAAGTTGCTGCTTTTCTAGGTAAGGATCGAACACCATCGCCAGATTGCGAATAAAAATCCGCCCGAGCCACGTCGTTCGAATCTGATCGCGCTCCAGCAAAACGAGCCCGTCGTCGCGCGAAGGCTCAAGCTGTCGCAGTTCTTCCGCGAAGTATTCATCGAAATCGATGCCAAACTCCCGCGACACTTCGTCCTTGATCACAATCGTATGGCAGAGCAGTCTGCTGATCACCGACCGCCGCAATCGATCATCGTCCGAAAGGTGATAGCCGCGCATCGTCGCAATCCCGCGATCAGCTACCGCCTTTTCCCACGACGTCAGATCGCGATGATTTTGCGCATACGCGTCCTGAATTCCGCTGATCGCCGTCACGCCCATCCCAAACAAATCGGCGCCCGCCTTCGTCGTATACCCCTGAAAATTGCGATGCAGCGTTCGTTCCCGCTGCGCCACCGCCAACTCGTCGCCCGGCTTCGCGAAGTGATCCATCCCTATATAGAGGTAGCCCGCTTCCAGAAATTTCTGCAATGCAATGCGAAAAATTTCAAACTTCTGCATCCCTTCCGGCAGATACATCGCAAACGCGCCCTGCTGCTTCTTCAGCCAGGGGACATGCGCGTAGCTGAACAGCGCTACGCGATCCGGCGCGAGCTCGACCAACTGATCCACCGTCTTTGCAAAACTGTCCGGCGTCTGATGCGGCAATCCATAGATCAAATCGGCGTTGATGCTGTCGAATCCGAGCTCCCGCGCCGTTTGAAAAAGCTCGCGCGTCATTTCGAACGGCTGAATCCGATGAATCGTCTTTTGCACTTCAGGATGAAAATCCTGAATCCCCATGCTCAGCCGGTTGAATCCCATGCGCCGCAGCACTTCGAGGTGCTCGCGAGATGTGACACGCGGATCGACTTCAATCCCGATCTCCGCGTCCGGCGCAAACGTGAATTTCTCCTTCGTCGCGCCAAACAAATCCTCAATTTCCGCCGGCGACAGAAACGTCGGCGTACCCCCGCCCCAATGAAACTGCACCACTAGCCGCTCGCGCGAAACATGCGAGCTCACGCGACCCAACTCTTGCTTCAACACGCCGAGATACGGCTTCGTCACCCCGTGATCTTTTTGAATGATGACGTTGCACGCACAGAACAAACACAAGCTCTCGCAAAAGGGAAGATGCATGTACAGCGACACCGGTGCCTTCACCCGATCCGACGCTTCATACACGCGCTCTAAATCATCCGGCCCAAACGCGTCATTCCACACCGGTGCCGTCGGATAGCTCGTATACCTCGGCCCCGGCCGGTTGTACTTCGCCAGAAACTCCGCGCTAACGCGAAGCTCCTCGCCCAACTTCTCCGAATTGTCTCTTGCGATCGTCACCACAATCTCAATTTAAGCAATTCAAACAATCTCATGTAGGGGCGCAGCATGCTGCGCCCCAAAACGCCCAGATCTCAGCCGCCCGCGCCTTACGGGTCACCTTGACGGCACCGCCCGCTTGCTCTCCGCGAACTGCATCCGCTGCCCTGTCTCAATGAATAACTGCGCATTCTCCACCGGCGTCCCCTGCAAAATTCCATGCCCCAAATTCAAAATATGCCCGACGCCGCCAAGCTTTTCGGCCGTCTCCTGGGTAACCGCCCGCACCTTCTCCGCTGGCGCAAACAAAACCGCCGGGTCCACATTCCCCTGCAACGCAATCCGTGGTCCCAGCGTCGCTCGCGCCTCCGCCAAATCGATCCGCCAATCCACGCTCAAAACATCCGCGCCCGCTTTCGCCACGGAAGGCAACAAATGATGCGATGCCTTCGTGTAATAAATGACCGGCACAGCCCCGCTAATTCTCGAAATGATCTCCCGCACCGCTGGAAGCGCAAACCGCTCGTAATCTTCCAAACTCAACTCACCGCACCAGGTGTCGAACAACTGCACAGCCGCCGCCCCCGCCGCAATCTGCGCCTTCACATACCCAATCGTCGCCGTCGCGATCTTCTTCAGCAGCGTTTCAAACGCCCGCGGCTTCTCCCACATCAACGCCTTGACGGTGGCAAATCCCTCTTTGGTCTTTCCCTCGACCATGTAACAGGCCAGCGTCCAAGGCGCCCCCGCAAATCCCAGGACCGGCACCGTCGGCCCAACTTCCCGCACGATTCCCTGAATTGCCTCCATCAAAAACCCGGTATCGCCCGCCGCATCAAAAATCCGCAGCGCCTCGATATCGCGCTCCGTCCGTATCGGCGACGGCAGATTCGGCCCCGCATCTCCCAACTCCAGCTTCATCCCCATCGCTTCCGCTGGAATCAAAATGTCCGAGAAAACAATGATCGCGTCCACACCCAGCCGCCGAAACGGCTGAAGCGAGATCTCAATCGCTAGCTCCGGAGTCTTGCACACTTCCAGAAACGCCCGTTTCGACCGTATCTCGCGATACTCGGGCAAATAGCGCCCGGCCTGCCGCATCATCCACACCGGCAGACGCGGCACCGTCTCTCCACGGCACGCGCGCAAAAACAGCTCTTTCCGGCTCATGGATTCGTTCAAAGATGTGTTCGATTCGCTCATCATCTGTTTCGCGAAGTTCTCAGCAAGAATAACAAATCTAGCCAGTCACTGCCCGAAGTAGCCCCATTTCTGTCCGAAAGGGCAGTCGCAAACGACAGCGCCTCGCGCTAATCTCGCCCCACCGAAACGTACGCCCAAGTGGCACAGGCACTCTTGCCTGTGCGCTTTTTCTTCAGCCCGGCTCAATCTTGGCATTCGTGCGGTCTCTCATGGCCTGGGCTATACTCAATAATCGCCGGTTTGACGCGTGGCGCGCAGCGTCATCGCCGGTGAGGGGCCGACAGCCGCATTCCGCAAGAAACAACCCGATGCCTCATTTCTTCCTATTCCTAACGATCGTGGCCTACGTCTTCAGCCTCGGCTCCTACAGCCGCTATCTGCGCGCAGGTAAAGAAATCTCCGGCCGCCTGGGCACGGTCTTCCTCGTCCTCGGACTCATCGCCCACTACTTCGCCCTTCTCGAACGTTCCCGCGGCTCCCATACCGTCCCCTACCATGATCTCAACGGCTCACTCTCACTCTTCGGCTGGCTTCTCGCGCTGACTTACCTCGGCCTCGAACTCTTCCACCGTCAGCGTTCCGTAGGTGCCTTCGTAATGCCGTTTGTCCTCGCGTTTTTTCTCGCCGCGAATCTCACCGAAGGCGACAAGTACTCCCCGCCGCCCGCCCACGGCCCTGTCTTCGCGTTTCACGTCACACTGAGCATCCTCGCTTACGCCGCCTTCGCGCTCTCGTTCGTCCTAAGCCTGATCTTCCTCGTCGAAAACAGTCTCCTCCGCACTCGCAATCTCACCGAATTCGTCTGGCGCCTCCCGCCGCTCGAGCTACTCGAGCGCATGAGCCGCTCCAGCGTCCTTGTCGGCATCGTCTCGATCATCATCGGCACCGCCCTTGGCTTTATCTGGGTCGATCGCCTTACGGGTCAATATTTCGATCCAAAATACGTCGTCACGCTTCTCGTGGTTTTGCTTTACGCCGTGTACTGGCTTCTTTCACGCACGACAGCTTGGCGCGGTGTCCGCGCTTCGCGTCTCTGTATTTTCAATTTTGTAGTCGTTGTATTCAGTTTCACCGTCGTGAACCTATACTTGTCGCACAGTCATCGTTACTTTTAGCATCGGCAGTTCACGGTCGGAATACACTGAATCTTTGGCCGCCTCGCTCAGCGCCGAGCGCGAACGGCCAGGAAAGGATCGCGCGAGCAGCAAAATGGAAATCGTCCTCGTCGGCTTAAATCATCGCACCGCGCCCGTCGAAGTGCGTGAACGTGTCTCGTTCACCGCCGAACAGGCGCGTCGCGCCGCCGACGAACTCCGCGCTCGCGGCATCCTCGAAGAAACGCTCGTCCTCTCCACCTGCAATCGCAGCGAAGTCTACGGTGTCCCCCCAGAGTCCGCACAAGACAGCCTGAAAGCGCTCGCCTCGTTCCTCAGCGAATTCCACGCCGTCGGCGCCGAAATCCTTTTCAGCTCGCTCTACCACCACTACGATCGCAACGCCGTCCGCCATCTCTTCCGCGTCTCTGCCGGACTCGACTCCATGCTCCTTGGCGAGGCCGAAATCATCGGCCAGGTGCGCGATGCCTACAAGTCCGCCCACGAACAAGGTGCCACCGGCCCCGTTTTAAACCGCCTCTTTCAGGGCGCACTCGAAGTCGGCAAGCGCGTTCGCACCGAAACGCAGCTCGGCATGCGCCCCATGTCCGTGGCTGCGGCCGGAGTAAAACTCGCCGAACGCATCTTCGGCAAACTCGCCGGCCACACCGCGCTCGTCATCGGCGCAGGCGCCGTCTCCGAGCAAGTTGTCTCCACGCTCCGCGATCGCGGCGTCACAAATATCTTCGTCATGAATCGCTCGCGCGACCGCGCCGTCGAGCTCGCCGAGCATGTCGAAGGCACCGTCGTCGAGTGGGGCGACTGGCAAAACGCTCTGCTCAAACCCGACGTCGTCGTCTCGTCTATCTCCACCGAGGATCCCGTCCTCTCCCGCCTCGTCCTCGAGTCCGCTATGGAATCTCGCTCCGGCCGCGCGCTCTTCCTGATGGACCTCGGCCTCCCGCGCAACATCGAGTCCGCCGCAGCAGACATCTACAACGTTTACCTCTACAATCTCGACGATCTCAGCTCCATCGTTTCGCAAAATCGCCAGGCCCGCGAAGGCGAAGTCCCTCGCGCGGAAGCCATCATTGAAGACCACGTCACCAAATTCCTCTCCTGGCAAGCCAGCGTCGAACTCGTGGGCTTCGTCTCTGCTCTGCGCGCCCGCCTCCGCGAAGATCGCGCTGCATTCCTCCACGCCCGCCTCGCGCAAGCAACCCACCTCACGCCTAAAGATCGCGAGCAAATCGAATCCATCATCGAAGAAGTTCTCGAAAAATTTCTCGTCCAGCCCGCCGAGCGCCTTCGCGACGAACGCGAGCTCCGCCGCAAAATCCAAAACGTCGAAGCCCTCCGCGACCTCTTCCTCTCCGATCGGGAGAAGCGATGAGCACTTTCCGCATCGGCACGCGTGGCAGCCTCCTCGCCAAGTGGCAGGCTGAGTTCGTCCGCCGCCAGGTCTTCCAATCCACCGGCGTCGAAGGCGAAATCGTCATCATCAAGACGAGTGGCGACAAATTCGCGCAAACCTCGCTCTCCGAGATCGGCGGAAAGGGAATCTTCGTCAAAGAACTCGAAGAAGCTCTTCTCGACAACTCCATCGACATCGCCGTTCACAGCGTCAAAGACATTCCCACGAAAACGCCGCCCGGCCTTTCGTTTCCCGCAATCCTTCGTCGCGAAGACATTCGCGACTGTCTCGTCTCCAATAACGGCGCCAATCTCGCCGGACTCCGCGAAGGCGCTCGCGTCGGCACCGGCAGTCTCCGTCGCCGCGCGCAGCTCCTCCATATCCGCCCCGACCTCGACGTTCGCGATCTTCGCGGCAACGTCGACACTCGCCTTCGCAAAGTCGAAAGCGGCGAATACGATGCCATCATGCTCGCCAAAGCCGGCCTCGACCGCCTCGGCGCAACGCATCGCATCACCGAGGTTTTCGCGCCCGACGCGTTCCTGCCCGCCGTAGGCCAGGGCGCCATCGGCGTCGAATGCCGCGCCGATGATTCCGATACCGCCAACGCTGTCGAAAAACTCGACGACGCCGAAACGCGAAGTGCCATCATCGCCGAGCGCAGCCTCCTCAGCACGCTCGAGGGTGGCTGCCAGGTTCCCCTCGGCGCATGGGCGCGCCTCGAACGCGAAGAACTCGTGCTCGAAGCCTGCGTTTGCAGCGTCGACGGCACGCAATACATCAAACAGCGCGCCACCGCAGCGCCCGCGCAAGCCCGTCCGCTCGGCGAACGCATGGGCCGCCTCCTCATCGAAGCCGGCGCTCAGTCCATCCTCCAGGAAGTGAGCCGCCAACGTGGCTGATCGCAACACGCGCGCCAACGAAGTCGCAGGTTCCTCCGCTCTCTTCGGCCTTCGCATCGTCATCACGCGCGCCGTCGAGCAAAGCTCCGACCTCGTCGCCAAACTCGAGCGCCGCGGCGCCATCCCGATCTCTTTACCGCTCGTCGCGTTTTCGACGCCCGAAAATTTCGCGCCACTCGACGCCGCCTTACATCGCTGGCAAGAATTCGACTGGGTGCTCTTCACCAGCGCCAACGCCGTCCAATCCGTCGCCCAGCGCGCCGCCAACAAAAATCTCGGCATTCTCCGCCAATCGAGCCGCCCACAAATCGCCGCCGTCGGCCCTGCCACTAACGAAGCCGCTTTGAAAGCTGGCTTGCACGTCACTCACGTCGCCAAAACCCATCTCGGCCTCGCCCTCGCCGAAGAGCTCGCGCAGCAACTCCGCAACAAATCCGTCTTCCTCCCGCGCAGCGACCGCGCCAATCCGGATTTGCCCGCCGCCCTCAAAAAACTCGGCGCCACCATCACCGAAGTCGTCGCCTATCACACTCTGCCACCGACCAACGTCGATCGCGCGCGCGTTACCGAAGTCCTCGACGAAAATTCCGACGCCGCCCTCTTCTTCAGCCCCAGTGCCGTCAACAATCTCGCCGACTTGCTCGGTAGGGAATCCCTCGCCGCCCTGCAAACCAAAATCGCCATTGCCGCCGTCGGCCCGGTCACCACCGCCGCTCTTCGAGACCACGGCCTAACCAAAATCGTCACCGCCGCCGACACCACAACCGACGCCATCATCGCGGCGCTCGAAAATCACTTCGCTCAGCAAGGAAGAAAGCTCGAATCCGCAAACCAGGTCTCAGGAGCCACCCACGGATGAGCTTCCCCACCCAACGTCCGCGCCGCCTGCGCCGCACGGAAGCCCTCCGCAATCTCGTTCGCGAAACCCGCATCTCGACGGCCGGCCTCATCTACCCGATGTTCGTCTGCCCCGGCACAAAAGTCCGCCAGCCCGTCAGCTCCATGCCTGGCATCGCGCAGCAATCCGTCGATCAACTCCTCGAAGAAGCGCGCGAAGTCGAACAACTCGGCATTCCCGGCATCATTCTCTTCGGCCTCCCCGAATCCAAAGACGCCACCGGCTCCAGCTCCGCCAGCGCGCAGGGCATCGTCCAGCGCGCCGTCGAAGCCGTCCGCAAGGCCAATCTCAATCTTGTTGTCATCACCGACGTCTGCCTCTGCGAATACACCGACCACGGCCACTGTGGCGTCATCGAAAACGGTGAGGTCGCCAACGACGCCACGCTCGAAATCCTGGCCAATCAAGCCCTGAGCCACGCCCGCGCCGGCGCCGACATCGTCGCCCCCAGCGACATGATGGACGGCCGCGTCGCCGCCATTCGCGCCAAGCTCGACGATCACAAATTCGAGCATCTCCCGATCCTCGCCTACGCCGCTAAATACAGCTCCGCCTTCTACGGCCCCTTCCGCGAAGCCGCGCAATCCACGCCGCAATTCGGCGATCGCCGCAGCTATCAGATGGATCCCGCCAACGCGCGCGAAGCGCTCAAAGAGGTCGCTCTCGACATCGAAGAAGGCGCCGATATGGTGATGGTCAAGCCCGCGCTGCCGTATCTCGACGTCATCCGCCGCGTCCGCGACAATTTCAACGTCCCCGTCGGCGCCTACAACGTCAGCGGCGAATACGCCATGGTCAAAGCCGCCGCCGCCAATGGCTGGCTCGACGAAAAACGCACCGTCCTCGAACTCATCACCAGCATCCAGCGCGCCGGCGCCGACATCATCCTCACCTACCACGCCAAAGACCTCGCCCGCTGGCTCCGCTCCTCGTAGCAAAAAACTCTGCGCTCGACCGATTCCTTGCCAGATCAAAATTTTGTAGGGGCGCAGCACGCTGCGCCCCAAGTCCGCAAGATCGATCCGGTTCAGCCTTTCCTGCCTTTGTACGGGCGCAGCACTGCTGCGCCCCATGTCCGCAAGATCGATCCGCCTCCGATCTTTCTTCTCTCCCTACAAGCGGGGCTTGCCCCGCCCAGCCCAAACACGACTACAATATCTCAGTAAGTGCCCAATCCCGTTTTGTGGGTCGGAGCTTTAGCTCCGACATAACCAATCTCATTGAATAAAGGGGCTTCAGCCCCTGAAGTAACTCGAGGAACACGCATGACCGCCCCGCAAAAAACAAAACTCTCCCGCCCACGCTCGCGCGAAATCTTCACCCGCGCCGAAAAACTCCTCGTCGGCGGCGTCAACTCTCCCGTCCGCGCCTTCCGCCACGTCCAGACCGACCCGCTGATCATCGATCGCGGCGAAGCCCAATACCTGTACGACGCCGACGGCAACCGCTACCTCGATTTCGTCTGCTCCTGGGGCGCGCTCCTTCTCGGCCACGCCAATCCCCAAGTCACGCAAGCCATCGCCACGCAAGCCGCCCGCGGCACCAGCTTCGGCGTCACCACCGAACTCGAGCTCGAACTAGCCACCCTCATCAATCGCGCCATCCCCGCCCTCGAAAAAATTCGCTTCGTCTCCAGCGGCACCGAAGCCACCATGTCCGCCGTCCGCCTCGCGCGCGGCGTCACCAAGCGCGACTACATCCTCAAATTTCGCGGCTGCTACCACGGCCACGCCGACAGCTTCCTCTCCGACGCCGGCTCCGGCCTCGCTACGCTCAGTATCGCCGAATGCCCCGGCGTCCCCGAAGTGCTCGCGCAACTCACGCTCAACGCCCCCTACAACAGCATCGACGCCACCGCGCGCATCTTTAACGAACACAAAAACAAAATCGCCGCCGTGATCGTCGAGCCCATCGCCGCCAACATGGGCGTCGTCCTTCCTGAGCCCGGCTTCCTCGCCGACCTCCGCGAACTCACGCGCATGCACCACTCGCTCCTGATCGTCGACGAAGTCATCACCGGCTTCCGCCTCCACAACGGTGCCGTCCAGCAATATTTCAACATCGACGCAGACCTCACCACGCTCGGCAAAATCATCGGCGGCGGCCTCCCCGTTGCCGCATACGGCGGCCGCGCCGATCTCATGAACCACATCGCCCCGCTCGGCCCCGTCTATCAGGCAGGCACGCTGGCAGGGAATCCGCTCGCGATGGCCGCGGGCATTGCCACACTGAAACAACTCGGCGTCGAAGGTCTTTACCATCGGATTGCGGAACAAGGTGATCGCCTCGCCGAAGGCCTCCGCAAAGCTCTCGCCGACGCCAAACTCCCCGGCCAGGTCAACAATTCCGGCTCGCTCTCCACTCTTTTCTTTAGCGACCAACCCGTCCGCGACTACGCCAGCGCCAAGCGAAGCAACACACAGCGCTACGCCCGCTTCTTCCGCGAAATGCTCGACCGCGGCGTCTTCCTCGCCCCATCCCAATTCGAGTCCGCCTTCGTCTCCGCAGTCCACACCCCGGCCGACATCGACTACACCCTTTCCGCCGCCTCTGACTCCCTCAAAGCCGTCGCCGCCGACGCCTAGTCGTCGCCGCCCAGGCGCTCAGTTTTGGCACCAAATCCAACGACTTGTCATCCCGAACGAAGTGAGGGATCTGCTTCTTTGACGCAACGCTTCGATGCGCCCATTCGGCACCCTGTACCCGCGATCGCTTCCCAGATCGTGGGATTTAGATCTAGCACGACCCATACCTTCTGTGCGATCTCGGCCTCCCAATCGCCCGTCCAAACTTCACGCTCAATCCAAATCGTGAGATAGTTCTTCAAACATTTTCAACGACCAATCAGAAAGGACGCCCCAAAAAATGTCCGAAGGCATCGAGCTCCCCGAACAAGAAGAAGACGCGCACCACCACCCGCTCACCATCCCCGTAACCGTCACCATCGCCATCATCGCCGTCCTCGGCGCCGTCGTCACTCTCCTCGGTCATCGCGCCCACACCGAAGAGCTCCTCCTCCAAGCCAAAGCCAGCGATCAGTGGGCCTACTACCAGGCCAAAAACATTCGCCTCCACGAGATGGAAGCCGTCGCCGACATGCTCGCCGTCCTCTCCCCCAGTGACAAAGAAAAAGTCGCCACCGTCCACGAAAAATATGTGAAGGAAGTCGAGCGCTACGAGAAAGACAAAGACACCATCAGCGATCAAGCCAAAGAACTGGAAAACGAGCGCGACCTCGTCAGCCACCGCGCCGACCGTTTCGACGGTGGCGAAGTATTCCTCGAAATGGGCTTAGTCATCTGCTCCATCACGCTCCTCACCAAAAAGCGCTTCTTCTGGTTTAGCGGCATGACCATCGCCGCCCTAGGCGTGGTCCTCGCCGCCACCGGCTTCTTCATCCACTAGCATCGCGACCCGAGCAATTCTCATGTGGGGCCGCAGCTTACCCTGAGGGCTTTGGCTGAAGGCCCGCTGCCCCCCATCCACAACATCGATCCCCTCGCCGGCACTTGGGTGCCGCGCCCTCGGCTTTTAGAGGGTGCGGGTTTAGGTTTAGCCCCACCCAACCCACAACGACGTCGACGTTCCCTCATCCGCGCCTTTCCTAATCCACGCGCCCTTGAAACAATCCTCCCCCTCCATCCGTTTCTACCTCCGCAAAGCAACGCTCCCCCTCGCGCAGCCATCCCACTGCCCGACCCGGTAGCCGCGCGTCCAACGTGATATAACGTCCACTCACCACATCTGACACCAGGAGCCGTAAGTGCCTCTAAAAATCTCGGGCCTCTCCAAGACCTATCCCAACGGCGTCCAAGCTCTCAAAAACGTCTCGCTCACCATCGGCAACAACATGTTCGGGCTCCTCGGACCCAACGGCGCCGGCAAGAGCACGCTCATGCGCACCATCGCTACCCTCCAGGATCCGGACGATGGCGAAATCTGGCTCGACGACCTCAACGTCCTCAAGCACAAAAATTCCGTCCGCCAGGTCCTCGGCTATCTGCCTCAGGAGTTCGGCGTCTACCCCAAAATGAACGCCGTGGACATGCTCCACCACCTCGCCGTCATGAAGGGAATCACCAACGCCGGCGAGCGCAAAGAGATGGTCGACGCTCTCCTCAATCAAACCAATCTCTGGGATTCGCGCAAAAAAGCCCTCAGCACCTACTCCGGCGGCATGAAGCAGCGCTTTGGCATCGCGCAAGCCCTTCTCGCCAATCCGAAACTCATCATCGTGGACGAGCCCACTGCCGGCCTCGACCCCGCCGAACGCAATCGCTTCCTCAATCTCCTCAGCTCTATCGGCCGCAATGTCATCGTCATTCTCTCCACGCACATCGTCGAAGACGTCCGCGAACTCTGCCCGCGCATGGCCATCATCAGCAACGGCCAGCTTCTCGTCGAAGGATCGCCCGCCGAAGCTCTCGAAGGACTTCGCGGCAAAATCTGGAGCAAAGTCGTCAGCACCGATGCCGAACTCTCCGCCATCGACGCAAACTTCAATGTCGTCTCCACGCATCTCGTCGGCGGTCTCCACGAAGTTCGGGTTTTTAGCAGTGAAAACCCCGGCGAAGGCTTCACTCAGAACGACGCCAATCTCGAAGACGTCTACTTCCTCACCCTCTCCAAACAAGCCAATTCCACCCAGGCGAAGAATTGACAAGGAAGGCGATATAAAAAAATGTTCTGGGAATTTTTCCTCTTTGAATTGAAATTCCGCCTCAAAGGCATCTCCACCTACGCCTACTTCGTCCTCTGGTTCGGCATGAGCTTCCTGAGCGTCGCCGCCGAAGATTTCGGCCCTATCGGCAATGGCAAAGTACTGCTCAACGGCCCGTACGCGATCTATGCCGTCTACATGAACCTCACGCTCTTCGGCATCATCGTCATCGCTGCTATCTTCGGCACTTCGATCCTCCGTGATTTTCAGCGCGACACCTACCAAATCCTCTTCACGAAGCCCATTTCAAAATTTGCCTACCTCGGCGGCCGCTGGGCCGGCTCTTTCGTCGCCACAGTTTTCGCGTTCAGCGGCTTGGTCTTCGGCACCATGGCCGGTTCCTCCGTACCCTGGGCCGATCACACGCGTCTCGCCAGCGGCCATATCTGGTGGTACTTTCAGCCGTTCCTTTACTTCGTCGTTCCGCAAATTTTCTTCCTCGGCTCGATCTTCTTCTGCGTTGCTGCACTCAGCCGCAAAATCATCGTCGTCTACCTTCAGGGCGTCGTCTTCTTCATGGCGTACGTCATCGGCATCACTGTTTTCAGCGCCACTCGAAGCCTCGAGCATTTCTGGAGCGGCATCCTCGACCCCGTCGGCTTCCTTCTCGGAGACGCGATCTCCCGCTACTGGACAGTCGTCGAAAAAAACACCCTGCTCTTCACCTACACCGGCGTCTTCCTTTACAACCGCCTTCTCTGGATGGGTATCGGCCTCATTTCACTGATCGCCGTCTTCGCACTCTTCCCGATGTCGGTCGAAGCCCTCACCGCTGTCAGCAGCAAGCGCCGCGCCGCCAAAGCGAAATTCCTCGAGCAGGAAGATCCTCGCCCCAAGCGCAGCATCATTGCCGCCAAGCTTCCGCTCGTTCATCAGGTTTTCGATTCCGCCACCACCTGGCGCCAGCTCATCTCGCTCACAACACTTCGCCTTTCCAACATCCTCCGCGAAATTCCGTTCTGGGCGCTCGCCGCTCTCCTCGTCGCCTTTGCCATCAACAACGGTTACTTCGCGGGACGCCTCGCCGGCCGCGACGTCTGGCCCGTCACCTACCTCATGCTCCAGGCAGTCGAGGGCTCCGCCACCCTCTTTTTCTACATCGTCGCCACGCTTTACGCCGCTGAGCTCATCTGGCGCGAGCGCGACACCCATTTCGACGGCATCCACGACGCGCTTCCCATGCGCGAAACCACCGACTGGCTCAGCAAATTCTTCGCTCTCGCAATCGCCGAAATCATCCTCCTCTTCATCGCCATGGCCTGCGGCATCTTCATGCAGACCATCCTCGGCTACCACCACTACGAGTTTGGCCAATACTTCAAGGAACTTTTCCTCGTCGTCTATCCCCAGGTTCTTACCTTCATGCTTCTGGCCTTCTTCGTCCAAACCGTAGTCAGCAACAAATTCGTCGGCCACGGAATCGTCATCGGTGTCTTCGTCCTGATTCCGATCCTGTTCCGCTACGGCTACGAAAACACGCTTTACCTGCCCGGCCAGACTCCGCCGTACACCTACAGCGACATGAACGGCTACGGCCACTTCGTCGCCGCGCTCACCTGGTCGCTCGTCTACTGGTTTGCGATATTCGCCGTCTTGGGAATCGTTTCGATCGCGTACGCTCGCCGTGGAGCCGAAGACAGCTGGGCCGCGCGAACCAAGGTCGCCGCGCAACGTTTACCGCGCCTTGTTCCCGCACTCGTATTCTTCCTCATCGTGAGCATCGCCAGCGGCGCTTGGTATTACGTAAACGCGCACGTCTGGAACGAATTTCTCAGCGCCAAGCAGCGCCGCGTCATCCAGGCCAACTACGAGCGCAGCTACAAAAAGTACGAACTGCTCCCCCAACCCAAAATCACCGCCGTCGAAGCCAAAATCGACATCTATCCCGAGCGCCGCTCTTTCGAAGGCACCGGCTCATTCGTGCTGCAAAACAAAACCGACAAACCGATCGACCAGATACACATCACCAACACGCTCCAGAGCGTCGAATCGATCACGTTCGACCGTGCGTTCCACAAGGTCTCTTCCGGTCCGCGCGATATTTATTCCATCTACGCGCTCGACAAGCCGCTTCAGCCCGGCGAAACCACGCGCATGAGCTTCAACGTTGGCTGGGAGTCTCGCGGCTTCCGCGACGGCAACGAACGCCCCGAGCTCGCCTACAACGGCACCTTCTTCGACTCCAACTATCTCCCGTTCATCGGCTACGACCGCAACAACGAACTCGACGATCCCCGTCGCCGCTCCGAAGAAAAACTTCCCGCGCTCGAAGAACTTGCCGATCGCGGCGATCCTTACTGGGAGCGCGTCAATCTATTCACCACCGATTCCGATTGGATCACCTACCACACGATCGTCAGCACCTCCGGCGATCAGATCGCCATCGCCCCCGGCTACCTCAAACGCGAATGGACTGAAAACGGCCGCGATTTCTACGAATACGATATGGCTCCGACCCACACGCTCGATTTCTTTTCCTATCTCTCCGGCCGCTACCAGGTAAAACAGGAAAAATACAAAAACATCAATCTCCAGATTTTCTACACGCCCGGACACGAATACGATCTCGACGATATGCTCCAGGCCACCCGCTCCGGCCTCGACTACTACGACAAGAGTTTCGGCCCCTACCAATTCGATCAGTTCCGCATCATCGAATTCCCGCGCTACCGCGCCTTCGCGCAATCCTTCCCCAACACCGTTCCGTACTCCGAAGGCATGGGCTTTATCGCCCGCATGAAAAAGCCCGACGACATCGACTTCACGTATTTCGTCACTGCTCATGAATTAGGCCATCAATGGTGGGGACACCAGCTCATTGGCGCGCAGGTCCGCGGCTCCAACATGATGTCCGAAACGCTCGCCGAGTATTCCGCGCTCAAAGTGATGGAGAAAAAGTATGGCCCCGACAACATCCACAAATATCTGAAGCACGAGCTCGACACCTATCTCCGCGGCCGCGCCGGCGAAATCCGCAAAGAGCCGCCTCTCGTACTCGTTCAGCGTGAACCCTACGTCTGGTATCAAAAAGGTGGACTAGTGATGTATACGCTGGCCGACTACATCGGCGAAGACAAGGTCAACGCAGCGTTGAAAAAATTCCTGGACCAATATCACTACGCCAACGCGACCGACGCGCAAACCGCTCCGTATCCCGACACGCGCCAGTTCGTCGCTGCCTTGCGCGAACAAACTCCGCCCGAC
>Ga0207109_1139_pt1 | contig 16779 bp, 19 predicted proteins | sample Alteio_BWMinHeat_73_FD_153584 | JGI IMG/M metagenome (GOLD analysis project Ga0207109, IMG submission 153584) | Enriched cells from forest soil in Barre Woods Harvard Forest LTER site, Petersham, Massachusetts, United States -... | ecosystem: Environmental > Terrestrial > Soil > Temperate forest >... | reverse complement strand
CGTCGCAAACCCGCGAGGGGGAGCTAATCGGAGAAAGCCGGCCTCAGTTCGGATTGCAGTCTGCAACTCGACTGCATGAAGCTGGAATCGCTAGTAATCGCGGATCAGAACGCCGCGGTGAATACGTTCCCGGGCCTTGTACACACCGCCCGTCACATCACGAAAGTGGGTTGCACTAGAAGCCGGTGAGCCAACCGCAAGGGGGCAGCCGTCCAAGGTGTAATTCATGATTGGGGTGAAGTCGTAACAAGGTAGCCGTAGGAGAACCTGCGGCTGGATCACCTCCTTTCTAAAAGAGAACCGGATGGCATCTGCATTCCTTCCGCGATAGCGGACTATACCCCTGATGAACATCAGGCCGTAGCGAGTGCTAGTGTCCATCTACCCCGCAAAAGCCGTTCCTGACGGCAGGCGCGGGAGCCCTGATACAAGCCTTCTTTGCTTGGTCTGGCTCTGATAATGGTCATGGGCGGCGTAGCCGCCCAGCATGTTCAACCTATGTCCTCGAAACCCTTTAGCAATGAATGAGAGTATCTGAGAGCCGCCGGGATTAAACTCGGCGGGGGAGCCGGCCAGCTTGGGCCTGTAGCTCAGTTGGTTAGAGCGCACCCCTGATAAGGGTGAGGTCGGTAGTTCGACTCTACCCAGGCCCACCATCTCAGCCGCGGTTCCGTAAGTGGGGCTGTAGCTCAGCTGGGAGAGCACCTGCTTTGCAAGCAGGGGGTCACCGGTTCGATCCCGGTCAGCTCCACCAGAACTCATTCGCTGCTTCCAGATTGGCGCCTCATGTTTTTTGCGAGGCTTCAATCTGGAAGCAGGCTGTGCCGTCTTTCGAGACTGGCGCGGCAGGTTTCAACAGCCTCAGGGCTGGCCCGCTTCGGCGAAAGCAGCGGGTTTGATGTTTGACAACGAAATTGATTGGGTAACGCGTTTAGAGCGTTGCCGCTGCTTTGAACCGTCGTGAGGCGGATGAAACGGCGCCAGCGAAATCTAAGCACGTTTACATACAAGGCCGAGCACATGCAATCGGGTTGGTGCAAGTTACTAACTCGGGCAAGTGTTCAAGTAAGAAGAGTGTCTTTAGGAGTGCGACTCGATAGCGCGTGAGCGTAGCGAGTTGTTCTCAGGCGGATTTATACGTAGGTTGACTTTGATCAGGACCGCGGCGACGCGGCTCCCTGCGCTGGAGTTAATTCTATGGTCAAGCTACTAAGGGCGCACGGTGGATGCCTTGGCAGAGACAGGCGATGAAGGACGTGGCAAGCTGCGATAAGCTTCGGTAAGCCGCACACAGGCGTTATAACCGGAGATCTCCGAATGGGGCAACCCTCCTAGGCAAACCCTAGGAACGTCCCGCTGAATTCATAGGCGGGAACGAGCGAACTCAGGGAAGTGAACCATCTCAGTACCTGAAGGAAAAGAAAGAAACCTCGATTCCGATAGTAGTGGCGAGCGAACTCGGAAGAGCCCAAACCCGTGATATTTCGGTATCTCGGGGGTTGTAGGGTCCGCAATAGTAGAGTTACCAATCTGGCTGTTAGCCGAATCCTCTGGAAAGGGGAGCCATAGAGCGTGACAGGCGCGTAGGCAAAAATAGTCCAGACTCGAAGCGGATACCTGAGTAAGGCGGGGCACGTGAAACCCTGCTTGAATCCACGGGGACCATCCCGTAAGGCTAAATACTAGTCTCTGACCGATAGTGAACCAGTACCGTGAGGGAAAGGCGAAAAGAACCCCGTCGAGGGGAGTGCAAAGTACCTGAAACCGTGTGCCTACAAGCAGTGGGAGGGCTATGCTCCGCAAGGAGAATGCCTGACCGCGTGCCTATTGCATAATGAGCCGGCTAGTTATTCTTGTCAGCAAGGTTAAGCGTAAGCGAGCCGAAGCGAAAGCGAGTCTGAACAGGGCGTTCAGTTGGCAGGAATAGACGCGAAGCGGGATGATCTACCCATGGCCAGGTTGAAGGTGGGGTAACACCCACTGGAGGACCGAACCGGTGTTTGTTGAAAAAAGCTCGGATGAGCTGTGGGTAGGGGTGAAAGGCTAATCAAATTCCGTGATAGCTCGTTCTCTCCGAAATAGCTTTAGGGCTAGCCTCGGATGATTTGCACTGGTGGTAGAGAGATGGATGGACTAGGGGGCTTTCCGGCTTACTGAATCCAACCAAACTGCGAATGCCAGTGACAACCAGTCCGGGAGTCAGACGGTGGGGGCTAAGCCTCATCGTCGAGAGGGAAACAGCCCAGACCGCCTGCTAAGGTCCCCAAGTTACAGTTAAGTGGGAAAGGAAGTCGGAACGCTCAGACAGCCAGGAGGTTGGCTTAGAAGCAGCCATCCTTTAAAGAAAGCGTAATAGCTCACTGGTCAAGCGGTCCGGTGCCGACAATACAACGGGGCTAAAACTGTACACCGAAGCAGCGGATGCGTACCTTAGGGTGCGCGTGGTAGGAGAGCATTCTCAACAGCAGTGAAGCCAGACTGAGAAGACTGGTGGAGCGTTGCGAAGAGACCCTGCCGGCATAAGTAGCGATAACGGAGGTGAGAACCCTCCGCGCCGAAAGTCTAAGGTTTCCTGAGGAAGGTTAATCCGCTCAGGGTTAGGCGGTCCCTAAGTCGAGGCCGAAAGGCGTAGACGATGGACAGACGGTTAATATTCCGTTCCTCCCAAGGTTCGTTTGACGATGGGGTGACGCAGAAGGATAAGCAGGCCGTACTATGGCTAGGCGGTTGCTGCACGTAAGCTGGATCCGACAGGCAAATCCGTCGGGTCATTAACAGTGAGGTGCAGCGGAGCCCCGTATGGGGCATAAGTTGCTGATTCCACGCTGCCGAGAAAAACCTCTAAGGAGAACTAAGGGAACCGTACCCCAAACCGACACAGGTAGACGAGGAGAATATCCAAAGGCGCTCGAGTGAAAGCTCGTTAAGGAACTCGGCAAATTGGCTCCGTAACTTCGGGAGAAGGAGCGCCTCCGCAAGGAGGCCGCAGTGAAGCGCGTACGGCGACTGTTTAACAAAAACACAGGTCTCTGCTAAGTCGAAAACGACGTATAGGGGCTGACGCCTGCCCGGTGCCGGAAGGTTAAAAGGAGAGGTTAGCGCAAGCGAAGCTTTGAATTGAAGCCCCGGTGAACGGCGGCCGTAACTATAACGGTCCTAAGGTAGCGAAATTCCTTGTCGGGTAAGTTCCGACCTGCACGAATGGCGTAACGATCGTACGACTGTCTTAACGAGTTGCTCGGCGAACTTGTAGTACCGGTGAAGATGCCGGTTACCCGCAGCTAGACGGAAAGACCCCGTGCACCTTTACTACACCTTAACTATGAGTTATGGTACTTGCTGCGCAGGATAGGTGGGAGGCTTTGAGGCCAGGTTCTCGGACTTGGCGGAGCCAATGGTGAGATACCACCCTGCGAGTGCTGTGATTCTAACCTCCTCCCGTGATCCGGGAGAGGGACATAGTTAGGCGGGTAGTTTGACTGGGGCGGTCGCCTCCTAAATTGTAACGGAGGCGCGCGAAGCTACTCTCAGGCTGTTTGGAAATCAGCCGTCGAGTGTAAAGGCATAAGAGTGGTTAACTGTGAGACCAACAAGTCGAGCAGGTGCGAAAGCAGGCCTTAGTGATCCGGTGGTTCTGTATGGAAGGGCCATCGCTCAACGGATAAAAGGTACGCCGGGGATAACAGGCTGATCAATGCCAAGAGTTCATATCGACGCATTGGTTTGGCACCTCGATGTCGGCTCATCGCATCCTGGAGCTGTAGAAGGTTCCAAGGGTTAGGCTGTTCGCCTATTAAAGCGGTACGTGAGCTGGGTTCAGAACGTCGCGAGACAGTTCGGTCCCTATCTGCTGTGGGCGTAGGAGATTTGCGGGGGGCTGTCCTTAGTACGAGAGGACCGGGATGGACGAACCTCTTGTGTTCCAGTTGTCCTGCCAAGGGCACGGCTGGGTAGCGAAGTTCGGTTGTGATAACCGCTGAATGCATATAAGCGGGAAGCATGCCCCAAGATGAGATCTCCCTGAAGGGCCCAGGAAGACGACCTGGTTGATAGGCTGGGTGTGAAAGCGCAGTGATGCGTGAAGCTTACCAGTACTAATCGCCCGTTCGGCTTGTCCATAGAATTAACTCCGCGCAGTATCAGCGGACACGATTCTTACAAGCCTTGTACGACCCCAATCAATTTCGTGTCATTCAGCTCCTGAGCTGACCAAACTTTTTGGCGCCAGATTGCAATCCGCGTTCCTGTAGGCCTCCGGGAGAAAAAATCCGGAACAAAACAGACGCCGCGGCAGGCTGCGGGCAACCACCCGCCAAGCGCCATTCAGGTTTGCCGGTGACCATACTGCGAGGGATCACCCGTTCCCATCCCGAACACGGAAGTTAAGCCTCGCTGGGCCGATGGTACTGCACGGGCAACTGTGTGGGAGATTAGGTGATCGCCGGCAATAATCTTAAGCAAAAAAGCCACGCCCTCAGGGTGTGGCTTTTTTTGCGTCTGTACCAGCAGCCATCGGATCTGGATCCTTCAGAACCCAATACTCCGTCTGCCGGGCGATGTGGCTGACCAGACCATCCATCCTCTCCGCCTCCAGCTTCCCTTGATACCCCAGGCCGCGCAACTGACTCATCATGGCATTGGCAGTGGCTTCTGAGTCGAGATCGGGGCGAAAGATTCCTTCTGCAATCCCTGCCTCGAAAACTGAAATGAGATGGCAGCGCCAGCCCTCGTCCAGGTAGTGCAGCATCCTGGCGATCACTGGATCGCGCCAAGCGCGCATCGCAAGTTCGGTGAGCACTACCAATTGATCGCCGGAATCCTTCAACCGCAATCGGATGTCGGCAAACTCGGCGCGGAGAAGATCCAGTGCTGACTGAGGATTTGCCGGGGCCGCCCGGGAAGTTTTCAATTCCTTCATCAGGTGCTGAACCACTCCCTGGATCAAGGCCTCCTTGGTCGGGAAGTAGTAGTGCAAGGTCGCGCTGTTGATGCCGACTCGCCCGGCGACTTCCCTGGTGCGCAGGCCCTCCATCCCCTTTTCAGCAATCAGCTCAAACGCCGCCCGGATCACCTCTGACGACCGTTCGTTTCTGGGTCCATCTGGAGATCCCGCCCAGGATCCCGTCGAGCCATGCCCGTCGTCCTGGTCCACAGGGTCAAGCATTGCGCCGGATAGCGCTTCTTCCTTGTTCAACGCGGGCGATTTCTTCATTCAAGGTTTCCAGTCGCAATCGTTCGGAGACGAAGCGAACGACTATCCAGATCATAAGGCCCGCGTATGCCCAGAAGAACACCACGCGCAGCCAATGGGTGCTCATCAATTCCTGATACTTCTCCACCGACATGCCCTCTGGTGTGGCCATCGAGGCCTGGATAGGCGCCCAGAAAAAAGCGGTGAGCAGATGAACCGTCAGTTGTAGGAGCACGCCGGTCCACAAGAGCAGTCTCGAAACCCCTGCAGGCCGCCACCCTATGAGCATGATGGAGCAAAGGAGCATGAGCCCTACCGGCCCGAAAGCCGGCCACATTCCATGCCACCAGGCCAGATGGTAGTCGTGAAAGTGGTCTGGGCCAACCAATGGCCACAGCGGATAGACAGCGATGTGAGTGAACCAGATGATTCCGGCGTTCCAGACGCTAAGCAATGCGGTAGTGAAAAGCAGCCACCAGGATTTACGCATTCGAGTTTCTCCAAGGTTTGAAATCAATCAAGCAGTTGAGTGATTATTAACCCGAACCAATACTTCCGTCAAGCAGTTGCTTGATACTTGAATTGCTTCCGAGCGCACGCCTCCCACCCCAAGGATTCGGCGACCATGCCCCACCTGCAACTGACTGACGGCAGCCGCGGTTTGTTTTTGAGCAAGGGCACGTTTGCCAAGCCGATCTATGTGCTGCTTTCAGTGGTGGGATTCGTACTCCTGCTGGCATGGGGATTCGGCGGCAAAGCGCTGCCGGGGTCGAGCCCATGCAGGCGCTGCGGCACGAATGAGGCCGCTAAAAGGGGTGGAATCTTGCACCAAAAAGTGTGCAAAGAGGGCAATTGAGCTCATTTCTGCACTACCTATTGTGCAGTTTTGCGAAGCATTAATCGATGTAAGCTTATCATTATAAAAGTGTTAGTAATGACATTTGTGTTTCACGGCGGGATTTTTTTTTGCGCGCGTTCCAACGCACCGGATTCGGGGCTCAGAGCGGCTCTGTTGCTTTCATTATGCGCGCGGAGGAGGAAATCCTCTGCAAAGCCGAATTCGGAGAGGGCGACGGTCGATTCGGCCTCCCGATACTTCAGGCTCAACCATCTAGTGGAGGCGGCACAACCGAAATACGGCCAATGTGTTTTTGGTGCAACATCATCGCACCCGAGAGTGTCGAAACATCGATTTTGCCTTTTGCGCTGAATTTCTCTCACTTTGACCGAGTGCTGATCCCCACCCCAATCGTCGCAAGCGGCGATTTTCCGAGGTCGAGTTATGAATCGGCGAAATTTCCTGCGAGCGAATGGCTCAATCTGCGCTGGCTGGGCTCTCACCAAGGCGCTACCTGTGCTGGCGGATGCCCCGTCGGCGAGCAGATGGCGAACGTTCGAGGTGGTCACCAGAGTTGAACTGCTTAGGCCTGACAGTGTCAGTCACATCTGGCTGCCGGCGCCGCTAATTCGCGATACGCCTTATCAAAAGACAATTTCGACCCGGTTCACGGCGGAGGGTGGAACGGCCAGGCTGAGCAAGGACAAGCAAAACGCGCTCGCATCGTGTCCGCGAGGTACCCTGCAAACGCCAAGCCGGCTCTAACCCAGACCAGCCGCGTCTCGCTGAAGAACTACGCGGTCGATTTGTCCTCTCGGGGAACAGCGTCGCCCGTTTCCCGCGCGGAACTGGACTACTTTCTTGAGCCCAGCCGGTATGTGCCGACCGACGGCATCGTCAAGCAGACTGCGATGAAGGCGACCGCCGGCGCGACCACGGACATGGAGAAGGCGCGGGCTATTTACGAGTGGGTCGTCGAAAACACGTTTCGTGATCCCAAAGTCCGCGGCTGTGGGCGCGGCGACATTCGATTCATGCTGGAGTCCGGAGATATGGGCGGCAAATGCGCCGACTTGAACGCTCTGTATGTCGGGCTGGCCCGCTCGGTGGGCCTGCCGGCGCGGCATGTCTACGGTTTGCGAATCGCGAAATCAGATCTGGGCTACAAGAGCCTGGGAGTGGCCACCGATAAAGCCACCAAGGGACAGCACTGTCGCGTGGAAGTCTACCTGCGCGAGCATGGATGGGTGCCTGTGGACCCGGCCGATGTCCGCAAAGTAGCTTTGGAAGAAGCACCGGGAAATCGTCCACTGAGCGATCAGATCGTGTCGCGGGCCCGCGATTTTTTGTTCGGTTCATGGGAGATGAATTGGATGGCATACAACTATGCCCATGACGTGGAACTACCTGGATCCGCCAACAAACCCGTGGTGTATTTCATGTATCCGCAAGCGGAAAGCTCCCAGGGACGAGTCGATCCCTTCGATCCGGATAACTTCAAATATGAAATCACGGTGAGAGAAATAGCCTAGAGCCGAAGACGGAGGGATCGGCGACCGCCCTTTGATGTTTCTGGATTAGCGGTGATAGGACAGCGGCCATAATTCGGAGCGCCCCTGCGGGCCACGGCATTGTAGTTTTCAGCCATAATTGAAGCGGGGATTCGTTGATGACAGTCAAGGAAGTTCGAGCATTGGTCCGTGTTCAAAGTGACGCAAACCTCTCCGCTGTGAATGACCACAGCATCACCTTGGTGGATGCGCTCGTCGCACCGCGAATGATCTCCGTGATCGCACGTCACGTCGAGAATGGCCGCGTGAAGGATGAGAATCTGACCGTTTGGCTTGTAGGACAGGAAAACCGGCCTGACGGGTACAAGATTGTCCTTCGCGACGACGGATTGCAGTTTGGTCTCGCGTCTGTCGGATTCCCGAACGATACGGTACCGATTCTGGACGGCTGGTATGGCAGCCTACTCACAACATTCCTCGGCATGTAATTGAGCGACAGCGTGGGCGTGGGACGATTGTGGACGATGGGGAAATTTCGCGTGAGAACGGAACACGTTCCGCCAGCAGGGGCTGGCAGGAAAAGCGAAGGTTCGCCAAAGGTCCGCATCGGCGGTGATACAGGAATGAACTCAGGTTGAGGAATCTCCGGCGATCGAATCTGCCTATGCCAAATGCTAAACTTCGCCGGTTCTGGAGCATCGCGTCTATTTCCAGCGCCATTCTTCTAATCGGTGGACTTGGCGCAATGTGCCTCGATTACGCAGTAAATGGGGGCATCGATCTCATTGACGATCACTTCCAATTATTCCTCTGGGCCAATCTGGTCGGTCTGATTCTTTGCATCGTCAGCATCTTGGGCTGGGAAAGGCATTCGGATCGACGGGGTCGAACAGTAATTGGAGCAACGACGTTTCTTCTCTCTGTCGCGATTGGTGTCTTTGGGAACCTGATTCGTCCTTACGATGTGCATGGTCCATTCTCCATGCTCTTCTTGACGCTGGCGCCAACGTCCATACTGGGCCTCGTTCTTTGGCTCCGTGCAGTACGTTCAAAGGCGTGAATGCGATCAAACGCTATCAGGGTTGGACCGTTCTGAACGAGTGGTGGCCAATCCGGAAATAACTCCGAAAAGCAAGTCCTTCACTTCGTTCAGGATGAAAACGCATTGTTTTGCGGGTAATGGGTAATGACAACTTTGAGCTGGCCGCAGTGGTTAAGGTGGCCAGGCTGATAGACCGCATTGAGGGGCATTCTTTCGGAAGTCGTGTCCTTTCAAAACAAAAAAACACAAGCGACCCTCTGTGTGACGGGCTCCACTGGTCTCGGGTCCCTGCCTCACTTCACGGGCTTCGCCTGTCCCACCTGGTTGGCTTCGGCGTTGTAGAGGTGGCAGCCGCCGGTGGTTTCCTTGAAGCGGAAATAGGGATGGAAAAACAGCGCCGCGCGCGCATCGCCTGAGCCTTCCGCGAGGTCGGTGAGCCACACTCCGTCGGCCTGCGGCTGATCGTGCACGTGGATCCAGAATCCCTTGTGGAGATTGGCCAGCATGCCGGCGGCGATCTTCAGGTCCTGCACCGACTTCATATTCAGGTCGATCACTTCCCCGGTCTCTTCGTCGATCGATATCCTGCCCTGCATCACCTGGGCGAAGCGCTGGTTGAGGTTCCTGGCCTGGAATTTCGGATTGGCCACGATCTCATAGAACAGCACGCTGCGGTCATTCACGCGCTCGCGGCGGCCATTGGCGAGTTGCATGGCGGTGAGGAAATCTTCGATCTGCTTGCTCTGCTTGTCGGTTTCCTTCTGCGCATTGGCCTGGTTGCTGTATTTCACGGCCTCCTTCATCACCCGCTGATCTTCCTTGCGTGTCTCCTCAGGAGTGAGGTCTTTACCGTTCTTTGCGAGCGTGCGCTCCACCGCAATTCCGTTGACGAAGAATTGCTGCTTCACTTCGGTGGTGGTCTTCTTGACGTTCCCTTTGCTGTCGGTTTCCACGGCTTCATCGGTGACGCGGCACTCGTAGCGCTCCTGCTGAGCGGCAAGTTTCTTTTCGTTGGCGAGCGCGCGTTGCATCAACTCGTGGGGATTGGGCAGCGGCGCATTTGTGGATTGCGCGCAGGCAGCATCGATCAAGATAAACAAAAGGAGAAGGCAGCTCAGCAACAGGCGGCGCATCAGGGCAGTCCTCATGGGTATCTTTACGACGGAGCGTGGCTGTCCGTTCCGGAGGGACGGGGCCAGTTTTCCCGATTTCGTTGTCGTTCGTCGCTAACAGACACCCGGTATGCGTCGCTCCTCTCTCCTAGAACTCGAAAAAACTGGCTCCCGTCGCCACCATCCCAGTAGTGTTAACAGGCCCTAGACACTGAAGCGGAACGAAAGTTCTCCTCAGCCGGCAGCGTCAATGCCGACCGGCAGGCTGGGGATGCCGTGTTGCGCCTTGGCTTCGGCAATTACGGCGTCGAGTTGCGATAAAACCTCTTCTACCGACATGGTGTACATTTCGCGGCGGCTGTCGTACCCCTCTTCGATCAGCTGCTTGAGATACCGGCCGGCGACCTGGGCGGCGAGCTGGTCGGTAATCACTTTCCCGGTGCGCTTCTTCTGCTCCACCCAGGCGGTGCAGGGCAGGGCGATCCACATGAGACGGTCGTTGACGTCGAAGCGGACATCGACGGCATCGGCGTGGCGCGTGGCGATGGCCACGATGTTGGCTTTCCAGCGGCAATAGAGGTCTTCGCCCGTCCAGCGGTCGGTTACGTGGAATTCTTCGTACATGGGATCAGCCTACCGGTTCGGATGCGGCGGGGGCAACCGGAGGGCGACCATAATGCGATCATCCCGCCCAGGTCTGAGAATCCAGCCCGGGGGCACCCGCTGAATGCAAATTGGCCTGTCAATGCTGCTTTGGTGGTTGGACGCTGCCCTATCCCGCTGCTAAACTGGTAAGGTTGCAGTCGTTGTGCCCTCCTCCCTAACGGACCCCGCCTGCAAGTCTATCGAATAAGGAATCAGGAACCCCGTGGATACACAAACCCGTCACGCCCTCAAGGGGGATAAATTCGCCTCGGCCACCGCTAGCAGCGTGAATTGGTTGAGCGGTCACCGCTCCAACGTCCTGCGCTGGGTGATGATTGTCGTTGTGGTTCTGGCAGTGGTCATTGGAGCGATGGTCTTCTGGACGATGAGGAGCAACGCCGCCGAGCGGGCGCTTGGCACCGCTGTCGACCTCTACTCTGCGCCCCTGGCCGTGCCGGGAGCGCCCCCCGAGAAAAACGTCTACACCATCGCCGCCGACCGCGCCAAGGAAGCGAACCGCCAGTTCGCGGCGATCTCCAAGGACTTCGGCTGGCTTCCCGAGGGCACAAAAGCACACTATTTTGCCGGGGTTAGCTACCAGGAACTGGGCCAGACCGGCTCCGCCGAGAGCGAATTGAAGACCGCCGCCGGATCTTGGGACCGCAACGTTGCCAACCTGGCCAAGATCGCCCTTGCCGGGCTCTATCACCAGACGGGGCGCGACGCACAAGCCATCGAACTCTACAATGGCGTGGCCGCCAAGCCGTCGACGACGGTGCCCGCGACCGTAGCCCAGTTGGACCTCGCCGACTTGTACGCCTCGACCGGCAAGCAGGACCAGGCGCGCGCTCTCTGGGCCAAAGTCAAGGACGCTGACAAGACCGGGATGGCCGGGTCGATCGCCACACAGAAGCTCGGCGGCAAGTAGACAAGCCATCACGGCGAGCGCCAAACCAGCCGTGCCGCTTGGACCCCCTGAGCACTTTGCCTGCGCCCTGCGTCTGGTAGGCGTATGAGCGCCAGCCAGACCCTCATTCCATTTTGGATGGAGATCGCCGATCGCGCCGTGCAAGACGAAGCCCGACAGCACGCGAACGACAAAGCGCTCGCGGCTCTCGTGGACCAGTACGCCACGACGCTTTACCGCGTAGCTTTCTCGGTCCTGCGCAATCCCTCCGACGCCGAAGACGCGGTCCAGGAAGCATTCCTGCGGGTCCTGCGCCATCGCGACTCGCTCGACGAGGTGCGCGACCATCGCGTCTGGCTCATCCGCATTGTCTGGAACATCGTGCTGGACCGCAAGCGCCGCGCCAAGACTCGTCCCGAAACCGACGACGTGGAAGAACTGGTACGGGTGCTTCCAGCCAACGGCCTGAGCGCCGAACAGCGTGCCGCCGCCGCGCAACACCACGCCCATGTGCTGGCCTGCGTCGACCAACTTCCCGCCAAGGAACGCCAGGTACTGATGCTCTCGGCCTTTGAAGAGCTCTCCAGCGTGGAGATTGCGGCGGTTCTGAGCATTACCGAATCCAGCGTCCGTTCCCGACTCTTCCGGGCCCGCAACCTGATGGCTGATCTGCTCCAGCATCCAAGGAGTCTCCGATGAACACCTCCCCGAATAACCACCTCCCCTCTGATGCCGAGCGCCCTGTTGACTACGGTCCAGGCGAAGAAACATTGCGGCTGATCGCCATCCTCCCCGCCCCAGAGGGGCTTGCGAATCGCGTGAAATCGGGCCTGACAACTGCACCGGAAGCCGGCCGCATTCTCATGTGGCGCGGACCGCTCCGACCTGCCGGCGGCTGGATGTACAGCTCATTTGCACGCGGCGCAGCGGCAGCGGCGATTGTGTGCGTCGTTGCCGGCGGCGGCTGGAGCATTTACTCGCACGTCGAGGCGCCTCCGCCGGCCAGGGTGATTGTCTTGCCGCCGCCGATCGCACCGTCCGTACCGGGATTCTCGCCCTCAGGTGCATCCCGGGTCCCGGACACGCTTGTCGGACCGGTATTGAAGCATCCGGTCGCCCCCGCTTCGGACGTGAACGTGATGGAGAAAGTGCCTGCGCCGTCCAAGGCCGCCCCGGGCGCGACGGTCAAAAAGAAGAAAGCGCCTTCCCGGGCCGCCACCCCGGTGCGGTGACTACTTCGCCTCGCGGGTCACGGCGCGGATGAGCATGCCAAGAAGGGCCAGCACCACCGCTCCCCAAAACGCGGGAACCATGCCGTAGACCCTGAAGCCGGGCACGAGGCTCGACGCCACCAGGATCATCATCCCGTTGATGACTAGCAGGAACAGGCCCAGGGTGAGGATGCTCAGCGGGAAGGTGATGATCTTCAGCAGCAGTCCCACGGTCGCATTCAGCAGTCCGATTACCACCGCCGCCACTAAGGCCGGCACCAATCCGCGTACCACAAACCCCGGAACAAGGTGCGAAACAACCAGCAGGGCAATGGCACTCAACAACCAGTGAAGCAGAAGCTTGAACATAGGGTCGTTCTCCTTGCGCGGCTCTTCTCGCCGCTCGAATGATGGTACTTTTCCAATTGGATGCGCCGAAACTCACTGGACAACAGCTTTTTGCGACTTTGCGCCGAACGTGGCGTTGGTGATGATCGGCCTCGACCACAGGCCGACGCTCAGGACGCAACCGAACATGAGATAAAGAAACATCATGCCGGCGCGCAGCCCGATCAGGTCGCCCAGTTTTCCGATCACCAGGGGCACAACCGCGCCGCCCACGATGCCTGTGCAAAGGATCCCGGCGAACGAACCGTGATGCTCGCTGGCCGAGTTCAGCGCCAGGGAAATCACCGTCGGCCACATGATCGACGCGAAGAACCCGATCAGAGGAAACGCGTACAACGATACCGTCGCCGGCCCGAACAGCGCCGTACTCAGGGCGCCCAGAGCGCCAATCGAGAACCCCAGCAAAACGCGTCGGCTGTCGAATGCCTTCAGAAGGATCATCCCCACGAAACACCCTGCCGTCATCATCCCCCAGAACCAGGAGACCGCGCTCGCGCCTGTGGTGTGCGAATCGTAGCCGTGATATAGCGAGAGAAACTTCGAAATCCAGTCAGCCGTCCCTTGCTCCGATCCGACATAAGCGAATACGCACCCGAAGTAGAGCCAAACCATGCCGCGGCGAAGCATCTGGAAATAGGTACCCACCGTCCCGGTTTGCTCGTCTTCTTTCTTCTCGATGCGGGGGAATCGGATCGTCACGAGCAGAACGACCATGGCGGCCGAGATCGCCGCAAAAATCCAATAGATCGACACCCACCCCAGAGTTGCCGGCGTGATCCGCGCCAGCAAACGAATCAACGGTCCCCGGCCTTCCGCATGGGGAAGATTCTTCACCATATAGGAATAGATCAACGGGCTGAGAAACGAAGCTGCGCCGAAGATGAACTGCGCAAATGCGGAATTGAAAGCGAAATGTTCCTCTCCGCCGGCCACGCGCAGCAGCGGATTGATGGCCACCTGGAGCATTGCCATGCCGCCCCCGATGGTGAACAGGGAGGCGACCGCAACCCAGTACGTGGGATGCACCGCGAAGCTCAACGCTCCCAGCAAGGCTGCAACAAACGAAACAATCATCACCGGCTTCTCGGTGAAGCGGTCGACGAGAAAGCCGGCGGGAACCGACAGCACTCCGTAAGCCAGGAAAAAGGAGAAGGGCAGAAACGCCGCCGCGGCCATGCTGACATGGAAGCTGTCGATGATATCGGGAATGATGGGGCCCAGGATATTCGTAAGGAACGACAAAACGAAAAACACCAGGAATACAACGCCGACGATGAAGTAGTTCCTTCGCATTTGTACTCCGGTGTGAATGTTACTCTCATTCGACAACGGTGATCTTGGTGGCGCGCTCGAATTTTCCCGGCTCGCGATGAGTCAGCGCTGCCAATGCCAGCGTGATCATCTGAATTGGCAGGATCTCGACGATCGGCCGCAGCGTCTCAGAGGCTTTAGGCAACCGGCACGGGGGCTGATGCGAATCGGCGGCAAACATGGCGGACCGTGCCGGCGTTTGCGAAAGGTCCTTGAGCAGCCCGTCGTTCAAGTGCCTTGTCTTCGCCTCGCCCGCGAACACTCCCACGAATATGCCAGAGTGCAGCATTTCGAACGGCCCATGCCGGAATGCGGCACTGCTCATGCCTTCGGCGTGAAAGTGATCCGACTCCTTGATGGTGAGCGCGCCGGTGCAGGCCGCGGCCAGCGACGGTCCGCGCCCGACCAGAAAGATATCGCGCACATCGCGCAACAACTCGCCCATTTCCGCAACGTGCATTTTCCAGTTGCGAAGATAGCCTTCGACTGGTACGGGGGCTGCTTCCAACTCGTGCAGGCGTTCCACGCGATCGCCGTTGCAAAGCGCCGCCGCCACCATGCGCTGGGCCAACTGTGCTGCCACGTAGGTCTTGCATGAGACCGAGAACTCGTCGCCGGCCGCAGTGAGCACGGCGAAATCGGACTGCTGCGCCAGCGGCCTATCCGCGTAGTTGGTAACCCCAATGACGGTGGCTTTCTTCGCGTTCATTTCCAGCATCCGCACGGTCTCCACGCTTTTGCCGGACTGCGAGACGGCAACCACAAGCGTGGAGGGCGTGAGCAGGTGCGGGTAGTAGTGGATCAGCTCCGCCGTCTCCACCATCATTGGCGTCCAGCCATTGGCGGCTAACTCAATGCACAGCGGATGCAGCCCAAAATAGGACGAGCCCATGCCGGTGAGCACCACGCGCTGAAAGCGGCTGCCGTTACACGCTCCGGCGATATCGTCGAAGACGCTGGCCGTGCGCAGTGCGTCCCACGTGGCCCGCAACGCCTCCGGCTGATTGAGTAGATCGGAAAGATACCCGCCCTGGATTGCCTCAAGATTCAACGACACTCCGTTCTCCCTTCGCGACGAACCGATGATCCCACACGCAGGCCGCGCCGATAATCGCCGCGTGCGCTCCGAGCGATGCCAGACGAATCTCGGTGCGCTCGCTGGGCACCTGGGTGCAGTTGCGGCGGATCTCCGTGCGGATGCCGTTGAGGAACAGCGCCGCGCTTCCCATTACGCTGCCGCCCAGCACAATCACTTCGGGACAAAAGACATTGACCAGGTTGGCAAGGCCGAGGCCGAGATAGTGAGCTTCTCGCTCCACCGCTTCACGCGCGAGCGTATCTCCCGCGGCTGCCATTGCGCAAATCTGTTTCGCGCTCAGGCCGGCTCGCGGACCTTGCTCGTTCATCCACGCCGTCATCGCGGGACCTGCCGCAAGCGTTTCCCAGCAGCCGCGCGCGCCACAGTAGCATGGCGGCCCGCTGGCATCGATCACCTGGTGTCCGATCTCGGGATGGGCATCGTCAACGCCGCGATACAGCTCTCCATTCAGGACCATGCCCACTCCGATGCCGGTGCCCACGGTGACGAATAGTACCTGCGATTTGCCGCGGCCCGCTCCCCGGAAAGCCTCACCGAGTGTCGCCGCGTCGGCATCGTTTTCGAGCGCGGTGCGGACGCTGAACCGCGCCTCGAGCGCCTCGACCAGGTTCGCGCCCTTCCAGCTTTTCAGGAATTCGACGTCGCCGATTTCGCCAGTGCGCGGATACACGGGACCGGTCGATCCGATGCCGATACCGTCGATCTTCGCGTTGGCGCGCACTGCACAACTGCGCAGCATTGCGGCTATGCGATCGACCCCGTCATCAAATCCGCGCTCCTGCGCGGTAGGGCATTGCTCACTGGCGAGCACGCGGCCCTCGTAATCGACGATGCCGGCGGCAATTTTCGTTCCGCCGATGTCCACGGCGCCGATGGTCCGACCTTCCGGCAATGCAATGTCCACTTGCCCCACCGATCCGGATGCATATCCATTCTCTACTTTGCTCCTGGTAAGTGGCACTCAACCGGAGCCGGCGGCTCTCCAATTCGCTGGATTTTGCAAGAAATGTCATTGGATACGCCGGCTTTTTGCCGAGTCAAGTTCCGGCTGCATATGATGTGCGTAAGGGTCTGAAACGACCTGTGGAATGGACTGCTGCATCGAATCAATCACCGAGGGAGATCGGTTGCACAACGCATCCAGGCAAGCTGCCCATAGCGAGTCTTCGTCATGGAGTCGCGCCACGTGACACGCGATTTTCGCTTGCAATTCGCCGGGGATGGGCCCCCGGACTCGGACGATGAGTACGAGCGTCTGCTTTTCGCGGCGGTCTCACGCTCATGTAGCGACGCGCTGATCTGCACCGATCTCCAGGGGATCGTTACCGCATGGAACGAGAGCGCAACGCGCCTCTTCGGGTACTCCGCTGCCGAGATGATCGGCACTCCCTTCGCGCGCATCGTTCCTGAGCGGTCTTATGCGCGTGAGACCGAACTCCTGCATAATTTGTCTTCCGACTCTCCCAGACGTTACCAAGCCGCGCGGCTCACAAAGAGCTCCATG
>Ga0207109_1124_pt1 | contig 16834 bp, 9 predicted proteins | sample Alteio_BWMinHeat_73_FD_153584 | JGI IMG/M metagenome (GOLD analysis project Ga0207109, IMG submission 153584) | Enriched cells from forest soil in Barre Woods Harvard Forest LTER site, Petersham, Massachusetts, United States -... | ecosystem: Environmental > Terrestrial > Soil > Temperate forest >... | reverse complement strand
TGGACCTCGCTGGGGCAGATTGAGGCGAGAAGATGCTCGTTTGCGATTGGGCCGCGGAAACAGGCCCGCCCAAAATTATCGCGACGAGAAAGGCCAACGCTATCTTCCAGCACGAGAGCAAGAAGTCCTGACTCCTGGAGTATCTAATATCAGTCGACCATCTGATGCATTCGGAAGGCGTGACAGCCATGTAAAAAATCAGCCTCGGCGATTTTTCAGAGTTGCGAGCGAGCTTGGTTCGATCTTCGAGTGCGACCAACCAATCCCGCCGAATATCGGTTTCGCACGCGCCGTCATCACAACACGCCGCCGACGCGAAGAGAACCTATTCGTTTCCGAGATCAATTTCAACGATGGAGTTCGACGAGCGACTTGCCCAACCCGTTCGAAAATCCTGAATCGCGCACACATTTTGAACACACGATTTCGATCGGATCTTTATGTAAGAGACCAATTCGATCGAACTGGGGGATTGTTCTGTAAATTCTAGACGGCCGTATATGCCATATATATTGAATGCCACTCGACAGCTAAATCGGGCGATTCCGTTACCATTAACATGCTTAGAATGTTATAGTTAGGGGATAATTTGAGGGCTTATGCGCCTCTTTCACCCTCCCTGCAGCAAATCACCTTAGTACTGTCGGCTAAACACTCCCAACCATCGTCCTATAGGGGTATCCCCGCCCACCCTCTATCTTAGCCAGAGCGGGAGAAGGTCCGCGACAGAGCTGGTGTATCCGGCGCGGGCTAGGTCTATGCAGAGCGATGTCGCGTAGCCCATGTGGTTTTAAGAAAATTGACTGTTAACTTTGCGTGCGGATTTAGGGCCAGGTCCCGGGTGCCAGAACGTCATGACGGACGTAACTGACAGAAATTCAAAGAAGCCAAGCGAGCATTCCGCATTGCAACAGGGCATTCTCGAACTGGAATGCGGGCTGAAGAAAGACACGCGCTTCACGATCCTGGAGATTACGGGATTGGCCGTCGCGGTCGTGCTTCTGTTCGTGTTGCAGGGCGGATTCGGTGAGCGTCCCGTCGCGACGGTCGTTGTCGGCGCGCTTGTTTCGCTGATTGGCGTAAGCCGCGCCAACGGCATGATTCGCCATAGCGACACCAAGCTTGTGCTCCAGCGCCAACTGCAAATCGTCGCCAAACATCGCGTCAAAGCCGACAAACTTTACGACCTCTCGATTCTCGATCCGCTCACCAGCCTGCACAATCGCCGCTTCGGAGAGTTGCGCCTCAAGGAAGAAATCGCGCGCGCCGAACGCACCGGCGACCCGCTCGCCGTGGTTCTGTTCGATCTCGACTACTTTAAAGAGATCAACGACAAGTTCGGCCATGCCGCCGGAGACGCGGCGTTGCGAGAATTTTCGCGCCGCCTCAAACGCGCGATTCGCGCGTGCGACATTCCGGTTCGGCTCGGCGGCGATGAATTCCTGGTGATTTTGCCGGAGTGCCCGCGCGACAAGGTCAACGTCATCATCGAGCGCACCGGCACGCCGCAGATCGAATTCAACGGCGAGAAAATCCACGTTTGCTATTCGGTGGGAATCGCGCAGTATCAACCCTCCGACACTTCCGAGGCGATGCTGGCGCGCGCCGACCAGGTGCTTTACGTGAAGAAGCAGGCGCGCCCCGGTTCAACAACCGTAGCGGGCATCGCGAAGAACGCGGTATCGCTGGACCCGGACTCAGGCATAACGCCCCTGCCGATCCACTCGCTCGATTTCGGTGGGCGTGATCTCAACTCTCGCCTGCGACAGCAAACGCCGAAGCAAGCTGAAGCGGATTGGGAGCGCCCGTAAGCGCAGGCGCACTAAATCCATCGCGCCGAAAATCACCGCCGCCTTCGTCTCAAATCGAAAAAAATCGAACTCTACTGCAGTGAGGCAACCGCCTCCGGCATTTCGTTGTACACGCTGAAAAGATTCAGCAGGCTCACCAATTTCAAACTCTGCAGAGTGAACGTCGTCGGCCGATAAAGCCGGATTGCCCCGCCGCCTTTTCTCGCCGCGGTCAGGTGCCGCATCAGCGCACCGATGCCGCTCGAGTCGATCATCGGCATCTCTTCCAGGTCGAGCACGATTTTGTTCTCGCCGTTCGCCAGAATCTCCGTCATGTCGGAATTGAAGCGGTCGAGCGGCGCTCCCATGCACAGCTTGCCCTTCAGCTTCACCACTTTGACGCCGTTCTGCGTTTTGATATCGACTTCCACGTTGCGCCGCCTTCCCAGAGCCGCGAGCCCGAGTCTGATCTCGGGCCGTTGACACCGCCAATAGGCCTTTGTTAGAGTGCGCGCACAAAGTAATTAACCTGCGCGGAAAAAGCAAGAAACAGGTCGGTGTTCTCTGGCGCCGAGTGGGCGCGGAGGAAGTAGATCGTTGCCCGATACGAGCCCAAACCCTGGCAGTGGTGTCGCAGCTTTTTTCAAACAGTTAATCGAGGAGCAGGAAGTCGCCTCACGGGCGCGCGTCCTCGCCAGCTTTACCTCTGAGCTTGTCCCCGATTCAGCAGCCAGCGTTTACACTCTGGCTTCCGAAGGCGGCGAAAACTTCTGGGCGCCGCGTGCGATAGTTGGCGATGCCACGATTCACGAGCAGGGCATCGCCTCGGACTCCGGCTTATTGGGCGATCTCTTCGACGGTGACTCCACTCCCGTCACCAAATCCGTGCCCAAGCTCCAGCGCGAAGATTACCCCCACATCGATGCGCGCCGCACCGTTCGCTCGATTAGTTATATTCCGCTGATTCATGGGGAAGACCTGGTCGGCGCCGTCGAAATTCTCTGCTTCGGAGCCGAAGCGATACCCGAGGCGCTCGAGACGCTGGTCGAAATTTCGGAACCGGCCGCCGCTTCGCTCGTGTCCGCACAGCAATACGAAACCGAGCGCCACGACACGCTCAGCTCGATCACGCGTCTGACACAGCTCTACGACCTCGAAAAAGTTTTCTCATCGACGCTGGAGATGGAAGAACTCCTGCCGTTGGTAACAACGAAGTTTCAGGAAATTCTGAATTGCGAGGCCGTGAACATCTGGCTTCTCCATCCCGACGAATCGCTCGAGCTGATGCATCAAGCCGGAAACGATCCGGGCGCTTTCAAGGGGCAGATCGTTCAAGCTGGAGAGGGAATCATCGGCACGCTTTCAAATGACGGCGAAAGCGTCTGTATCTCGGATGAGAACGATCCCAGGCTCGTTGCGCGCAATAACGAGGCCAACGAGAATCGTGTTCGCACGTTGATCGCGGTTGCCGTGATGGATCGCGAATCGCTCGTTGGTTGCGTCGAGGCCGTCAACAAGGCCGAAGGCGAAGCTTTTGACGACGACGATCTCTTCATCTTGATCAGTCTGGCGGGTACGGCGTCAAACGCGCTCCACAACGCGAGCCTCCTGATGGCCGAGCGCAAAGTCGAAATCCTCGAGACGCTGAATACCGTCAGCCACGAAATCACTTCCACTCTCAGCCTCGATCGCATGCTACAGACGATCGTCAACGCGCCGCAGGCTGTCATTCCATACGAACGCGCCGCGATCGCGCTCGATTATCGCGGGCGATTTAAGCTCAGCGCGGTCACCGGCGTCACGCAGATCAATGCGGATCACCCCGACATCGCGCCTCTGAACGATCTGCTCCAGTGGGTTTCGCTCTCCGACGAAGTCGTCCACGTCCGCCAGCGCGGCGATGAGATCGACGCTGACCGCGAAGAGACCGCCGCGAAGTTCCGAAATTATTTCGCGCAGTCGGGCATGCGTGGTTTTTATGCGATGCCGCTAATCGACGACACGGGTCGTGTCGGCGTTCTTGCTCTCGAGTCGAGCGATCCCGATTTTCTCGGACCGGCGCACGTCGAGATTTTGCAGCTCCTCGCGAGCCAGACGACGGTCGCGCTGCGCAACGCGCAGATGTACAAGGAAGTCCCGTTCATCTCGGTCCTCGAACCCGTTTTGGCTCGCAAGCGGAAATTCATGGCGATGGAAAAACGGCGCCGCACCTTGATTATCGGTGCCGCCGTCGCTGCAGCCATTTTCCTGGTCGCCTTCCCATTTCCGCTTCGTGTTGATGGCGACGCCGTCGTGACGCCACTGCACCGTGTACAGATTCAGCCCGAAGCCCCGGGCGTGGTGTATCGCGTGCTGGTGCATGAAGGCGATCAAGTGCGCGCCGGCGACGTTCTGGCCGAAATGGAAAATTGGAATTCGCGTTATAGCTTGGCCGAAGCGCAAGCCAGGCATGAATCCGCGCTGATGCAGATGAATCACGCGTTGGCGGTGAACGATGGCAGTGCCGCTGGCGCGCAACAGGTGCAAGCCGATTATTGGCAGGCCGAACTATCGCGAGCGCAGGAAGTCCTCGACAAGTCGAAACTCCGCTCTCCAATCGATGGAGTCGTCGCCACCCCGCGCGTGGATTCATTCGCCGGCCGCAAGCTCGCTCTCGGCGACTCTTTCGCTGAAGTCGTGGACACGTCGAGAGTGATCGTCGATGTCGGAATCGATGATGACGACGCCGGACTGCTCCGCGCTGGACAAACCGCATCCGTGAAACTGAACAGCTACCCGGCGCGCACGTTTCGCGGACAGGTATTGCTCGTCAGCCAGAAAGCCGAGAGCGTTCATGAAGCTCCCGTTTTTTATGCGCGCGTAGCGATTTCCAACGCCGACGGCGCTTTGCGCTCCGGAATGCAGGGCCGCGGCAAGGTCAAAATCGGCACTTATCCCGCGGGATATGTTTTGCTGCGGCGGCCTTACATTTGGATCGTTTCGAAGCTGTGGGATTGGATGGGCTGGTGAGCATAAGCATGAAGAGAAACCGCAATTTGTTCGTCGTAATGACGGCCGCCGCGTTCGCCTTTGCTTGCATCGCCGGCTGCAGTGATGATCGCCCGATCGCGCCGTCCATAACGAACGCCGCCGCTCCCACACCGAATCCCGCAACGCCAGCAGCGACGCCCGCCGCATTTTCTCCAACCCCAGCCGACAATCCTAACGCACCGCTCGTCGTCACCGGCCCGATCATCGTCGAGCATCAACTCGATCTCACCGCTCAGCGCGATGGCATCATCACGAAACTCCTCGCCGACGTCTCCTCTCGCGTCAAAGCTGGCGCGCTCATGGCGCAACTTGATGATCGCCAGATCGTTGCCAATCTCGAAGCCGCCCGCGCAAAGACCCGCGGCATCGACGCGGAGATTCGCGACCTCAAAGCGGAATCCGAAGTGATTCAGGCCGACTACGACCGCGCGAAACGCCGCTGGGACCTCGGCTTGATCGCCGAAGAGGAATTGCAGCACGCGAAATATAAGACCGAATCCGAGCAGTGGAACATTAAGCAGGTCGTCGAGCAGCACACCACCGCGCTGCAGGACGAACGCTCACTCGAAATCGAGCTCGAGAAAACACGCGTGACCGCACCGTTCAGCGGCCTCGTCGCGCGCCGCTACGTACGCGAAGGCCAAAACGTTGCCAAAGGCGACCGCCTCTTCTGGATCACCGCCGAAAGCCCGCTCCTCATGCGTTTCACGCTGCCCGAAAAATATTTCGGCCGCTTGCATCACGGACAAAAATTTGAAGTGACCTCCGCCGATCTCCCCGGCGAAAAGCACACCGCGTCGGTGCGCGAAATCAGCCCCGTCATCGACCCCGCCAGCGGCACCTTCGAAGTCCTCGTCGAACTCGCTCCGGACCACGGCGCCGATCACAGCAAGTTCCGCCCCGGCATGAACGCGACGCTGCACATCGGCACGAACTCCGGCACTAGCCTCGGCGCGACCCCGTGAACCTCACTCGCGTCCTCAGCGTTGCGCTGCCCGACATCCCCGCGCGTGTCCTGGGCGACAAGCCGCCGCGCTTCCCGCCCGACGTCATTTCGAAAGAACACATCGAAGACGGCCAGCCTGTCATTCGCGTCGTAGTGCGTGGCGTCGATTCCATGTTTCGCTTTCCGCCGGCCAACTGGGAACTCGCGCAATTCTTCGACGGTACGCGCTCCTATGCAGAGGTTGCCGAGGCATATTCCGCGAAGACCAACACTCTGCTCTCCGAAGATGATGCTCGAGAGTTCGCCCAAGAACTCGAAGAAATTGGCTTCTGGCATCGCACCACGCAGGAAAAAAACGTCCTGTTGATGCAAAAAGATGCAGAGAAACGCCGCAAGGCGCTGAAAGCAACAAAGAGTAAATGGGGCGACCTCGCTGAAATCACGTTCCCCGCATTCAATCCCGACAAATTTCTAACCTGGCTGCACTCCTACACCTACTGGATTTACACCTGGTGGTTCACCTGCATTACGCTCGCATTCTTCGGCGTGATGATCGGAATCACAGTCACGCATTGGAGTGAGATTGGCCGAGATACATTGCAGTTTTACAAATTCACCGACAAAACTTGGGGCGACGTCGCGGTCTTCTACGTCAGCGCCGTCCTCGCCATGGCTTGGCACGAAACTGGACACGGCCACGCCACGAAGCACTATGGCGGCCGCGTCCCCGCAATGGGTTTCCTCCTCATTTACCTGACGCCGGGCTTCTACACCGATACAACCGAAGGTCAGGTCACCGCCACACGACATCAGCGTTTCATCATCGCCTTGGCCGGCGCTTGGTCCGAGCTCTATATCTGCGTCGCTGCCACCATCGTGTGGTGGGACACTCCGCCCGACACCGCTGTCCATAATGCCGCTTACGTGATGATGCTCATCACCGGAATTGCTTCCATCCTTATCAACTTCAACCCGCTGATGAAGCTCGACGGCTACTACATGATGTGCGAGTCGTTCCAGTTGGGGGAGCTGAAGGAAAATTCAACCGCTTACGTTTCCGGGTGGGTCAAACGTCATATCTGGGATTTGCCTGTCGAGGTGCCCTACGTCCCTCCCCGCCGCCGATTGGGATATGTCATCTATGCTCTCGCATCCGGCGTTTACAGCTACACCGTGTTGTTTGTCCTCGCCCGTTTCGTCGGCAACATTTTCCGCAATTTCGATCCGGACTGGTCTTTCATCCCGGAATTCATTACCGCGGCTTTCATTTTTCGAGGTCGAATCAGCAAGCTGGTGAAATTTATGAAATTCGTCTATTTGGACAAACGAGACCGCGTTCGTTCCTGGGCCATCTTTCGACATCCGCTCTATGTCCTCTCCGCGGTGCTCCTCTTTTGCGCCCTACCCTTGTGGCACGAGACGATCACCGGCCGCTTTGTCCTCGAACCTCAGCACGTCGCCTTTGTCCGCGCGCTCGTTCCCGGGTCGATCACACAGGTTTACGCCTCCGAGGGCACGCAGGTCGCTGCCGGTGCGCCGCTTTTCCGGATGAACAACCTCATCCTGCGCTCGGCGCAAGAGAAGAGTGCCGCAGATTCCGCCATGGCCGGGATGCACGCGACCTCCGCGCTCCTGCGCTACTCCGACTACGGATCTGCCGCGCAAGAGCGCGAGCGCCTTGCCGAACAAAGCCGCACGGCGAATGCGCAGGCTGCGACCCTGGACGTCTCAAGCCCCATTTCGGGAGTCGTCATGACTCCAAGGGTTGCCGACCTTCTTGGCTCTCACGTTCCCGAAGGCACAGAATTGGCGGAGATCGCCGATTTAGCGAACATGCGAGCGCGTATGTTTATATCCGAGTATGACTTACACCGCTTACAGATAGGCGCACCGGCCCGTCTGATGGTCGACGGGTCCGTGCAGAAATGGAACAGCGAAGTCGGGTCGATGGCACCTCGGTCCTCGGAGATCGACCCAGCCTTGGTCGAGCCCAACAAGTTCCAGGGCTTACGCGCTCCGAACTATTACGTTGCGGATATGCCGATTGCCAACCCTGGTGGAATATTAAAGCCGGGGATGGTAGGAACGGCTCGAGTGTACGGCCCACGACGAAGCGTTCTTGGACTGATTTGGGCGGGAGCAAAGCGCGGTTTGGTGCGAAAACTCTGGTAAAAACGGAAGGGCTCCACGATGCCGTAGAGCCCTTTCCCGACTAGCGATGGATTTCGCTCGTATTACTGTCGAACCGCCGCGCTCTTGACGTTTGGCTGTCGAACCGCCGCGCTCTTGACGTTTGGCTGTCGAACCGCCGCGCTCTTGACGTTTGGCTGTCGAACCGCCGCGCTCTTGACGTTTGGCTGCCGAACCGCCGCGCTCTTGACGTTTGGCTGCCGAACCGCCGCGCTCTTGACGTTTGGCTGCCGAACCGCCGCGGCCCTCACTGTCGCATTCTTCGTCACGCCCATAATCGTGACATCGTCCTTCACCACGTTCGCCTTTTTGGCGCTCTTCAGGGTGCTGATCAAGCTCTTCTTTTGGATGGACACAGTAGACTCTCCTCGCTGTTATTTTGCTTTCCGTCCCACGCCAAGACATAGAGCAGGGCGCGTGCCAAACTTTGCGAACCCCGCGGACACCAGCGAATTCATCAAAAGTGGCGCATTTTCGCGAATTTCAAACTACCCGGCGATACCCTGACCTTGCGAAAATTCACCGATGGTTAAAAATTAACCTCGGATGGGTTAATTTTTAACCCTAAAACCGAGTCTTTTCACTGGATCTTATGCTTCCGGCACAGGTATTTCATCCGTTGCGGGTCCACTTTCAGCAGCGCCGCCGCCGCGCTCTTCTTCCCGCCGGTCCGCCGCAGCGCCGCATTGATGTAAGCCAGCTCGATCCGTTCCAGCTCGGCGTCAAACTCGACTCCTTCTTCGGGAATCAGCATCGACTCCTGCCCGGCCGCGCTCGATTGCAGCATCTGCTGCGGCATATGCTCCAGAGTCACCGTCTGGCTGTTGACCATCACCACCAACCGTTGAACCACGTTCTCCAGCTCCCGCACGTTCCCCGGCCACTTGTAGCCCTCAAGTAGTTCAACCACATCCGGCTTCAGCGTTTTCAACGGCTTCTTCGCCGAAGTGCAATAAATCCTCAAGAAATGGTCGAGCAGCAGCGCGATATCACCGTCCCGCTCCCGCAGCGGCGGTACGGTAATCGGCACCACGTTGATCCGGAAGTAGAGATCCTCCCGGAATCGCCCCTTGCGGACGCAGTCCTCCAAATCCTCGTTCGTCGCCGTAATCAGCCGGAAATCGATCTTCTGCGCATGACGCGCCCCCAGCCGCTGGCTTACCCGCTCCTGCAGCACGCGCAGCAGCTTGCTTTGCAGATGCGGGTTCAGCGTCGTGATTTCGTCGAGAAACAGCGTCCCGCCATGCGCCAGCTCGATCAGCCCGGGCTTTGCTGCATCAGCGCCAGTGAACGCCCCCTTCTCATACCCGAACAGCTCCGACTCCATCAAATTTTCGGGCAGCGCCGAGCAGTTGAGGCAAATGTACGATTTGTCGGATCGCTCCGAGCACTGCACAACGGCCCGCGCAATCAGCTCCTTGCCGACGCCGCTTTCTCCGCGCAGCAGCACCGAAGCATTCGTATTCGCCACCGCTTCGATCGACCCATACACCTTCTGCATGGCCGCGCTGCCGCCCACCAAACCGTAGAACGAAACCTTTTGCTCCGCCTGCGCAATAACTCGCCGGCCTTCCAGTTCCAGCGCCCGCTTCTCCAGCGCGCGCTGCAGCACAATCTTCAGCTCTTCGAAATTGAGCGGCACGAGGAAAAACTCATCCGCGCCGGTCTGCGCCACCTTCAACGGGAGCGTCCTCTGCGTCGAGCGCGTGAACGCGGCCAGGACGAGATCGTCGCGCAGCCGCCGCATCTCCTCGAGCACTTCGAGCCCGTCCGCGGTACCGTCGCCCACGCAATCGAGGTCGAACAGCACAGCGTGCACGTCCGCGTTCTCAAACACTTTCTGGATTTCTTCGTCGTCCCGCGCGTGGGAAATTCGAAACGTATCGCCGAGGTGCTCACGAATGGCGCGATAGTGCTCTGGTTCGTCAGAGACAACTGCAACGAGATGGCGTTCTGCTGCAGCGTCAGATTCAGGCAAGGGCAACTCCGCGTTTGTTGCGCGGGATTATATGAGAGACAGGTCGCAGCAGGGAAGAGGCGCTCGCCGATTCGAGCGCGGTCCATGCGGAGTGCGGCGCCTCGGCGGCGCTCTTACGGTCAAAACCGGCTGCTGCCTTACTGCTCGAGTAGCCGTTATCCGCACGCGCTCCAGTCGGCCGTGATGGGCCGTCGCGTTTCAGTGCGGCATCGGCGCGGGCGTCGGGCCCATCATCAACTTCTCAAACATCTTCGTAAATTTCGGCAGATCGACATCGAGCTGAGCATGAGCAAGCTTCTCGTCTTCGGTCGGCTTCAGCTTCTCTGTCCACGTCAACGTGTCGCCGTAGTTCGGCCCGTGATCGATGTTCACATCCATGTATTCGACTTTTTCTTTCGTGATGATGCTCGGGTCAAGCCATGCGCACGCCGCCAACTCATCCCACATGTAATACCGTTCCTGCGAAAATTTCGCGATGTACTGCGCGGCCGGACTAGACGACTTCGCAATCGCGTCGATCATCTCCTGCGTGAACATCGCCTTCAGCGATATATCCACCGTCGTCACATCGATCCGCGGCCAGTTCGCGCGAAACACGTTGTGCGCTGCCTCGGGATCGAACCAGAAATTGAATTCATGCCTCGGGCTCGTCGAAAACTCCGGATCATCCGTCTGCGGATTCAAACTCCCGCCCATCATCACGATCCCTTGCGTCAGCTCTGCGAAATGCGGATCGATCGCCAGCGCGATGGCCACGTTCGTCAGCGGCCCGCCTTCGTAAATCGTCACCTGATGCGGATGCGCGTGCACCTGCCGAATCATAAAATGCGCCGCGTCTTCATCGATCGCCTTCGTGTGCGGCTCGCCTTCCACCATCTTCGGAATCACATACGGCCCATGCATCGGCGGAGTTGCCGGCACCGAACCCGGAACAGAGTCGATCTGCGGCTGCTCTCCCCAAGCTCCGAGCCACACCACTTTCCCGTACATCTGCAAATACAGCCGCGTCTCATCCTCTTTGCGCACCAGCGGAAACACCGCGCCCGGCACGACAGGCACGTCCGTCCGCCCGATCAACTCCAACATCCGCAACGTATGCGCCACCTCTTCATCGCGCCACGCATTTCCCGTGACCATCGTCAATCCAAGCACATCGACGTTCGGCGACAGTAAGAACACCATCATCGCCATCTGATTCGATCCGCCCGGCCCCGACCCATCCTGATCGACGATCACCATCTTTTTCTGAGTATTTTGCGCGGGCGCGCCCGGCGCCAGCGTTAAAAGGCAAAGCGCCAAAAGCACCGCGCCGCTAAATTTCAAAAATCGCTGAGCACAACACAAAGCAGTCCGTTTCATGGCCCGCCATTCTCCCACAACGCCGCTCGATCTCAATCTCTGCCGTCCCCGCCACTCAACTTTCAACCAATCCAAACTCTTTCTCCGCTCGTGCGCAATTTCAGCGTCACGCTTTCCCCCCGTTTTCCTGTATCGTGACGCGCAGCCAAATGGCATCGTCCTCGGTCGTCTCCAATAGTTACGGTCTCCGCGCGAACGCACTTTCTCCCATGGAGACGCTCGCGCAATCCATCTCCACCATCTCGCCGACAGCCACCCCAGTCGTAACGATTCCGCTCGCATGCGCCCTCGCCGGCAACGGTACCTGGCTCGCCTACCTTCTCGCGACCACCGCCATCCTCCTCGTCGCCCTCTGCATCTCGCGCTACGCCCGCTACTCCGCCTCGCCCGGCTCGCTCTACACCTATGTGACGATGACCCTCCCCGATCCGCTCAGCGCCGTCGCTGCCTGGAGCTTGCTTCTCGCCTACGTCGCCACGGGCTCCAGCGTCATCGGCGGTTTCTACCACTACGCGAATCTCGTCTTGCACGACGCAAGCGGCCACGTCACATCCGCCGCAGGGCTCGCGATTCTCGTAGCCGCGATTTCTGTCGTCATCGCATGTTGCGACGTCAAAATTTCCGCCCGCCTCATGCTGTGGATCGAAGCCGTCTCCGTGAGCCTGATCGTGCTGCTCATCGCGCTCGTCCTGCTTCGTCACGGCGCGCACCTCGACCTCACGCAACTTCACCTCGTCGGCATGACCGGAAGCGGCCTTCGCCTCGGCCTCGTTCTCGCGCTTTTCAGTTTTGTCGGCTTCGAGAGCGCGACCACGCTCGGCTCCGAAGCGCGCAATCCTCTCAAAACAATCCCTCGTGCCGTGATTCAAAGCGCCGTGCTCTGTGGCGCATTCTTCATCATTTGTTCCTACACCGAAGTGCTCGGCTTCCGCGTCATCGGGCAAAATCTTGGCGAAAATCAGGCGCCGATGCGCGTTCTCGCTCGCGTCGCCGGCGCGCCCATTCTCGGTTTGCTCATCGATGTCGGTGCGGTCATCAGTTTGTTCGCCTGCACTCTGTCTTGCATCACGGCGGCCGCCCGCGTGTTGCTGCTCATGTCGCACAACGGACTTGCTCACGGTGGCCTGAGAAAAACGCATTCGCGGTTCGAGACTCCGGGTCGTGCCATCATCGTGACGGGAATTGCCACGGTCGCGCCCGCTGCGATTCTCGGCGCCCGCGGCGCGAGCGGTGTCGACGTCTACGGCTGGCTCGGCTCGCTCGCGACCTACGGATTCATCGTCACGTACGCGCTCGTCTCATTCGCGCTGCCTCGCTACTTGAAAGATCACGGCGTCGACGGTTCAGTTCCGCGCCTTCTCCCCGCCGCCGCTTGCATCGCGATGCTGCTCGCTCTCATCGGCAATCTCTATCCCATCCCCGAAGGCCCGTACGGTAAGCTTCCCTACATTTACATCGCCTACCTCGCGATCGGAATGCTTTGGTTTTTCATTTCGAGCCGCCGCCAGGCACAAAATTCTCCGCAATGATCGCCTCAGCTTACTCTCACGTGAATCGAAAAATCATCGCCCTCTCTGTTACCTCACCGAGCAATTGAAAAAAATGATTCGAGCCAATCAAAGATTACGTTTCGATTTCCACAAGCGTCCGCGCTAGCTTGCTGAAATTCAATTTGCAAACGGATCGCGCAAAGCGGTTCGCGCGGCATCACGGGTCGTCAAACAAAAGTTTCATCGGTCGATTTTCGCGGCGCCGGTTCCACATTTTCGATTCGTGTAGTTCACAGGAGGGTCCCACCGAATGTGTAGGAGAACGACTCTATCCGTTTTTGCTCTCGCCTCGATTCTCTCCTTCCTCGCATCGATCATATTCCTCTCCGCTCCGTCCGCACTCGCTCAACAAACCCTCGGCGGCATCACCGGCACCGTCACCGACAGCACGGGGGGCGCTCTCTCCTCCACCACCGTCACCATCGTCAATGACCAAACTACTCTGACGCGCACCACGCAAACCAACGACGCCGGCGCCTACGATTTCGTCAATCTCCCCATCGGCAGCTACACGCTCACCTACACGCACACCGGATTTCAGACTCAAAAAATTCCCTCGATCACCGTGCAAGGTGACCGCACCGCCACCGTCAATGCCACTTTGAAAATCGGTGAAGTTGGTTCCACCGTCACCGTCGAAGCCACCCCGCTCCTCAACTCCGTGGACACCACCAACGGCTACATCCTCGAAAAAGATCAAATCGAATCCATCCCGCTGCCAACCGGCAGCTTCACCGGTCTCGCCGTTCTCTCGCCGGGCGTCAGTTCCGAACTCGCCGGAAGCACCGGCGTCAACAATGGCCTCGGCAACAAACCCGTGTGGGCCAACGGTCAACGCGACACCAGCAACACCTTCCAGCTGAACGGCGTCGATGCCAGCAATCTTTTCAATGGCAAGAGCACCAGTTCCGTGGCCTCCGCTCGCGTCGTCAACAACACCGGCCTTGGCGGCTCCGCCAGCCTTTCCAGCACCTCCGCCGCACCGATCCAGAGTTCTGCATCGCCATACCTCGCAGTCGGCCAGGCCCTCCCCACTCCTGCTCCCGACTCCATCGAAGAATTCCGCGTCAACACCTCGATGTACGACGCGCAGCAAGGCTCGACCAGCGGCGCGCACATCGACATGAGCACCGCCAGCGGCACCAATGAATATCATGGGCGCCTCTACGGCATCCGCGGCACCGACGCGCTCAACGCCGCTCCATTTTTCTACAATGCCGACCCCAATATTCCCGACGCCTATAAGGTTCCATCGCAGCATCGGTACACCGCGGGCGGCGCATTCGGCGGTCCCATCCTCAAAAATAAACTCTTCGGCTTCCTCAGCTACCAGCACGTGCACAACTCCGATGAGGAAATCGGCAGTTCGCGCAACATCGTCCCTCCGGGACTCACCGACGACCGCAGCCCAGCCGCCATCGCCGCCCTCGTCAACGGAAATTTCCCCGATTCCGCAACCGTTGCCCCCGTCGTCGGCACCGCTGCCGGCGACATCAGCCCCATCGCCTACGGCTTGCTCAATTACAAACTCCCCAACGGCCAATTCCTCATCCCATCCGCCGGCAGCTTCACGCCAACGATCAACTTCCCCGAAAACACTTTCACTCCCGGCACTTCGTATTTCATCGCCGACCAGGCCGTCGCGGACATCGATTACGTCGTGAATTCCAAAGACACGCTCGCGCTTAAGTATTACTACCAGCACGATCCGACCACGGCGCCTTTCGCTTACTCCGAATCTCCGGGTTTTCCCCAGAATCTCGACGCAGGTAGCCAGGTCGCGTCGATCATGAATACTCAGACGCTCAGGCCAAACCTCAGCATTTCCGAAGTCTTTGGTTTCATTCGTGAAAAGGTCTACAGCACGATCGGCCAGCCCTTCACGCCGCAGCAGTTCAGCAGCTACGTGCAGCAGCTCACCGGCCTACCCGCTTCCGAAGCCACCATGAACACATTCGGCTCGCAGTTCTGGCCCGGCATTTCCATCGTGGACAATTTCGGCAACGAAGCGCCTTATAACACGAACTTCGTCTTCAACGGCGGCACCAATATCGGCAGCGGCTCAAACTCCCAGAGCGCTTTCACCGGCGTTTTTCAGAATCGCTTCATGCCGAGTGCCAACGCGATCTGGACCATCGGCCGTCACACGATCACCTTCGGCGGCAGCTTTGCCTACACGCAGCTCAATACCCGTGATGATCGCACCGACAAAGGCGTCATCGCCTTCGCCGATTTCTCCCAATTCGTCCAGGGACTCGAAACCTCCTACAGCCCAAACGGCTTCGTCACCAGCACCTTCATGCAAGGCGACGCCAATCGCTACTACCGCTCCAAGGAATCCGGCGCCTACGTTCAGGACAAATATCAGCTCCGCTCCAACCTCAGTGTCACCGCAGGTCTTCGCTTCGACGATCACGGCGGTCTCACCGAAAAATATGGCCGCCTCTACAATTTCGAGCCTTCGCTCTACGACTACGACGCCGGCACCGACACCATCGTCTCCAACGGTCTGATTTACGCTGGCAACAACAAACAATTCCCCACAAAAGGTGTCAGTGACTCCACTCTCACCGGCCGCCAATGGGCGCTCGCTCCGCGTGTTGGCTTCGCTTGGAGTCCCAAACGCTTCAACAACAAAATCGTTGTGCGCGGCGGCTGGGGCATGTATTACGACCGCGGTGAATTGTTCTCATATTTGTCGCCCGGTGTTGCGGCGGGTGTGATCACCGGCGGCCCATTTGGCGTCAATCAGACGTTGCCGTTCGTCAGCGGTCAGGTGTGCTCGGTCGGCTCTTTCTACCAGGGCTTTATCCCCACGTGCGATCCTGCTTCGCCTACGGGCGGCTCGTTCAACAATCCTTGGGGCACAACACTTCAGCCCGCGCCGAGCGGCAATCCCGCATCGATCGTGCTTCCCAACGCAGCCGCCATTGAGGATGGCGCGCAACTCTTTGCATTCGCCGACTACAACCGCAAAAATAAACTCCCCTACACGCTCAACCAGATGCTCGATATTCAGTGGCAGCCGCGCAACGACCTCTCGATCGAAATCGGCTATGTTGGTAACTTCGGCCGCCATGAAGTCATTCCGATTCCGTTCAACCAGGCGCAGATCGCCACGCCTTCGCATCCGATTCACGGGCAGAACTACACCTACGGTTACACCGTGCTCGCGCCTGCTGGGTGCAATCCGACTTTGAATCCCGCGGCTTGCGCTTACACCAACGATTGCAATGCCACCAACACTCTAGGGTGTTCCTTCATGGGTCTGCCCGACGGCACCTCGATGATCCAGACCTATGAAGGAGGCAATGTCGATCTTCGTGTTCCGTACCTTGGATATTCGTCGGAATCAGAGTCGTATACGGCCGCTGGAATCTCGGCGTACCATGCGCTCCAGGCGCATGTCGAAAAGCGCTTAAGTCACGGCTTGCAGGTTGGATTCTCGTACACCTTCTCGCACGCCACCGACGAGCAGAGCGCTCTCGGCCTCTTTTACAACGGCAACAATCCGCTCGATCTTCGCAGCGGTTACGGCCTTTCCGACTTTGACCGCACGCACGTCATCAACTTCACGTACCTCTATCAATTCCCGAATTTGTTCCAGCAATCGACGTTTGCGGGCAAAGTCGCCGACGGTTGGGCCATCGAGGGCGTCGGCATCATTCAAAGCGGCCAACCGTACAGCGTCATCGACTATTCCGGCGCCGTGGGCAGCATTTTCTACGGCACATCCGACGGCATCACCAATCCCATCGTTCCGCTCGGCAGTTGCACGCCGTCGCAAGCTCTCACGGGCCACAGCGGCGCGACCGATGGTCTTCCGGCGCTTAATGCATCCTGCTTCACACTTCCGCTCTTAAATCCCGGTGACCTTGGCGGCGGCATCGCTCCCGGTGACACGTTCGAGACCAACTTCACCACCGGCCAGCGCAACATCTTCCGCCAGCCATGGCAGAAGCGCACCGATGTCTCCGTCGTCAAACTGACA